>OERG01000243.1_pt1 | contig 11511 bp, 7 predicted proteins | sample 1539951 | NCBI WGS metagenome assembly OERG01 (sample SAMEA3891870, study PRJEB23780) | metagenome | biome: terrestrial biome; feature: animal house; material: Caecal content | place: Italy | collected 2015-05-05
CGGCGTCAAGATCGGCGGCAAGGAGAAGATCGCCGTCATGGCCGGCCCCTGCAGCATCGAGAGCGAGGAGCAGGCCAAGCGGATCGCCTCCAGCGTCAAGGCCGGCGGCGCCACCCTGTTCCGCGGCGGCGCCTACAAGCCCCGCACCTCCCCCTACTCTTTCCAGGGCCTGGAGACCGAGGGCATCCTGGACATGGTCAAGGCACGGGAGGCCACCGGCCTGCCCATCGTCTCCGAGCTGATGAGCGAGGACCGCATCCCCGAGTTCGAGGAGTATGTGGACGTGGTCCAGATCGGCGCCCGGAACATGCAGAACTTCCAGCTGCTGAAGGCCGTGGGCAAGATGCACAAGCCTGTCCTGCTCAAGCGGGGCCTGTGCAACACCATCGAAGAGTGGATCATGAGCGCTGAGTACATCATGGCCGGCGGCAACGAGAACGTCATTCTCTGCGAGCGGGGCATCCGCACCTTCGAGAAGTACACCCGGAACACCCTGGACCTGTCGGCAGTGCCCATCATCCACGAAAAGACCCATCTGCCCGTGGTGGTGGACCCCAGCCACGCCACCGGCAAGGCCAACCTGGTGGAGCCCATGATGATCGCAGCTGTGGCTGCCGGCGCCGACGGCCTGGAAGTGGAGGTCCACTATGACCCCCGCCACGCCTGGAGCGACGGCGCCCAGTGCCTGACCCCCGACGCCTTTGCCCAGGCTGTGGCCAAGTGCCGTCAGGTTGCCTGGGCCATCGGCCGGGATATGTAAGGGATGCGGGCGGCAATCAGGCCGGGGCCTGCCCCGGCGGGCACCCTGACGGCGCCCCCCAGCAAAAGCATGGCCCATCGGGCGGTGCTGTGCGCCGCCCTGGCGGCGGGGACTTCCCGCCTGACCCACCTGGCCCACAGCCAGGATATTGACGCCACCCTGGGAGCTGCCGCTGCCTTTGGGGCGGCGGTCCGCACCGGGGAGGACTGGGCCGAAATCGCCGGCACCGGCGCCTTCCGCCCTGCCGCAGGGCCGGTGGACTGCTGCGAGAGCGGCAGCACCCTCCGGTTTTTGATCCCCCTGGCGGCCCTGTCCGGCCAGCCGGTGACCTTCACCGGCCATGGACGGCTGATGCAGCGGCCCCAGGGCGTCTATCAGGAGCTGTTTGCCCGGCAGGGGCTCCGGTTTGAACAGGCCGGGGATACCCTGACGGTGGCGGGCCCCCTGCGGGCCGGGGAATTTGAGCTGGCAGGGGATGTGTCCAGCCAGTTTGTCAGCGGGCTGCTGTTTGCCCTGCCTCTGCTGGACGGCGACAGCTTCCTCCGGCTGCGGCCTCCGGTGGAGAGCCGCAGCTACATCCAGATGACCCGTGCGGCCCAGGCCTCCTTTGGGGTGGAGAGCCGCTGGCTGGATGAGAACACCTTATTGGTGACTGGAAATCAACGCTATACTACCTGTAATACTGCCGTGGAGGGGGACTGGAGCCAGGCCGCCTTCCCGGCGGTGCTGGGGGCCCTGGCCGGGGATGTCACCGTCACCGGCCTGGCAGCGGACACCCTGCAGGGGGACGTGGTCATCGCCCGGATCCTCCGCCGGTGCGGCGCAGCGGTGGAGCAGGCCGGGGGCGGGTTCCGGTTCCGGAAAAGCCCCCTGCAGGGCACCGACATCGATCTGGCCGACTGCCCCGACCTGGGCCCGGTCCTGATGGCCATGGGGCTGCTGTGCCGGGGCAAGACGGTGATCCGCAACGCCGGCCGGCTCCGGCTGAAGGAGAGCGATCGGATTGCCGCCATGGAGCAGGAACTGCGCAAATTCGGCGGCCGCATTGAAAGCGAAGGCGGCACCATCACCATTTGGGAGAGCCCCCTGCACCCCCCGGCGGAACCTCTGCAGAGCCACAACGACCATCGGGTGGTGATGAGCCTGACGGTGCTGGCGGCGGCAGCGGGGGTGCCGGCGGTGATGGAGGGAGCCGAAGCAATCCGCAAAAGCTGGCCCGGATTCTTTGCCGCCATGCGGCAGCTGGGCCTGGAGGTAGATCAAGATGCTGGATAAATCGAAGCGCTATCTGATTGTGGGCCTGGGCCTGCTGGGGGGCAAGTATGCCCTGGAGCTGACCCGGGCCGGGTTTAGGGTGGACGGCATCAACCGCAGCGAAAAGCACCTGCAGTATGCCATCGAAAAGGGGTACATCCGCAGCGGCAAGACCCATGATTTCGAGGACCTGGTGTCGGAGGCCGACTACATCATTTTCGGCCTCTACCCCACCACCCTGCTGGAATGGTTCAAGACCTACGGCCACCTGCTGAAGCCCGGCTGTATCTTCACCGATGTGTCGGGCGTCAAGACCGGGCTGGTGGAACCCATCCAGGCGATGTGCCCCCCCGGGGTGGAGTTTATTGCCAGCCACCCCATGGCGGGCCGGGAGACCTCCAGCGTGGAGCACGCCGCCGAGGTGAATTTTGCCCCGGCCAACTTCATCATCACCCCCACCGAAAAGAATACAGCCAAAGCCATCGTCTGGGTCACCGAGCTGGCCGAGGTGCTGGGCTTTGAGCACATCTCCACCCTGACGGTGGAGGAGCACGACCGGATGATCGGCTATGTGAGCCAGCTGTGCCATGCCATCGCGGTGAGCCTGATGTGCGCCAACGACAACAGCGCCCTGTGCGAATACACCGGCGATTCCTTCCGGGATCTGACCCGGATCGCCAAGATCAACGAGACCATGTGGTCCGAGCTGTTCCTGTGGAACCGGAAGAACCTGATCGAGGAGATTGACCAGTTCGACGGGGCCCTGGCCCAGCTGCGGGCCGCCCTGGTGGCGGGGGACCGGAAGGGCCTGGAGGATATGTTCCGGCTGTCCACCCAGCGCCGGGGCATGTTTGACAAAAAGACGCCTGGCTAAAGCCAGAGAGAAGGAGGCCGTCCGTGGCCAGACAGGAAAAGCAAAAGCATAAACTCATCGCCCTGGCGCGCATTTTTGAGCTGGAAACCGACGAAAACCACCGCCTGACGGTGCCTCAGCTGGCCCAGATGCTGATGGACCGGGGGATTCCCTGCGAACGGAAAAGCGTCTATGCCGACATCGACGCCCTGCGGGAAATGGGCTATGACATTGTGCTCCAGCGGGGCCGGGGCGGCGGCTACTGGCTGGCCCACCGGGCCTTTGAACTGGCAGAGCTGAAGCTGCTGGTAGATGCAGTCCAGAGCTGCCGGTTCATCCCCCAGGAAAAGACCGACGCCCTGATCGCCAAGCTGGAGCAGCTGGCCTCCCATTATGAGGCGGTGCAGCTGCAGCGGCAGGTCTATGTGGCGGGCCGGCCCCGGAGCCAGAACCCCCAGGTGCTGTACACCATCGACGCCCTCCACGAGGCCATCAACGCCGGGCGGCAGGTGTCCTTCCACTACCACAACGGCAAGGACCACACCGTCAGCCCCTGGCAGCTGGCCTGGGACGGGGGCAGCTATTACCTGATCGCCTATCAGGACTACAGCCTGCCGGCGGGCATCCGCCATTACCGGGTGGACCGGATGAGCCATGTGACGGTGCTGCGGGACCAGCCCTGCCGGGGAAAAGACCTCTACGAGCAGTTCAGCCTGCCGGTTTACCTGAACAAACACTTTAATATGTACGGCGGTCCCGAGTACCGGGTGACCCTCCGGTGCACCGCCGATCTGCGGGACGCCATGACCGACCGGTTCGGCCGGGATATCATCCTGATCGACGACCCGGACGGCGGCTTCCATTTCACCGCCCCCATCTGCGTCAGCGGGCCCTTCCTGGGCTGGGTCTGCGGGTTTGAGGGCAAGGTCACGGTGGTGGCCCCGGCGGAAGTCCGGGCGCGGCTGGCGGCGCTGGGCCGCAGCCTCTCGGCGTATACCCCAGAAAAATAAGGGCCCAAGGGCCCGCGCAAACAAAAATCCCTGCTCCCGAAGGAGCAGGGATTTTTTGCTGGGAGCCGGATGTTTCCCGGCTTCCTATCGAAAAGAAGGGAGAGGAAATGGTTACTGGAAGGCGCCGGCCACCTGGTCGATGTGGCCGCCGGTCCCCGAAGGGCCCCGGGCCGCTGCAAGCCGGAAATTGAAGGCCGGCTGCTGGGCGGCGGTGCGGTTTTCAAACAGGATGTTGTAGCCCCGGCGCACCTCGTCGGTGGCGTCCTGCCAGATGGGCTCAGGGTCCAGGGCGTTGTTGGTGACCTGGATCGAGAGGTCGGCGTCCTCGGGGATCTCCCCGTCCACCACCATGGCGGCCACCTGGATGGGGGCAGCAGCCGGGAGGGGCTGGATCAGGGTCAGGCTGGCCCGGGTCACCGCCTTGGTGAAGGAGAGGGAAAAACGGGAAGCCAGCAGCCCGTCGCTGGCGGTAATCTGTACCGTGTGGGAGGCATTGGACAGCTGGAGGAAGGTCCGGCTGTCATTGACGGCCTGGAACTGCTGGAGGACGCCGGAATCGGCGTCCAGGGTGCGGGTGGTTTTTGTGTCCAGTTCCTCGGTCAGATGGACGGTGCTGCCCTCGGGATCGGTGGCGGTGTATTCCAGCAGGAAAGGGCCGGTGCGGATGCCCAGGCTGGCGCCGCTGGACCCGCTGGGACTGGTGATCACAGGGGCGGAATTGGGCTGCACAGCGTTGTTTTCGTCCACAAGGGTGTTGGGATCAAAAACCATCATGGGCCGTATGCCGTATGTGTCCCGGGCCGAGGAGAAGGAACAGTCGCCGTTGATGCTGACCACCAGCCAGGCATAGTTTGTCTTGGAAGAGTGGGGGGTTCTGGTCCAGTACCAGTTGTAAGAGCCGTCCAGCATTTTGGCGATGCGGCGGCTGTCGGCATTCTCGAAGCCTTTGCAGTAGTCCAGGCAGGCGCCGTCTTCCGGGATGGCTTCCTTGTAGTCGCTGGTCCAGCCCAGCTCATAGGCGGAGGGCAGGAACATCCGGCAGTCCATGCCGTCGGCGCCGCTGTAGACGTCCCCCATTTCGGCATAGGGCAGCTTGACCGACCGGACCATGGACTGGAGGTTGCTGTCCAGTTTGGGGAACAGGACCACGTTCAGCCACTGGTTGGCGTAGGAATAGAGATAGCTGCTGTTGTTGCCCCACATTTGATTGGAATACATCCGGTCCATCATCAGCCAGGTGCCGGTGCAGCTGGCGTCATAGAGATCCGGGTTGGGGTTGCCCTGGTGCACCACCAGAAAGGTGATGGACTGGCCGCTGATTTTTACGGTGACTTTGCTGCCCACAGACAGGGCAGACAGGGTAGATGCCATGATGCAGACCCCCTCTCAGAATTCGATCCGGGCCTGCCCGGCATTCCAGGTGCCGGAAGCGGTCAGGTTGTTCAGGGTGGACAGGTCGGCGGTAAAGGCATTCTGGGTCACGGCTGTGTTGTATTTCAGCTCCAGGGCCTCCACCCGCTGGGTCAGGGTGTCCAGAGCCGATGCCTGGGCTGCGTCCAGGGTGGCCCGGGCCTGGGTGCGGTCTTCATCGGTCCAGGCGGCGCCCTCCCACAGGATGGTGAGGGCCAGCTTGACAGCCAGGGGCACCAGGCTGGGGGTCAGAGGACACCAGGCGTTGTCCATGGATTCCAGCTGGGCGGCAGTGGCGGGGTCCAGCCGCAGCTCCCCTTCGGGGGTGAGGGCCAGGCCGTAGCCCTCCCCTACCTTCACCGGGCCGGCCTCCTGGGCGGTGGGCAGGTCGGAGCGGCGCACAAAACTGGTCAGGTCGGATTCGGGCACCGTCTCGGTGGTGACGGCGCCGGTTTCGCTGTCCACCGCCTGGACCCGCAGCAGGCAGCCTGCCGCAGGCTGGGCAGGCAGGGGCAGGGCCCCCACATCGGCGGCCCCCAGCTGGACCCTGCCGCCCTGGCCGTTGACGCTGATGACAGTGCCTCCCTCGGGGGCGGCTGCCTCGGCCCGGCGGGCTGCAGCTTCGGCCCGGTCGGCGCTGGCGCTGGCGGCCTCGGCCTTGGTACTGGCTGTGGCGGCCTGGGTGCCGGCGGTCTGGACGGCTTCGGAGGCCTGGGCTGCCGAGGCGGCAGCCTGCTGGGCGCTCTGGGCCGCCGCCTGGGAAGAGGCGGCCGCCGACTGGGCCCCCTCCAGCACCTGGGCCACAAACTGTTCGTAGGGTGTGGACATGGAGCTGTCGTCAAAGCCGTCGGTGGCGATGATCTCGCAGGTATCGTAGGTGCCGGGATGGGTATAGGCGGTGTAGCCTGCGCCGTCGGTGGCGGTCAGCATCCAGCGGCCCGACCGGGCGGCGGTGAGCCGCCGGTCCACCGCCACACAGCCCTCCCCGTCCAGCAGCAGCGGGGTGGGCAGGGTGCCGTTTTCCTGCTCAATGTGAAGGGAGACGGTCTTGCCGGCCCATTCTTCCGGCAGGGTGAACGACAGGGTGTCCACCCCTTCGGCGTACTGGCTGCCCAGATGGAGCCGCTCGGGATGGGGGACGAAATCGGTACAGCCCGAGGTCTGCTGGGCTGTGATCTCAATGTGCATCATAATGGGTGGTTTCCTTCCTTTCCCGGGGCGCGGCGGGCGTGCCCCGCATGGTGTTTTTGGCGCGGGCAGAAGGCCCGTCGGACTGCCCCCATTGTACCGGCCCGGAAGGCCGCCGGACAGGGTGTACTTTCGGGCCCAAAAACATGCGGGAAAAAGTGAAATTTTGCGTGGAGTACAGGGCCCTGAACTGTAAAAAATTGCATCTGAACCGAAAAATAAATGTTAAATTTCTGTTACAGTATCTCGGGGGCATTTCAATCGAAAATCGGAGGATGAGGATGGAAAAACAACATTTTCGAGAAAAAAACTGTCTAATTTATACGAAAAATAATGATAAAAATATAACGAATTCATGCCCTGTGATTTGACAAATCGGGCTTGGTCTGCTAAGATAGGGCAGTTGCTGCGATGTGTCCAACACACGATACAGCGATTAAAACGAACGAAAAGGAAGTTAAACGCCGTCCTTTTGGCGGCGGCGCCCGGCGGCGGTCCGGGTGATCAAACCGGCCAAACAGCGGGCGGAGGAAGCAGCCCGCAAACAAAGCCAAACTGTAACAAGAGAGGAGTTGTTTCATATCACTTCCGAATGTAATCACGAAAAGAAACCGATGGCGCGCCAGCGCCTGTTGGCCCTGGGCCTGCTGAGCCTGGGCCTTGCACTGACCCTGATCCTGACCACCGTCAGCATCCGGGTGACCTATGTGACCGATTCCAACGGGGCCAGCCAGCTGCTGCTGACCAGTGAGAGCGACCCCACCCGCCTGATGAACCTGTCCGGCATCCAGGCCGCCGAGGGCGACCGGGTGTACTACACCGCCTTTGGCGGCAGCCTGGCCACCCTGAACATTGAGCGCGCCTTCACCGTGACGGTGGAGGCCGACGGCCAGGAGATCCCGGTCAAGATGGTCTACGGCACGGTGGCAGATGCCCTGGAAAAGGCGGGCATCACCCTGGGCCCCGATGATTATACCGTCCCCGGGCAGGATGCCCTGGTGGGGATTGGCAGCAAGATTGAGGTCCACCGGGTCCGCTATGAGGAGACGGTGGAGTACCAGACCATTCCCTACGATACCGAGTATGTCTATACCAGCCTGTACTTCCGTGACACCGACCGCGTCACCACCCTGCAGGCCGGCTCCAACGGCCAGTGTGCCGTCACCACCCGCCACCGCTGGGTGGACGGCGAGCTGGAAAACAGCGTTGTCACCGACGTGACCACCACCGTGGAGCCCACCGACGCACGGATTAAAACATACGGCGCCGGCGCCCCGGTCTCTCCCCTGACCGGCCCCGACGGCACCACCAACCCGCCTTCCAGTTACACAAAAGTGCTGACCGGCAAGGCCACCGGTTATTACTCCCGCAGCGGCAAGGGCGCTTCCGGCCTGGGGCTGGGATACGGCACTGTAGCCGTTGACCCCGATGTGATCCCCTACGGGTCCCTGCTGTATATCACCTCCACCGACGGCCGGTTTGTCTACGGCTATGCGGTGGCCACCGACACCGGCATCGCCCTCCAGAACGGCCATGTTCTGGTGGACCTGTTCTATGAAACCTATGCCGAATCGGTCCTCAACGGCGCCATCAACGTCAACGTGTATGTGGTTGGCTGAGGCGCCCCTGTAAAAACAAGCTTCAAAACCCCGTTCCTCTTGTGTGCGCAGAGGAACGGGGGTTTTTGTATTTGGGGGAAAAGCTATGTCAGGTTTGCATAGAAAAAATGTCAGATTTTGTGCTTGTTGTCTATTTCCGGATTTTTCAGAGAAAAGATTATAGCGGATTTTATGAAAAAGGCCTTGAAAAATCACCTAGAATTATTTAATATAGTAATGTAGATACAACCGGGGCCATGGCCGCACAGCGGCAGGCCTCAAACATTATGCAGAAATTGCGGGCTGGCGTCCGTCTGCGCCAGGGAGGAGCTGCACATATATGAAACAGACCGATGAAATGAAACAAAACGCGGAACCGATGTCCCAGGCAGCGGCCGCACCGGCAGCCGAAAAACAGCCTGTGCTGAAGAACCTGAACCCCGAGGACGATCTTCCGGTTTATTTGTATAAGCAGGGCAACAACTATGAGGCCCAGCGGTTTTTTGGTTCCCATCTGACCGAGCAGGGCGGCGAAAAGGGCGTCATGTTCCGGGTTTGGGCGCCCCATGCCACCGCCGTCAGCGTGGTGGGCGACTTCAACAGCTGGAAGCCCGGCAGCCACCCCATGAAAAAGAGCGACGGCGCCTCCATCTGGGAGCTGTTTATCCCGGGGATGAAGGAGTTCGACGTCTACAAGTACTGCGTTACCACCCGGGCCGGGGATCTGGTGTTCAAGGCCGACCCCTATGCCCTCCATGCCGAGACCCGTCCTTCCAACGGCAGCAAGGTCTATGACCTATCCGGCTTCGGCTGGACCGACAGCCAGTGGATGGATGCCCAGAAGGCCAGGGACCATATCAACGGCCCCATGAACATCTACGAGATGCACGCCGGCAGCTGGAAGATGAAGCAGGACCCGGAGGACAAGGACAAATACATCCCCTACAACTACTCCGAGCTGGCCGACCTGCTGATCCCCTACATCACCGACATGGGCTACACCCATGTGGAGCTGCTGCCCATCATGGAATACCCTTATGACGGCAGCTGGGGCTACCAGGTGAGCGGCTACTTCGCCCCCACCAGCCGCTACGGCACCCCCAAAGACCTGATGGCCTTTGTGGACAAGATGCACCGGGCCGGCATCGGCGTGATCATGGACTGGGTGCCCGCCCACTTCCCCAAAGACCAGTTCGGCCTGTACATGTTTGACGGCGAGCCCTGCTATGAGGACCCCAACCCCCGCCGGGGCGAGCACAAAGAGTGGGGCACCATGGTCTTCAACTTCGGCATGAAGGAAGTCCAGAGCTTCCTGATCTCCAGCGCCCTGTACTGGCTGGAGCAGTACCACATCGACGGCCTGCGGGTGGACGCTGTGGCCTCCATGCTGTACCTGGATTACAACCGCCGGGACGGCGAGTGGGAGCAGAACGTCAACGGCGGCAAGGAGAACCTGGAGGCCATCGACTTCCTGCGGAAGCTGAACACCGCCATCCTGACCCGCCACCCCGAAAAGTACATGATCGCAGAGGAGTCCACCGCCTGGCCCAAAGTCACCAAGCCGGCCTCGGACGGCGGCCTGGGCTTCAATTTCAAGTGGAACATGGGCTGGATGAACGACATGCTCAGCTATATGAAGACCGATCCCCTGTTCCGCTCCTACAACCACAACAAAGTCACCTTCAGCTTCTTCTATGCGTTCAGCGAGAACTTCGTGCTGCCCATCAGCCACGACGAGGTGGTCCACGGCAAGTGCAGCCTGATCAACAAGATGCCGGGCGAGTACGACGACAAGTTCGCCAACCTCCGCACCTTCTACGGCTACATGATGGCCCACCCCGGCAAGAAGCTGCTGTTCATGGGCCAGGAGTTCGGCCAGTTCAACGAGTGGTATGAGGCCAAGCCGCTGGACTGGATGCTGCTGGACTACGACAAGCACAAGGAGCTCCAGCTTTACGTCAAGACCCTCAACCAGTTCTACAAGGACCAGCCCGCCTTCTGGCAGGTGGACTACAGCTGGGAGGGGTTCCAGTGGATTGTCCCGGACGACTACCAGCAGAGCATCGTGGCCTTCCTGCGGAAGGACGCCGCGGGCAAACAGATTCTGGTGGTCTGCAACTTCACCCCCATCCTGCGGGAGGGCTACACCATGGGCGCGCCGGTGTCCGGCAGCTACAAGGAGATCCTCAACAGCGATGACGCCGCCTTTGGCGGTTCGGGCAAGTACCACAACAAAAACATCCGCTCCAAGAAGGTCCCCAAGCACGGCTTTGATCAGAGCATTACCCTGACCCTGCCGCCCCTGAGCACCCTGTACTTCCAGGTGCCGGAGAAGAAGGAGACCAAGGCCCGGACCACCAAGTCCGGCACCGCCAAGACCGCCGCCAAGAAGACCACCGCCAAAAAGACGGAGGCCGCCGGCGAGAAAAAGACCACCACCCGGCGCACCACCAAATCCAAGGTGGAAAAGGGTGCCCCCGCCAAGGAAACCAAGGCTGAAAAAGAGGCCAAGACCGGGAAAAAGACCACCCGGCGCAAGACCAAGGCGGAAAAAGCCGCTGAAGAATAAGGCGGCGCACAACCGGCAGGCCGGGGGGCCTGATGGGGTTGTTACTGTATGTTGATTTTCGCCCCTGACCGACAGGGGCGCAAAGCAAAAGGGGAGAATAAAGTTATGGCAAAAGAAATCGTGGCAATGATCCTTGCCGGCGGACGTGGCTCGCGTTTGTACGCGCTGACACAGAAAACGGCAAAACCGGCGGTGTCCTTCGGCGGCAAATACCGCATCGTGGACTTCCCGCTGTCCAACTGCGTCAATTCCCGTATTGATACGGTGGGTATCGCAACCCAGTACCAGCCCCAGAAGCTGAACGAGTACATCGGCAACGGCCAGCCCTGGGACCTGGACCGCCTGTACGGCGGCGTCCACACCCTGCCCCCCTACGAGCAGGCCAAGGGCACCGACTGGTACAAGGGCACTGCAAACGCTATCTACCAGAATATCGCCTTCATTGAGAACTATAACCCCAAGTACGTCATCATCCTGTCCGGCGACCAGATCTGCAAGCAGGACTATGCCGACTTCCTCCGTTTCCACAAGGAAAAGGGCGCCGAGTTCTCGGTGGCCGTCATGGAAGTGGACTGGAAAGAGGCTTCCCGCTTCGGCCTGATGGTGGCCGACGAGGAAGACCGGATCACCGAGTTCCAGGAGAAGCCCCCGGTACCCAAGTCCAACCTGGCATCCATGGGCATTTACATCTTCAACTGGGATATCCTGAAGAAGTACCTGGAAGAGGACGAAGCTGACCCCAACTCCAAGAACGACTTCGGCATGAACATCATCCCCGCCCTGCTGCGGGATAACCGCAAGATGTACGCCTACCACTTCAAGGGCTACTGGCGCGACGTGGGCACCATCGACAGCCTGTGGGAAGCCAA
>OERG01000248.1_pt1 | contig 11416 bp, 13 predicted proteins | sample 1539951 | NCBI WGS metagenome assembly OERG01 (sample SAMEA3891870, study PRJEB23780) | metagenome | biome: terrestrial biome; feature: animal house; material: Caecal content | place: Italy | collected 2015-05-05
CTGAGCCGGGCGCTCACATCTGGCAAGATCAAAGAAGTCGATAGGAGGAAGGAAATGATGCCGATTTTACAACCGCTGGAAAGCATGGAGCGCATCTCACGCCAGGCACTGGCGGATGACCTGGACGCCGTGTTGGAAAGGATAAGCTGCGAGAACATCGGGCTGGTGATCACCGATGAAGGCAAAGATGACCTGGTTCTCTGCCCCGCCTCCTGGTTCGATCTTGACTATGTGGATGACTTTTCCTGTGTCATCAACTGCGCTCTCCGCTATGCCATGCGCACCGAAGATGAGGAGAGTGTGGCGGTCATCCAGTACGCCCGCCGCCACTACCATCTGCTCGATGAAAAGACGCTGTCGGTGGCTGTCGCCGATCTGGAGCGGGAACTGAGCCAGCCGATAGCGCCCCTCAAACAGCCGCTGGTCTGGAGGGAGCTCCAGGAGCTGTTCCAGCATCGGCTGGACGAACTGCGGAAGGAAGCTTCGGGGGATGAGGAAATGCGCCATGGGTGAGAGGCGGTATGAAATCGTGGAAATCCAAGTAGATGCAGAGCTTCTGGAGCAGCTGGAAGCGGTAATCGCCCCAATGGGGCTAACGCCAGAAATACTGATTGTGAAGTTCTTTGAATTCTGCGTCGATCCCGCTACTCAGGAGCAGGCCATCTCCTTGCTTCTGAAATGGAAAGCCGAACAGGAAGCGGAGGGAGAGAATCCGGGAGGGGGACTTTGATGCTATCCAAGGAAATCTTCTGCGAAGCGCTGCGAAATATCCAAGCGCAAAAGGATCGAGACGAACAGTTCGGCGAGGCACTCGCCCTGGTGGGAGATGGGCATTTCGTCTTTGAGGGCGGAGCGCTGGTTCTTGCCGCCTTGCTGGATGTGCTGAAGGAAGCGGTCAACGACCAGTACGACTATATCAGCTGGTGGCTTTACGAGGCCGCCCCAGGCTACGAAGTCTGGACCGATGATGAAAAAACCAAGTGGTGCCTGAAGGAGCCGGAAGCCTTGTACGATTTCATCCGGGATGAATGTCAGGGCTGAGCGGTAGCTTCTTCCAAAATTCGTTCAAGGAGGTCAAATCAGATGCCTAAGTGCTGCCTTTACTGCCGGGTGGATGGAGCGTCCACGGAAAGCAACCGTCTCGCCATGAACCAGCAGCTCACCGCACTCCGAAGTCTCGCCGGCCAGCTTGGCTTTTCGGTTTCCGCTGAGATGCTCCAATATGAGAGCGGCATGGACGCGAACCGCCAAAGCATTCGAACGCTGATCCGTGATGCACGACATGGGGCCTACGACCGGGTGCTGGTGATGAACCGCGGTCGGCTGGCTCGTGACGCCGAAGGTTTGGCGGCGATTGGAGAAAAGCTGACCGCAGCAGGAGTCCGGGTCTATTGCCCAGATGGCGAAATCGATCTGGTCCCTGCCTATTCTCATGGTTATTTCCGGGTGGCAACAATGGAACAGACTATGTGATTGGAAAAAGTTCCCGTGTCACTTCTCTTTCACGGCCAGAGTGAATGCGGCATAATAAAGGAACCATATACACCATACCAGGAAAGTCGGTCATTCCGGCAGGAAGGAGATGTTGCCATGAGTTCATTAGAGAAAACAGAGCTTGAGAGGGTCCTTAGGGTATTCCAGAACTACATCGATGCCTCTGAACTTCTCGATGTGGTCTATTCGAAGAAGTTCGGGTATGTTCTACTTGGACTACCTGCGGCGGATTCCATTGATGACTCCGATGTAACACGACTGGAAGATCCCGAAACATTGGTGAAAGAGATCTATCAGAATCTCGCATACGACTTTATGGAGCTGGAAGGGCACAGCGAAGATTACACGGAAGCCACCAATCTGGAAAAACGAGCCATGCGGGAATGGATGAAAGAGTACACGGATCAGCTGCCGGAATACAACTACCTGCTGGACGAACTCCTTGGATGATGTGTCCGATGAAGCAGGTGCTTCCCTCAGTCAATCTTTCGGCATGGATAAAGCGGACATCTTTTTTGGTCGAACACTAAAATTGACCCTCGGGTGGAAAGTCCGCAGCTATCACAACGAAAACGGAAGAAAAATAATGGGTTAAGACCAGAAAAGCCTTGAAATAGAGGCTTTTGTCAAATATCTCAATTGGTCTTACACTCCATTAAAAAGCACTGATTCTTTTGAATTGGTGCTTTTCTTTTTCTGAACTTTCTCAGGACTTGAACCTGACGGATTGCATATTTTGCCGCAACCGCGGCAAAAGTCCTGCCCCTGCACCCATTAAAAAGCACTGATTCGTTTGAATCAGTGCTTTTTCTTTTCTCAATATAGGCTTTGCTCTATCACTTACGCGCAAACCAATCTTTCATTGTCTGCAATACTTGGACAAGCTCCTTTTCCTCGATTACATAGGGCACCATCGCATACAGATAATTTAAAAACGGACGGCTAAACACGCCATGTTCATACGCAAATTGCTGATATCCCCTGATAGCGTCCGGCTCATACACTTCCACGCAAATGCACGCGCCCATGATTCGCACTTGTTTGACTTCCGGATGACAGAACCCTTGCATTTCGCGTCGGGTGATTTGCTCAATCTTTTTAATCTTGGACATATAATCCTGTGTTTCAAACAGTTCAATGGATTCTAATGCAACGCTGCAAGCCAAGGCATTCCCCATAAAGGTCGGCCCGTGCATCAATGCGTGCGCGGGATTGTCGTCGTAAAATCCTTCATATACCCTGTGATTGGCCACCGTAACCGCATGTCCGATATATCCACCGGTCAGTGCCTTGCCTAGTACAAGAATATCGGGTAACACCAAATCGGCAACAAAGCGATTCCCTGTGCGACCAAAACCCGTGGCAACTTCATCAAAAATAAGCAACACGCCATATTGGTCACAAAGTTCTCTGGCACGCTTCAAAAAAGCGACATCGTACATGCGCATACCGCCCGCCCCTTGCAATAGCGGCTCTACCAAAAAGCAATTGAGCTTTGTATGATATCGTTCAAACGCTTTTTCCAATGCGTCTATCTCGGTCGGAATGTGGACAACATTTTGACTTGCGCCATATGCGTGCAAGACAAAGTGATAGTCCTCATCATCCCCGACTTCCATCGTTTTAAAGGTATCTCCGTGGTAAGCGTGTTCCAGCGCCAATATCATCGTGCGCTCATTTTCTCCACGGTTCATATAATACTGCAATGCCATTTTAAGGGCAACTTCGACCGCAACGCTTCCAGAATCGGAAAAAAAGCAGTAATCCAAGTCGCCCGGAAGCCAATCTTGCAGTTTATCCGAAAGTTTTTGCGCTGCTTCATGCGACAGCCCACCCAGCATGACATGTGCAAACTTTTCAAGCTGTGTTTGAATCGCTTGATTGAGTTCTGGGTGCTTATATCCATGAATCACGCTCCACCAAGAGGACACCGAATCAATTAACTTTTGTTCTTGGGTATAAAGATACACTCCCTCAGCATTTATGATGTGATAGGGCGCTTTCATTGTTTTCATTTGCTGATATGGATACCAAATCATTGTTGTTTTCCTCTACTTTACTCATATAGGGCTTGCAGCCGTTCAAATGAAATGTCTAAACCACAATCTCCCTCGCTGACACAGGCCAACACCTGCAAACCGGTCATCGACTCACACATAAACAAATTATCTTCACACAATTTGCTGCCCTTTTGATAATGATTCAAGACAATTCCTTTGACATTTATCTGATGTGCCCTCATATATTCCACGGTCAGCACGACCGAATTGATGGTGCCCAGTCCGGCATCCGCCACAAGCAGGCAATTCAAATTGTGCGCCCTGATAAAGTCCTGTAATTGAATATTCTGTTCATCAAAGCGCAGCGGGCAGACAATCCCGCCTGAACCTTCTACCGTGACATATTCGTATCGGCTGCAAACAGCATCAAATCTATGCAGTACCTCTTGCATCTCTACCGGATTGCCTTCTATCTGTGCCGCCAAATGTGGAGAAACGGCCGTCTCATAGACATAAGGGCACATTTCCTCCAGCGGCTGCCGCGTTCCCGACATGGTTTTTACTTGCAAGGCGTCTCCCGGTATGAGATTACCCTGTGCATCGCGCTCGTTCCCACTCATCGCGGCTTTATAATAAGCCGCGCTTTTTTGATTCTCTATAAACTTTTTCAAAATCAGTCCGGTAATATAGGTCTTTCCGATATTGGTGCCCGTGCCGGTAATAAATAAATTCTTACTCATTGCAAAGTTTGACCTCGAATCCCAACTCGTTCAACAGTTTGATATCAGTTTGGGTGGTAATGCCGGAAGTGGTCAGCATATCGCCCGAAATCGCTGCATTCGCGCCAGACAAAAAACAGCTTTTTCCTTTGTCTGCAAGCAGTCCTCTGCCACCTGCCAGCCGAATGGACGCATCCGGAAGCACAAAGCGATATATTGCTACAATCCGCTGCATGTCTGTCTGTGACAATTTGGGGTTATGTGCGAATGGCGTTCCCGGAATGGGATTTAGCATATTGATGGGAACGCTTTTGATGCCCAAATCCCGCAGGCTCATCGCCATATCAATCCGGTCTTGTATGGTTTCACCCAGGCCCATAATACCACCGCTGCACACCGAAAGGCCTGCCGCTTGCGCTGCACGAATCGCGCGCACTTTATCATCAAAAGTATGTGTCGTGCAAATCTGTGGAAAATATCGTCTGGACGTTTCCAGATTGTTATGTACGCGCGTCACACCCGCTTCTTTTAACTTCCGAAACTGTTGTTCCTCCAGCAACCCAAACGAAACGCACACCGAAATACCGACCTTTTGTTTTATGGATGCAACCACGCGGCACATCTCATCCACTTCCTGCCCGGACAACCGCTCTCCTGATGTCACAATGGAATACCGCAATACGCCTTGCTCATGGTTTTTCTGAGCCTGTGCCACGATTTCCTGTTGTGAAAGCAAAGCATATTCTGTCACACCGGTGTGATGATGGGCAGACTGCGCACAAAATTTGCAATTTTCCGAACAGCGCCCACTTTTTCCGTTGATAATCGTGCAAATGTCAAACCGATTGGAACAAAAGTGCCGCCGAATTCTGTCCGCACTTTGACAAAGTTTGTCCAGTGGCTGTTCATATAAGTACAATGCTTCTGATTTTGTAATCTGCTCTCCCTGTAAGACCTTATCGGTGAACCAGTTGATTGACTGCATTTTCTTTCACATCCTATCCTTTTCTATGAGTGGAATCAGCCTTTTTGCCAATACCGCCGCCAAAACACATAAAACAACATCTCCCGGCACCACCAAGAGAAAACAATACACAAAAAGCGGCCACAATCCTATCGGCGTACCCAAATAAAAGCGACTCATCAGATAATAATAGACCATTCCAAACAGATACACGATTGCCAAGCCGACAAAATTGGCGAGCAGCAACCGCGCAAAACTTGGACTTGATTTTTGACGGGCAAAAAAGCCGGTCACATAGGCGGCAACCGCAAAGCCGATGATATATCCAAAACTTGGCTTGAGCACATAGGCAAACCCACCGCCTTCGGCAAATATCGGCAATCCCAGAAGCCCCAGCGCGATATAGATACAAACCGAAGTGGCACCCAGCCTGCTGCCGAGCAACAATCCAGCCAGCGTTGTAAATAAAATCTGCAACGTGAACGGAACCACCGGAATGGGGATGCGGATAAAAGCGCCGACCGCAATCAATGCGGCAAACAGTGCACATAAAATTAAATTTCGTGTTTTTTCCCTTGCCATGTTCCCTCCTACGCATTCAAACGGATGTTGATTTCTCCCGCAGAACAGCAGCACTCTTTTCCGTCATCATATCTTACCAACAGGCGGCACTGGTCATCAATCCCCACCACCGTCACAAAATCCGATTGATTGCCGGCAATAAGTTGCACTTGCTTTCCAATCACAAAACTGCGGTCACGATACTTTTGTACATAATCACACGGACTTTGTCTGGAATAATATGCAAAAAAATGATTCAAAAACTGTGCAACCAGTTGATTCTTCGCATCATTTTTTTGTTCTTGAAAGATAGACCCGGCGATAGTTTGCAGTTCTTTGGGAAATTGCCCTTTGGGTGGATACAGGTTGACCCCAATTCCCAAAATGGCATACTCCATCAAGCCACTCTCCAAACTGAACGAAGCCTCGGTTAAAATTCCACAGACTTTTTTCCCACGAAGGAAAATATCATTGACCCATTTAATCTGTGCCTTTTCCTCGCATATCGTCTCGATTGCCTCACACATGGCAACCGCAGCCATCGTGGTAATCTGGCTTGCCTGATTGGCCGAACAATTCTTCGGGCACAGCAGCAAACTCATATAGATTCCGGTATCTTTAGGCGAAAAGAAACTGCGTCCCGCCCTTCCGCGTCCTTGCGTCTGCTCATTGGCCAAAATCAAACAGTCCGTTCGCGCGCCGCCGCTCACCTTTTGCTGCACTACGGTATTGGTAGAAGAAACCGTTTGAAATACCGAAATCTCAATCTCTTTCTGTTCGGGATGCAAATATTTTTGCATCCCCTGTGCCGATAAGATATCATTCTGTTCACCAAAGCAGTATCCTTTATTGGTCACAGCTTTTATGGCATATCCTTCTTGTTGCAGGGCTTTCACCGCTTTCCAAATCGCCGTTCGCGAGATATCTAACGTTTGAGCGATGTCCTCCCCCGAAAGGTAAACCCCTCTGTTTAACTCGAATAGCGTAAGCAGTCTATCTTTTGTTTTCATCTCATCACCTTCTCTTAATACGAACAAGAGTATACCACGCGCCCGCCCAATTATCAACCCATATCAAAATAAAGGTTTACAATATAAAGAAAACATGCGCCGTCAGTAAAATTACTGACGGCGCATACCGCATCGTTTTCATAGGATTTATGATTTTACATTTGCAACTTTGACCTGAGAAAGCAAGCGCCGCATGAGTTCAACCTGTCCAGATAGTTCTTCGCTGGCTGCTGCACTCTGTTCGGCCGTAGCCGAATTGGTCTGCACAACCGTCGAAATCTGGTCTACGCCGGTTGAGACTTCACTGAGTCGTTGCGCCTGTTCCTGATACGACTCAATCAAACTTTCCATCGTCTTTATCAGTTCCTGCGAACTGGTTTCCAGATGATTGATTTGCTCAGCCGTGCGGTTGGTAAATTCCTCGCCTTCCTGAACCGCGTCAACCGAATTGATAATCAATTCATTGGTTTCCTTGGCTGCATCTGCACTCTTGCTGGCCAGATTGCGCACTTCATCGGCCACGACAGCAAAGCCTTTTCCGGCAGCGCCTGCGCGTGCGGCCTCGACAGCCGCATTGAGTGCCAAAATATTGGTCTGGAACGCAATATCCTCAATGGTCTTAATGATGGTACTGATGGCATTGGAATGATGGCTGATATTGCCCATTGCTTGGCGCATATTGTCCATTTGATTGTGACTTTCCGCCAGAGCGTGCTGCACATTGCGCAGTTCTTCTCCCGCCTTGACAGCCTCCTTTGATTTTTCCGATACCTGCACCGCCAAATCCTGCACCGTTGCCGACAATTCCTGCACCGAGGAAGCCTGCTCGGTTGCGCCCTGTGCCAATGTCTGGGCACCGCTGGAAATCTGCTGTGCTCCTACACCGACCTGGTCAGCCGAACGCGCAATATTTCCCAGCACGTCAGACAGTCTGCTTTGAATTTGAAGCAATGCCAGCTTAACATGTGCAAAATCTCCGGTGTAGCTCTGCTGCAACGTAAAGTTCAGGTCACCATCGGCAATCTGCTTCAAAACACTTTCAATTTCCTGAATGTACAAAATATATTCTTTCAGGCGGTCAACAATATGTGAGATATTTTTGCCCAGCGCTCCCACTTCGTCGTGACTTTTTACCACAACATCCACGTCCAGCGCGCCATCTGCCAACTGTTCCGCGACCAGATTGAGCCGCTTGATTGGGCGGGTAATGGACAGCGAAATCAGGCATATCACAATGGTCAGCAAGATTGCACAGAATACAAAGCCAAGAATCAACGTCCGACGAACCGTAGCAATGCCGCTTTCAAATTCATCTTCGGTCATAACACCGATTACCATATAGTCGAAATTTTCCAGTTTAGACAGACTGCCGTAATAAATTTTTCCATCGCGGCTAAACTTCATGCCCTCTACCGGCTGTCCGCTGGCAATCGTGCCTTTCAGATTATCCGAGTAATCGATATCCTGCAAATTCTGATTCAGGTTTTCGGCTGTGGGGTGTGTCAAAATCGTGTGCTGTGAGTCAAACACAACTACATAGCCGCTGTCACCAATTTGAATCTTGTTTACCGCTGTATTGAGTTTATCTGTTGTAATATCAATCCCAATCGCACCTTGCAGCGAATTTCCAATATACACAGGGCTTGCCACGGTCACAACCGTCAATCCGGTCTGGGCATCCTGATAAGATGACGTTAACACGGTATCTTGCTTTTCTGCCAGCAACTTATACCATTCTCGCGTTGTATAATCAAATCCAGATGCTGCATCTACCATTACTTCATTGCTGTACATGGCGTTGCCCAGTCGAAAATCCGATATCCATACCGATAAAATATCCTCATTACTGGCCTGCACGCGAGTCATTTCTTCTATCAATCGACTGTAATCAGCCGACTGCTTTAAATCGGTTATGGTGTTATCCGCCAAAACATTATGAACTGCTGTGGACGCGCTTAGCCCTTTTGTCTCACCCATAACCGATTCAAAGTAAGCATCCACTTGGTTTGCCGCCGCCTGCGCGTTTGCATTTAGATTACTGCGCAGTTGTTGGGACACCATGCCGGTGACCTCTATTCCGAGCAAAACGCCAAGTAAGGTCAAAACAATCACCAAAGGAATCAGAATACCGCACCAAAGCTTCGTTACTATCCCAATTTTTACGTCATTCCTGCGCGATGTCAGGTATGAACTCTCATTGTTTTTCATAATAATCCCCTTGTTCTCTTTGCTGCAAAATACACCATTTTGCAGTTATTCCTATATACTTGTGCAGCCATCTCTCTTTTATCTCATCCCCTTTTTTTGTGTTCTATTTGCCTTGGTTACGAAGTTACCGTGCTTTTTGCCATGACAAGCCGCGGGGTGGTGCAAACTGACTGCCTATTTCTTATCCTTTTTTGACCGATTTTCAGACCTTTCCCTGACTATTTTCCGCTTTATCCTGAACATGGTTCATTTCTGACGCAACACAGCCATTTTATTTCGATTGCCTGATGTGGTATGGTTACAAAAACATCTCTTTCTATATGCAAGATGCTCGCTTGGAGGATACGCCTATCCCCTATTCACCTGTACTTTTCAGCGCAATATTCACCGGTCATTCGGTTCATTTTGCAAGCCCCGCCATCACATCTTTCATATTTTCGCTCCTCCCTCAAAGTTCTTGTTTCCGCTTTGATACAGGCCGAAACCTTCTCTAATTGTATTGTAACCTTTTGCATCCCTCTCTGTCAATGTTATTCGCCAAACTTTATGGGCATCATTCACAAGAAAACCCCACTTTTTCCACCCATTTTCCGCGGTATGTCAAAAAAGAGAGGGCATTGCCCCCTCTTTTCTCCGAAAAAATATATTTTATTCTTCTGTGCCAATTTTTTGACATTCCCGCATTCTGCGCGCCAAATACAAAATCGGCGTATCTGCAAGCGACGTAACAATAAAAATAATATAGCTCGACAACACAATGCTAAACAGTGTTTTCAGGTCATAGGTGCCCCAAAACGCAAACGCAGTAAACAGGAAGGAGTTCAATAACTGTGACACCAATGTAGAACCATTGTTTCTCAGCCATAAGTATTTATGACTGTCTCCACTCTTTTTGGTGCTCAGCTTCCACCACGCATGATACAACCACACATCAAACACCTGTGCAATCGCATACACCACCAGCGAAGCCAACAGCATACGCGGTGTGTTGGTAAAGATGGATTCAAACGCCGGACGCGCCCAGTCATTCGGGCTTGGCACATACAGCAGCCAAGACTGTGATATCAACAAAAATAAAATGCTGGTGGCAACACCAATGACAACCGCCCGGTTTGCTGCGTGCTTGCCGTGGTTTTCAGATAGAATATCGGTAATCAAAAAGGTCATGGCAAACAGGATGTTGCCCAGCGTCATTTCCATGCCAAACGCATCCACCAGCAACAGCACCTCAATGTTTGCCGTGATGGTGGCAAGTACGGTCAGGCAATACAGTCCATTTCTTCCAAACAGGCGGTAAAACACCAGCACACTGCCATACAGTACCACAAGCGAAACAATTAACAACACTTCATTGGTCATTGTGCCGCACCTCCTACCCCAAAATCGGTATTTTCCATCAAGATATCGACCCGCGGGTCATTTACATAGTGCGGCGCAACCTGCTGACAAAACACCGCAATCACATCGGGGTCGGGCAAAACCGGTGTGGTGTTCTTGACCATGACATTGACGCACACGCGGTCAAAATAGGTCAATCCGGTTTGGATATCCTGCCGCATCGAATCGGCTGTCTGTCCCGAAAGCCCGAACAGCAGACAGCACTCGTCAAACTGCGCGGCAATCTCGGCGGGGTCACTCACCCCAATGCCCTTGTGCAGCACGTCTTCCCGATATGCGCGGTCAAATGTCTCGACCCCAATCTTCAAATGGGTCTGCACACCAATGGCGGCAAAACGCGCCCGCAGTTCGGCAATCTTGCCCCGGTGCATCCAATGACACTCAAAATGTAAATGCGCAATGCCTTTTTGCTGGCAAACCCGCGCAATCTCGTCCATTGTCGGTGCATCCAGTTCACAAAAAGAACCGGAATTGATGACCTCCAACCGTCCATACTGGCCGGTCACGCGCTCCAGCACTGCCCGATTGAGCGCAAAGTTTTGTGCTTCATCCAGGCAACAGTCCAAATGATAATCACAAAATGTGCATCTTTTCCATGCACATCCCGTGCCGCGCAGCAGCACAATTTCTCTTGGATTCTTTTCGGTGATGACCGAATACCGAATCATGTCTTGCATTTTGTCAGCTTTCCTCCTGAAAAATAAAAAGTGCGTTCTCCCCAGAGAGCGCACCACCCCATTTTTCGCCCGCCTACGCGCAGCAAAAAAGCCATGACCTCCGCTTGTGCGGCGCATGGATGTCCTAGTTTTGTTTAGAGACAGGATGGTTACGAACTGTCTGATATTGTTTTGAACTTTTTTAGTATACTGCACCGGCTCAGGTCTGTCAATCCCGCTCGACCGGCGTTCTATTTGCGGCATCCATAAAATAAACCAAAATTTTTTGGCTGAAAATCCGAAATTCTGAATTATTTTCGCAAATCAGATTGAATTTCTTTGTTTTTTATGGAATAATAAATTACATTAGCGATTATCAGCAAAAAAATTTTTTGGGGGTTTGTAT
>OERG01000249.1_pt1 | contig 11392 bp, 8 predicted proteins | sample 1539951 | NCBI WGS metagenome assembly OERG01 (sample SAMEA3891870, study PRJEB23780) | metagenome | biome: terrestrial biome; feature: animal house; material: Caecal content | place: Italy | collected 2015-05-05
AATCAAATATTTGACCCCAGGAAGTGATCCAGTCTTGCAATTCAGGATCTCCTGTTAACCCTATGCATCTTAAATCTTTAACCAACGCTCCCACAGAATTCAAAGTTGAAACAGGATTTCCATTTATAGCCTTACAGTATTCACTTCGAATTTTTGTGGGATCATCATCTATATATGCAAATAGCATTACAATAAAACTGTATATATCCGACACACTCCGTAAATTGTCAAAAAACTCAGATTGATTCATAATACCGCCTCCCACGGTATACTCTATCACTAAAATATGCTAAAAGCAAGAGCGAGGCGAAAAAGTCATGTTTCGTATTTGTAGGTGTTACAATGATATGTGAAAAAGAGGAACAGAAAAGAAGACAGCAAATAGAGAGAATCTGCGTTAAGGTCGAGTCGCTAGGACAAAACCGAAAGGCAGGTCACACTATTCGCTACGAACGCAATAATATAAACCATGCAATATAAGCAAACAGCAATTGAATATTCGTTTAAACATGGCGTAACATCTACGGAGTTTCTATATAAAACCAGATGACCAAACATCTACCGCTGGCAGTAAAAGTATGACGGAACAATCCTTTTCTTGGCAGACGGCTTCCACAGGTCGCTCAGTTTTTTCAATCAACATGCAATGGAAGACAAGAAATATGCACGCCATAGAGGTCCTAATATATATCTGGTCGTCTTTTGATACATCTGTGTGAGTACGGCTACACACGCTCCCCCCTTAACCGGCATGCTCCTAAGCAAGTTCTTTCTTCTTTTCCGAACATGTTACACAGCATTGACAACCCTACAATCGGATTCAATTCGGTTTGAATTAGCCACTATGTTTTCGCAGACAGATATATTGGAGGCTAAGTCAAAAATCGTCTTTCTTTGATAACTATCCGAACAGTTGTAAACATACCGCTACGGTTATTAATCAGGCTTACCAGCATTTTGGAATATAATTTATAGGACCTATGTATAAAGCCAATAGCATCACAGCTGACTTGTTCATTCAGGCGTATTCTTTTCAATTGTCAATAAAGAATACAAAGGATTTTTCATCTTCCAGCATCTTTTGTAATTTTTTAATTTCTTTGTCACTTTTTCCCTTCTTCAACTGTTGATTATTTATAAAGGGGATTATGTATATTGTTATACAGCAAAGAACATCTTCTCGGATGCTTTGACTCAGATAGCTTACAGATTTGTTCGTGCTAATATGTATATATTTGCGTAATCACAAGGAAGCGATTGCCTAATTAATTATAAAAATCATCCGTCTAATATACTTTCATTATAATATAATAACGAAAACTACAATAGTTTCCCAAAGGTCTCATCAAAATTACTATGCGTTACTTTTTATTTCTAATCTTCGCAGAATATATTGACAAACAACAAACATTTTGCATTGTATTAATTAATTAAAATACATTTTTAAAAAATAATAAAGGATAATATCTAATTATCTGTGCACTATTAACACGGAGGCATGGCTTTGAAAAATGATAAAAATGATTTTGTAAACAGAAAATCTGAATTCATGTTTATTAATGAATGGGTTAATACGCCTGCAACAAGAAACAAAGGGATTTTTGTCTATGCAAAAAGTGGTATTGGAAAAAGTAGATTTGTCTCTGAATTCTTTAATTCAGAACTTCCCAATTATATTAAAATAAAAGTGGATATTCTTGGAACCGATCCTTCTACTATTAGCAGCTATTCGTTCTTAATGTCTTTATATCGTAAAATAGTTTCGATGACAGAAAAGAACGGACAACTATCTTTGGCTAAAAGAGTGTCTACTTCGGCTGCACTATCGATTGGATATATTGCTGAAGTTAATTTTTCTTTCTCTCTTACTGATAAATACGGCCATGGAGAGCAAATCAGTAAAATTATGTCATATTTAACCCATAGGCTGTCAGAACAACAGCCATATATTATCGATATCGAAAATTTTCAATTGATTGATACGGAATCACTAGAATGTTTTATGCAACTATTTCAGGTGGGTACACAACATAGATATATTTTTGAGTTTACTATGGATCCTCATAACATTACGCCTAATTTCTATCATATTTTTTCTAAAGTGTCTTCTAGTATAGAATGTCAGATATTCGAACTCAAGAAACTTAAATTGAAAGAAATTAACATTTTGTGTGAGAGAAAAGGCTTACCAATAGAATCTGCTACAGCATTGTATGAAAATAATGATGGAAATCTTTTTCCTCTTGTTATGTTAGAACAAATACCACAAAAAAATTCTATGCAAGCACTTCATGATCTCTTAAATTCTCTTAATCAAGATCAACTGTTAATTCTTTTTTTGATCGAATTGGCATGTGGAGAAATAAAAGCTAAAACTATTGTTAAAATATTTTCTGTTGGTTCTACTATTCTTGCGGGCAATGAAAAATATAAAGAAGCCTATCTTCAGACTCAATACTATAAACTTGAGCAAAAAAAATTGTGCGAATTGTTGATGATAATATCAAAATCAGCCAAGATCAAATATTGGAACTCATTAAGTCTTATCGTAACTTGCCCAATTATTATCTCGCGTGGAGTTTGTATGAAAATTTCCACGAGCAACAACTTTCTCATTTGCCAGTTGGAAAGCGCGAATCTTCAGTCCTTTCATTATTACACATCTATACTGTTTTCCCTGATGTAAAAATATATAATATATTACCTGAGTTGACATCTATTATTTTACAACAACCGCCGAAACAAACCATCGAAAAAATATGCCTTGTTAGGAAAAAGTTAGAGCTACAGCATGAAAATCGTCAGTTAAACGAGTTTTTAATTCAATATCTTGCTGATATATGTATTGCTGTTGGCCAATGGCCTTTAGCATTTGAACAAATTAAAGATTATTATTCTGAAAACATTCCTTGGCAAGCATGTTATTTAGCAGCTACGATAGCAGCATGCCCTCAAATTCCAAATGCAGAAAAAACGATTCTTCGCATAAGACAAAAACATAAAATCAGCAAAATTCACTATATGTCTTTAACGGTTAGTCTGCTTAGTTATTATTTGCGTACTGTTCCAGAACTCAAAGTGCGCCTTATTGCTGAACAGTATATGACCGAATTCCGTGGTAGCGAAGATTTAAATTATGCGTTTATCCTCAAAATGTACTCTAACACCCAAGATAACGAGACTGCTATACAGACCCTTGAACATGCAAATAGAATATTTCGAACTTATCAGCGCGAGGATTTAATTATAATGAACCAGATTACCATTGCTTCTAGGAATGTGTATATGGGACGTGTTGAAACTGGTGAAAAAATTCTGGAAAATGTAGAAAAAGCAATTATCGAAGGGAATATTCCTATACGTTCGCACTATATTTTAAATAATAAAAATGCCATTCATCTTTTAACAGGCCATATTAGCCATCAAACAGAGCAAGATTTAACAACAGCCTTTCTTTCTACTGGATCTAACTTCGAAAAAGCTATTATACTCTGCAACTTGATGATCTATTTTATCCAGTCTGAGCAAATTCCTGAAGCAACGAAAACATTTTATCAAATACAATCCTTAGAATTATCGCAATACAATAATGTAGATTTAGAGTTTATTCTTCTGAAAAACACCTTGTTTTATTATACTATAACGAAAAACAAAAAAAGTGTTTTAGAAACGCGGACAAAGCTGGTTTCCTTTGCATTATCAGACAATTGTCCAGATGATATTCGGCAACATATTATGAGTATTCTTCCACAGGAATACTTTGCTGGGCTCTCTCTCCCACATGTTGAACAGCCATTTTTTGCAAACTTTCCTTTTCAAGCAGATTTTATTGGCTATTGGCAGTGTGAAGTGTGCTACGATGCACGCGGAGAAAATCGCCTTAAAAAGATTGCAGCTGCTCAGGATATAATGCATTTTGAATCATAAGAGAAAACATGCCTTTATAATCAACTCCGTGTTTTTTAAAGGCCATGTATACACCTCCATCTTCTCCTAAGTAACAGTCTGGTGATAGTTCAATTACATATGCATGTCCATTGTATATGCGACAATCAATTCGCATATATTCAGCCTTGGGAAACGAGCGAAACAAACGAGAAATTGCTTGTTTATCAACATTAGAAAGTAAATTACAGTATTTCATATCAGAAGCGTCTTCGTCGATTTTTTTGGTTTCCAGATCATAGATGGATTCAGTAAAATAATCTTGACCATTTAATAGTAGTTGAATTTCATCCATAAAAAGTATGCGTTTCTGGTTTCCAAATACAATCACCTCTATTTCGTTACCTGGTATATATTCTTCTACTAAAATAGGCTGGTGATGATATTGTTGCAGAAATTTTACATATTCAATTGCACCACTTAGCGATTTTTGTACGCTATCACTTGTGATTCCTGTCGATCCCCCTCCATAATTCGGCTTAATGACAACTGGAAATCTTAAGAAGCTGATTGCGTTTACCTGAACGCTGTTATTTGAGTCGCGAACCAGTACAGAAGGAGCGGTGTTCAATCCAAACTCTTTTATATATTTTTTACTCAAATACTTATCATTGCACAACATATGGCAATATGAATCTGCACCAAGGAAACGAATGTGATTAGCTTCACAAATTGCCGGGATCTGCGCTTTTGAACTCGGTGCGGCTGAACCGTATCGTGATGAAAGAACCACTCTGTCTTTTAATTCGGATAGTCTTCTTGAATAATCTTCAGGATCCTCTAGCATGATAACTTCTCTGCAAATAGAAGATAGTGCATCCTTTATTGAGTAAGCAACTTTTCTGCTATTGCCCTCAGCATCGTCTCGCCAAACATGGTATTCTTTTCCGTCGATTATATGATCTGTTATAAATACCAACGATAGTGGATATTTGTTCATATGTTTCGCCAAACTCCTTTAATTAAGATAATTAGATATTATCCTTTATTTGGAAAGGCACAATGAATACCCACTTCTTAAAAATCGCTCATCATGGGACGAGTGATTTTTAAATTGATATAAATACATAATTCTATCAAAAGAAATCTATAGTGTTACTTGAATGTATTTTCTGTTTGCTTTTAGTGCAAAAAATAAAAAAGCCAACCGTTATGTTTCAAACAATCGTCCATGTATATAAAAAAGGCAGCAAACTGAATTGTTTGCTGCCTTTTTTATATATGGTGATGATGGTCAGGATTGAATCGATAACCTCTACGCTGCCAGTGTGGCACTCTCCCGAGCCCATCGGTTACAAACCCCCGTAATCGGACTCAGGAGATGCGCTTCAATACGCGTGAAAATATAGGACTAAATCTGTGGTTTCTCTTTAGATATTTTTTGAGGTGGTGTTAAATCAAATATATAACATCGATCTCCTGCGGTTGAATATGCTGAATAGTTATAAATTAACGCAGGTGCATAGCATATTTGTATTTCTGGATTCTCAAATGCAACCAAGGCCGCTCCAACAGTTGATATTTTATTGTTCATTGGCACAATTATAATATTTTTATCTGAACCAATGTTCTCAACTTGTTCGCGTATTGCTTGGTAAGCTTTATATGGATCGTTGCAGGGAACCTGAAAGTCTTGAATTGCATCATAGTACGCTGCCATCTGTTTTACTAGTTGAGTATAGTGCTCATTGGCTCCGCGATTTTTTTCAGTGGTTGAATCCGAGGGAAGTCCGTAACCAAGCGAAAGAAAATCAGGTTCAACTGCTTCAATAATCCGAACTGCTCTCTCATATTCATATCCAACAATAACCATCAATAAATTCTTTTTAGATGGTTTTAACACACCTGAATACCCTAAAACAGAACGAATTTCACCTATTCCTCTACTTAGCCACTTGTCTTTTTGATCCTCACAATCATATGAATATTCTTTCGCATTTACATATCCACAAACTACGTTGGTATACGAAAACTTTTCCCTAAAGATAGCTAGTAAGATTAATAACGTTTCGTGTGTAAATGTAGTGATATCAATAAAGACTTTTTTTAGCTTGCATGATTTTGCAAGAGACTTAATCGTTTCTTCCATCCTATCTGCTACACTAATTGGAGATGATACAGTCAGCTCAATGATCTGACTTTTCCCTTCGAATAATTTATTTATGATATTGAGATGGTTCTCCGATTGTTCTCGAGTATCCCTATTTGTGAATATTAAGCAATTGGCAAAGTTGTCTTTGGAAACCTGTGATGGAATTGTTGTGCAACGCTCTTCAAAACTATTAAAGCAAATTAGGGCATCATAGTACTCTTTAGTTAACTTATTAAGTTGATTTACGGAAAGCATTCTTAACATTTTACTCACCATCTTCGACTGTAAATTCTTGCTCATCATCGACATTAAATAGTGATAATTGATACTCAGATTCTTGGGATGACGTCTTTCCTAAACGACGTAATAGTGTAAAGGGTTCCCGCATTGCCTCTTCGAGCAAATGATTCTGGACAAATAGATATCCAGCAAAAGCTGTGGGGTCAAGTGTCCAAATTGGAGAAAGCCTGCGATTTAGAATATATAGTTTTGTTCTACCTCCGCTTTTTCCATCTTTCCTACCAATAGTTGAACTATGTAAATACCCCAGTTGTATTCCTAGAGCAAGAATTCTCTCAACCTCTTTTGACGGGAAATCCGATATCGCAATGGAAAACACCCTTCGTTCAGATCTGTCCGACAAAAGTATCTGTCTAAACAATCCTCCAAGTGCTTGAATAAGATTCGATAGCTTATCAATATCTTCTTTAGGATAGGCCTCATCGCCGATAGCAGCTTGAATGTCCTCAATGTCCTCAGGTAATGCAAACCTAGGCAAATCATGGAACAAGAAATTATTTGCCTCTTCGCGTATAGTTTGACTTTGTATAGATGGGGGAATACTATCAATTATATGGTTATCGGCCTGTGAAATGGCTTCCGCATACATTTTATACGCTGGTTCAAGAAAATACCGAACAATTCCAGACGATAAATGTACTAATTGATCAAATCCAGAATAGCTGTATGTTCCACTTGATTTTGAGATTCCACTCAAGCTCTTAATAAAATCAGGTCTGGCATAACGCAAAGCGTCATCGCTCCGCTTATTGCCACGGCCCTTCCCCTCATCAAATTTTCTGAGATACATCTCTTCGATTTCTTTAATTTTCTTTTCTTGTACCTCATCCGGCGGAAAAAATTCTTCCGCAGTCTTGTGTATATTAGCATTCAAAAGTCTTTTTTCAATTATTTTGGTAATTCTTTCCTTATATTTTGGCTTTGCTTTACCAGTATATACAAAAGTCATATCAATTTCTGAATAGTCATGTGGAGTGTCAATAGTTGCGCCAGTTATAGTGTAAAAATGTTTGTAGTTATACTGGCTTGAAATTTTTAAACTAACTATTCCAGATGTACGAGTGGAAACCCAAAAATTTAAAATTTGTGTCTGAATATTTGTTAGGCAATGGGCATCATCAATTAAAAAGTAAATTGTTTGCTGCGGAAAACATTTTATCACAGATAGATGAGACATAAGCAGGAGCACAAAATCTAAGTATTCATATAATGGCCCATCGTATGGATAAACATCTTTGGTAAATGAAAGCCTTTTAGTGTAATCGATTGCCTTTAAATAAAAATGCTCCATAACAGTTGCCATTTTAGAAAAAACTTCGTGAATTTTTGCATTATCATCAATTTGATTATGGCCGCCAGGAATTCGAGGCAAAAATTCTTCGTTATAATATTTTCTTGCGCTACTATCCCATTCTGGATTTTCATCGTATAGGTCAGCATTGGAGAGACTGGTAAAAACTTTTTGCAAAAAGAATGTGACCATAATATGCTCATTAATAATATGAGCTGCATTGCGTTCTAGCCGAGTTAATTCCGTTATTTTAGTAAAACTAGCATTTCTCAACGGAATATATAGCCCTAAAAACTCCAATTCGTTAATTTTGACTTTATTATATTCAGATTTAATACACTGACAATCCGGCTCAAGATATCGAAAAATCATACTTTTTCCAATACCACGTGGTCCCATTATGAATGTATGCCCCTGCGCTTTTATTTTTTGATAATCAGTGAATACATCCACAAAAAGACTGACGGCCTCCTCGGGAGCTAAACTTTCTGGAGTTTTAATCTGAAATGGATTTGTGCTATTCATTAAGAATTCCCTCTTTTCGAAGTTCAGCAAGCAATTCATTACCGGTTTTTATATTGCAATCAACATCCTTTATTGTGGCAAAAGGAGTGGATGGATATCCGCTTTCCTCGAGCGTATAAGTAATAGGATATGATAGGAACTCATCGCTAGCATTAGTAACGGTAATTTGTACTTTAATCCTTTCTAAAGGACAGTACGGACGTAAATAGCGTATACAATATCGCCGTTCGCGCTCCATCTTTAGTGTTCTTTCATATATTTCGTCAATAAGATATTTTTGTTGCCCAACCTTTCTATAAAGTGTTGCGGCTATGTTCGAGTCAAACTCATATGCCAGGACAACTTCATAGGATTGGTTTATGTCGTTTTTTCTTAGCTCAACGGTGTGCAGAGCAACTGAATATACATGATAGATTTTGCTTGCTTCAGTAATAATGTCACTTTTTAAGGCTGCATGGTTAGCTCTTGTAGAGTCATCTGCCAGTTCATCGGCAAAACGTAATACAGCAGCCAATAGGCGCTCTCTAACATTTTGATTATTAATTGTATCTGACTCTCTCAAATTACTAATGGTATCAGAGTTTCCTGAAATACTTCCACCATGTGCTCTTGCGATGCGGGCTATTACTCGTCGCTCAATTGAGTCTGGAAGTATATCAGTACACTCATGATCTAATATTGCTTTAATATTTCGCTCATGTCCCTTGCGGCCAAAAATATTACCAATATCATGTACAACTGCAGCACAAAGCAGAAAATACAATTCATAATATGTTAAATCCAAATTATTAAAGCATTTTAAAATCTCCTTTGCTTTTTCTTGTACTTTATTTGTGTGCGTAACGTCATGTCTGTTCAAAAATACTATAGGATCCTCTACAAACAAGTCGGCAAGCTGAGCACTACGCTCTCGCTCGTTTTCGATTTTACTAATTTCTGCTGCCTTTTCTTGCGTTTCCTTAATCCACGTTTCAAACGAACTTGACATTGCTCCCATCTCTACAGGGTAATTAGCAAATTTCTCCTTTAACTCTTTATAGCGCATATAATGTTTTTTCTCTATGCTGGGGGGGAATTCCTCATCTTTAGCTTGACATAAGATTTCTTCAAGAGTAGATGTAGATAATATCTCATTGCAAATCATATGCTGCCTCTCTCCGCCTCGATTATGGCTTGAAATACGATTTTCGCCAGATATGGTGGAACTGCATTACCGACTTGTTGCTGTTGAAATCCAATGCCCCCACAAAAACGATAGCAATCGGGAAAAGACTGTAGTCTTGCCGCTTCTCGCACAGACAACCCTCTATTTTCCCAAGGATGTATTAACATGCTTTTTCTATAATTCCCCACAGTAATTGCTGGGGTTTCTGCAGAAAGTCTTTTATAAATACCTGTATGACATCTGCTTTTGTCTTTATAGTTATCCATAAGATAATCAGGAATATCTGCCCAGTTTCCACCTTGTGGCACGTATGAATATCTTTGAATAATCTTTGCAGCGTTTCTGGTCACTAAATGGCCACTACATTGGAGAAGTTCTCCACGTAGTAATTTGGCGTAGCTAGATAGCTTATTTAAGTTATTTACTTTATAATTAAGAATGTCAATATTGGCGCCATTTTCAAGTGCTGGCAAATCCGAGATGGCATCAGCAACTGTAACAATAGGTGTAATACATTTAGGTTTCTTTACTATTTTTCCAGACAAAGAACCAATTAGGAAAAACCGAGAACGTGTTTGGGGCACGCCATAATCGGAGGCACATAAAACCATTGTCGAACAAATATATCCGAGTTTGCTAATTTCAGATGAGATTAGTTCAGCAAAATAGCCCTTCTCTGTCTCGACAATTCCACGTACGTTTTCAAACACAATCCAATCTGGTCTCAAAGAATCTGCAATTCTAATAAACTCTTTGAACAACCAATTTTTGGGATTATTCTTATTGCGAGTCTTTTGATTAGAAGTTGAGAATCCTTGACATGGAGGACCTCCGAATAGCACAACCACATTATTTTCTTTATCAAGGGAAATTCGATTTATATTCTTTATATCATCTGTAATAACATTTGTCTGTGGATGATTAAGTTTATATGTTTTGGCTGCATAGATATCTTTTTCAACCGCGATTTGCACGTCAATGCCAGCCATTTCTGCCCCTAGAGACAGCCCGCCCGCTCCAGCAAACAAGTCAACACCCACAACTTTCATATTTTTCTCTCCAAATACTTTTCAGTGCACTGTGTTTAAAATGTATACCTCGTTTTCTTAAATCAGACGATGTATACCACCCTTGAATTTTTTCTCTGGCTGAAATGCAAAAATATACGTGCACGAAAACTATAATAACTTAATAATATATACAACAATATCCAATGAGACGCAATATAGAAATTGTTTTCAACCGCTTCAGTTATGTAGGTATTACAATGATGTGTGACAAATAAGAAAAAAAGATAGCGAATAAAAAGGACCTGTGTTAAGGTAGAGTTGCTAAACAAAACCGAAGAACAGGTAACAATCTATTCGCCATGAATAAGATAACATAAACCATGCGGTTTAGGCAAGCTCTAATTCGATATAAAGAGAAGCAAGGTGCAACAAAAGCAGAAATTCGCTATCGTGTGAACCGACAGTATGTCTATCGCTGGAAGCAGCGATATGACGGAACGCTTGAATTCTTGGCAGATCGTTCCCACCGCCCGCATCATCATTCCAACCAGCATACAGAGGAAGAACTGATAATTATTACTTAAAGTTTTTCACGCAAACATGTGAAAATTTGTTAAATAATTCAATGCCCGATTCTTATACAATAAAAATCAATATATTTATAATTTTTAGGACTATAATGCATTGCAAAAGATATTAAAGGCAAAATGCATTAAAACGGCAAAGAAAGATCGCCGTATAAAATACATAAAAGCATATATTTTCCCTTCCTTATATATAATAACAGTTTAAAAACAGAAAATGTGACAAAAAATACGAATTTTTTAATTTGAGGATGATACTGGATTGCTTTGCAAAATCCGTAATAAATAACATATTGTAAAATGAAAATGAAAAAGCACACACCGCCAAGGGAACAGCATACCACCTAATTACAAATAGTTCTCCGTAGTTAAGTGGTTAATATTATACGTAGCACTTATATTACTTTCTCTCAAAAATATTTATATCAAATATCCCTATCCAACCCCAATTCAAACTGTTCAAAGTCTATATTAAATTCG
>OERG01000250.1_pt1 | contig 11276 bp, 7 predicted proteins | sample 1539951 | NCBI WGS metagenome assembly OERG01 (sample SAMEA3891870, study PRJEB23780) | metagenome | biome: terrestrial biome; feature: animal house; material: Caecal content | place: Italy | collected 2015-05-05
GTTTTATGGATTCTTTCAAGGACGTATTAGAAGCCGCCCAGCTCTACTGCAAAGGACAGATGGCAGAGCCCACCTACAACCTTTACATCGACGGTCTGGAGCCGGTGAGCTTTGAGGACTCGAGCCATATCACCTTGTCAGTGCGCAATGATTTCATCTGCAAGATTGTGAGTGACCGCTACCTCGGGCTGCTGAAGGAGGCCTTCAAGTCTGTCCTTGGGTTTGACGTGGACATTCAGCTCGTTGTGCCCAGCACCCCGCCCCATGAAGTGGTCCTGGCCCAGCAGTACGACCTGAACCCCGCCAGCCCCCAGGGCAATTATGAATTTACCTTCGAGAACTTTATCAAGGGCCCGTCCAACCAGTTCGCCTTCGCGGCGGCCCAGGCGGTGGCGGCCAACCCCTCGGGGGCCTATAACCCCCTGTTCATCTACGGCGGCTCGGGCCTGGGCAAGACCCACCTGCTCACCGCCATCCAGATTGAGATCAAGCGGACCCACCCCGACTTTGTGATCATGTACGTCACCTGCGAGCAGTTCACCAACGAGCTGATCGCCGCCATCCGGGCGGGCAGCACCGAAGATTTCCGGATGAAATACCGGGTGGCCGACCTGCTACTGGTGGACGATATCCAGTTCATCGCCGGCAAGGAGTCCACCCAGGAGGAGTTTTTCCACACCTTCAACTCCCTCCACGACGCCCACAAGCAGATCGTCATTGCATCGGACCGCCCCGCCAAGGAGATCAAGAGCCTGGAAGAGCGTCTGCGCACCCGCTTTGAGTGGGGCCTGACCGCCGATGTCCAGCCGCCGGATTTTGAGACCCGGGTGGCCATCGTCAAGCGGAAGGCCGAGCTGCTCCACCTGGACCTGCCCGAAAATGTGGCGGAATTCATCGCCAACCACCTGAAAAACAACATCCGCCAGCTGGAAGGCGCCGTCAAGAAACTGAACGCCTACTATATGCTGGAGGGGATCCAGCCTGTCATCTCGGTGGCCCAGAACGCCATCAAGGACATCCTGAACGAGACCCAGCCCATCCCGGTGACGGTGGAAAAGATCATTGGCGAGGTGTCCCGCACCTTCAACGTATCGGTCACCGACATCCGGGGCACCAAGCGGAACGCTTCCATCGCCAGCGCCCGCCGCGTGGCCATCTACATCCTGCGAGAGGTCACCGGCATGAGCATGGAGGACATCGGCCGGGAGTTCTCGGGCCGGGATCACTCCACCATTGTCTACTCCCTCAAGACCATGGAGCGGGACATGAAGAACGACCAGCACCTGCGGGAGACGGTGGACGACATCATCAAAAACGTCAAAGCCTGAGCCAAAAAGCGCCGGAGAACGGCGTTTTTTCCACCAGAAAACCAAACTTTGGGGAAAACACGGCGCCTCTTTCCCGGCTGTTTTCCAGGCCGGCGGGAAGGCCGGTGGAGTTATCCACTTTTTACACCGAGTTTTCAACATTCAACTTTTCTTTTCCACAGCGGCTGTGAAAAACCTGGAAGCCAAACCCGATTCCACCAACTATCCACAAATCATCCACAATCTGGTGGAAAAGCAAAACCCCTGTCAGGAAAAGGAAAAATCGAGTTTTCCACAGAATCCCCACCCCCTACTACGTTTACTGCAACAAGTTCAATAAGAGAGGTGCCACTGCCCTCTCTTCCCATCCGAAAAAAGACGGGATTTTAAAGCATCCCGGTTGATAAATAGCAAATAAAGGGAGAACCAACTTGAAAATCATCTGTGACAAGACACTTTTAAGCGCCGCCATCGACGGCGTTTCCCGGGCAGTGACCCTCCGGTCCACCGTCCCGGTGCTGGAAGGCATCCTGCTGAAAGCCGAAGGCTTCAGCCTGACCCTCACCGGTTACGACATGGAGCTGGGCATCGTCACCACCATCGAGGCCAACGTCCTGGAGCCCGGCGACATTGTACTGAATGCCAAGCTGCTCAGCGACATGGTCCGCCGGATGCCGGCCGGACAGATCAGCATCTCGGTGGCCGACAACGGAAAAACAACGATCCAGGGCGGAGTTGCCCAGTTTGAGATCCAGAGCATGCCCGCCGCCGACTTCCCCCAGCTGCCCAACACCGGCGCCGAGGAGACCCTCACCATCAAGACCGGCACCTTCCGGGAGATGGTGGAGCGGACCCTGTATGCCGTCAGCCAGGACGAAAAACGCCCCGCCCACACCGGCGAGCTGTTTGAAATTGCTGCCGACAAGCTGACGGTGGTGGCCCTGGACGGCTTCCGGCTGGCCATCGTGGAGCGGCCGGTCACCGCCAACAAGGAAATCCGGATCATTGTCCCCGGCAAAACCATGAACGAGGTGCTGCGGCTGCTGGCCAACGACGACGAGGCCGAGGTCCGCATCTGCGCCAACCGGCGGTTTGTGGTTTTTATTACAGCTGGTTATACCATCATGAGCCGGCTGATCGAGGGCGAGTTCCTCAACTACCGGAACGTCATCCCCGAGGGGTACCGCACCCAGGCGGTGCTGGACACCAAGGGGTTCATCGAGACCATCGAGCGGGCCTCCCTGATTATTACAGAGCGTTTAAAAAATCCCCTGCGGATCAGTTTTACAGAGGGTAAAGTCATTGTCCGCTGCCAGACCAGCCTGGGCCGTGTGGTGGATGAGTTTGCCGCCGGCTGCGAGGGCGAGGAAGTTGAAATCGGTTTCAATAACCGGTACCTGCTGGACGCCCTGCGGAACGCCCGCACCGAACAGGTGAAGGTCCAGCTCAGCGGCCCGCTGAGCCCGGTCAAGATCCTGCCGGCCGAGGGGGAGGATTTCCTCTACCTGGTGCTGCCGGTGCGGTTCCGGAACGATTGAGGAGGCTGCCATGGAACGGATTGTGATTCGGACCGACTATATCAAGCTGGACGCCCTGCTGAAATTTGCAGGGCTGGCCGAGACCGGCGGCGAGGCCAAGGAGCGGATCCAGGCCGGCGAGGTCAAGCTGAACGGCGAAGTCTGCACCATGCGGGGCAAAAAGTGCGTCCCCGGGGATATGGTGGAGCTGGACGGCCGCTGCGTCAAAATTGCCGAGGGACAGTAAGGATGCGTCTTTCTTCCCTGACATTGGAAAATTACCGGAACATCGAGAAAGCCACCCTGGTGCCGGGGCCCGAGCTCACCGTCATCTGCGGCAACAACGGCCAGGGCAAAACCAACCTGCTGGAAGCGGTGTGGCTGCTGACCGGGGGCAAGAGCTTCCGGGGGGGCAAGGACGCCGAACTGATCCGGCGGGAGGCCCCCTTTGCCGCCCTGGAGGCGGTGACGGTGGCCGACAACGGCAAGGAAAACCAGATCCGGCTGACGGTGGGGGCTGCCGGCGGCCAGCGCCCCGGCCGGTATGCGGTGTGGAACGGCGCCGCCCCCAAGCGGGCCTCCAGCCTGGCGGGGAGCTTCCCGGCGGTGGTCTTTGACCCCGGGCACCTGAGCCTGGTGAAAGGCCCCCCCGACGGCCGGCGGCGGTTCCTGGACGCGGCTTTGTGCCAGCTGTACCCCGGGTACCTGGCCCTTTACCGCCGGTATATTCGGATTTTGCAGCAGAAAAACAGCCTGCTGCGGCGCTCTTCGGCCCAGCCCGAGCGGCCCCTGCAGGAGAAGCTGGAGCTGCTGGAGGTGCTGAACCAGGAGCTTGCCCCCTGCGGCGAGGACATCCAGAACCGGCGGCGGGCTTACCTGGAACTGCTGGCCCCCATGGCCGCCCAGAACTACCGGGAACTGTCCCGGGGTGCGGAACAGCTGGCGATCCGGTACGACGCCCAGTTTGAGCCGGGGGGCCTGGCCGGGCTGCTGGCCCGGCGCCGGGAGGAGGAACTCCGGGCGGGACAGAGCCTCTGCGGCCCCCACCGGGAGGACCTGGCCCTGGAACTGGACGGCCAGCCCGCCCGCAGCTTTGCCAGCCAGGGCCAGCAGCGGAGCGTGGTGCTGAGCCTCAAGATGGCCGAAGCCGACGCCTCGGCCCGGATCACCGGCGAGCGGCCGGTGCTTTTGCTGGATGACGTTCTCAGCGAACTGGACGAGGGCCGGCGGGCCTACCTGCTGACCCGGATGCGGGAGCGCCAGACCTTTGTGACCAGCTGCGACGACGCAGCCCTGCTCCACACCGACGGGGTGATCTGCCGGATGGAGGGGGGCGTCCTGACGCAGCTCTAGGAGGGCGGACCATGTACCTGCATCTGGGCCGGGACTATGTGCTGAACAGCCGGGACATCATCGGGATTTTCAGTCTGGAAACCACCACTGTCTCCCCCCGGGGACGGGCGTTCCTGGACTATGCCCAGAAAAACGGGGCAGTGGTCAGCCTGTCGGATGAGCTGCCCCAGAGCTATGTGCTGGCAGACAGCCCGGTGGACACCGTTTACCTGTCCGAGCTGTCCAGCGCTGCTTTGCGCCGCCGCGCCGAGCAGCCCCTGCCCGATTGGGACGCCGAGGGAAAACAGTGAGGGTTTTCCCTGCCTTTTCTGCGTCCAAAAGGACACACTGACATCCACCGCGTTTGTACGTTTGAATAGAAGAAAATTTGAGACAAGAGGGAGAGATACAATGGCAGAGGATATCATCACCAGAGCCGATACCGCCACCGATCACGAATATGACGGCAGCGAAATCCAGGTCCTCAAGGGCCTGGAAGCAGTCCGCAAGCGCCCGGGCATGTATATTGGCTCCACCGGCGAGCGGGGCCTGCACCATCTGGTCTACGAGATTGTGGACAACTCCATCGACGAGGCCCTGGCGGGCCACTGCGACCACATCGAGGTCAAGATCAAGAAGGGCGACATCATCGAAGTCACCGACAACGGCCGCGGTATCCCGGTGGGCGTCCAGCCCGACACCGGCCTGCCTGCCGTGACGGTGGTCTTTACCATCCTCCACGCCGGCGGCAAGTTCGGCGGCGAGAACTCGGGCTACAAGGTCTCGGGCGGCCTCCACGGTGTGGGCGCCTCGGTGGTCAATGCCTGTTCCGAGTGGCTGAAGGTCCAGGTCCGGCGGGATGGCAAGGTGTATGAGCAGACCTTCCGCCGCGGCGACCCCGACGGCCCCCTCCATGTGACCGGCGAGGCCCCCGATGGGGTCACCGGCACCCGGGTCACCTTCAAGCCCGACCCCGAGATGTTCAAGGAGACCACCTCCTTCGACTTTGAAACCCTGGAAAAGCGGCTGCGGGAAGAGAGCTTCCTGAACGCCGGCCTGAAAATCACCCTCACCGATGAGCGGGAACTGTACACCCCCATCCTGGAGGACGGCCAGGAGGGCGAGCCCTGCTACCGCCAGGAGGTCATGTGCTACGAGGGCGGCATCCGCAGCTTTGTCAGCTACCTGAACGAAAAGCGGAACCTGGAAGTGCTGCACCCCAACGTGATCTACCTGTCGGGCAAGACCGACCGGGGCGAGGCGGAAATCGCCATGCAGTACAACACCAGCTACAACGAGCTGCTGCTGAGCTTTGCCAACAACGTCAACACCCCCGACGGCGGCACCCATGAGGAGGGCTTCAAGACCAGCCTCACCCGCGTGTTCAACGACTACGGCCGCAGCCACGGCCTGCTGAAGGACAAGGACGAAAACCTCTCCGGCTCGGACGTCCGTGAGGGCCTGATCTGCGTCATCTCGGTCAAGCTGCAGGAGGCGGAGTTTGAGGGCCAGACCAAGGCCAAGCTGGGCAACACCGAGATCCGGACCCTGGTGTCCAACATGGTGTACAGCAAGCTGATGGAGTTCTTCGAGGAGAACCCCGCTGTGGCCAAGGCCATCTTTGAGAAGGCCACCCAGGCCGCCCGGGCCCGTGCCGCCGCCAAGAAGGCCCGGGAACTGGTCCGCCGCAAGAGCGTCCTGGAAAACAGCCGGATGCCGGGCAAGCTGGCCGACTGCCGGGAAAACGACCCCTCCAAGACCGAAATCTTCATCGTCGAGGGCGATTCTGCAGGCGGCTCGGCCAAGATGGGCCGCGACTCCGCCATCCAGGCCATCCTTCCCCTGTGGGGCAAGATGCTGAACGTGGAAAAGGCCCGGGCCGACAAAATCTACGGCAACGACAAGCTGATGCCGGTGGTGCTGGCCCTGGGCTGCGGCATCGGCGACGAGTTCGACATCTCGAAACTGCGCTATGACAAGGTGTTCATCATGGCCGATGCCGATGTGGACGGCTCCCACATCTGTACCCTGATGCTGACCTTCTTTTTCCGCTATATGCGCCCCCTGATTGAGCAGGGCCACGTCTATGTGGCCCAGCCTCCCCTGTTCCGGGTCCAGAAGGGCAACGTGGTGAAATACGCCTACAACGAAAAGGAAATGGCTGCCCTGAGCCAGGAGATGCCCGGCGCCAAGGTCAACCGGTACAAGGGCCTGGGCGAGATGAACCCGGAACAGCTGTGGGAGACCACCATGAACCCCGACAACCGGGTCATCGTCCAGATCACCATCGAGGACGCCGAAAAGGCCGACGAGGCCTTCACCATCCTGATGGGCGACCAGGTGGAGCCCCGCCGCCGGTTCATTGAGAACAACGCCCAGTATGCACGGCTTGACGTATAACCGGCCGTAAAACTGATACCCGCGGCCTGCCGCCGGATTCCCGATGGAATGCGCCGGCGGCGCCGGCCGCCTGTTTGGAGGAACTATGGAAGAAGATTACGTCATGATACCCGGCACCGGGACCAAGAAGATCATCCGGGACGTCAAAAAGGAAATTGAGACCGCCTTCCTGGATTACTCGATGTCGGTCATCGCCTCCCGTGCCCTGCCCGACGTGCGGGACGGCCTCAAGCCGGTCCACCGCCGCATCCTGTACACCATGCACGAGCGTGGCAACGACCCCAGCCATCCCTACCGCAAGTCGGCCGACACCGTCGGCGCCGTGCTGGGCTCCTATCACCCCCACGGCGACGCGTCGGTCTACGACGCCATGGTCCGTCTGGCCCAGGACTTTTCCCTGCGCTATCCCCTGGTGGACGGCCAGGGCAACTTCGGTTCGGTGGACGGCGACCCCGCTGCTGCCTACCGTTACACCGAGGCCCGCATGAGCCGGGTGGCGGTGGAAATGCTCACCGACATCGACAAGGACACGGTGGACTGGGACCCCAACTTTGACGAGACCAAGAAGGAGCCCCAGGTGCTGCCCAGCCGCTTCCCCAACCTGCTGGTGAACGGCAGCCAGGGCATCGCCGTGGGCATGGCCACCAATATCCCGCCCCACAACCTGGGGGAGGTGGTGGACGGGTGTGTCGCCTACATCGACAACCCCGACATCGACCTGGCCGGCCTGATGGAGCACATCAAGGGACCCGACTTCCCCACCGCCGGCATCATCATGGGCCGCAGCGGCATCCGGGCCGCCTATGCCACCGGCCGGGGCAAGATCACCCTCCGGGGCCGGGCCGTCATTGAGGAAAAGAAAAACGGCAAGTTCCAGATCATCATCACCGAGATCCCTTATATGGTCAACAAGGCCCGGCTGATCGAGAGCATCGCCGACCTGGTGAAGGACAAGCGGATCGAGGGCATCACCGACCTGAACGACGAGACCAACCGGAAGGGCATGCGGATTGTCATCGACCTGCGCCGGGACGCCAACCCCCAGGTGGTGCTGAACCAGCTGTACCGGTACACCCAGCTGCAGGACACGGTGGGCGTCATCATGCTGGCCATCGACCACAAGATCCCCCGGGTGCTGACCCTCAAGCAGATGATCGCCAAGTACGTGGAGTTCCAGGACGAGGTGATCCGCCGGCGCACCAGCTATGACCTGAAGAAGGCCCAGGAGCGGGCCCACATCCTGGAGGGCCTGAAGAAGGCCACCGACATTGTGGACGAGCTGATCGCCACCATCCGGGCCTGCAAGGGCGGCATGGCAGAGGCCAAGGCCGCCATCATCGAGAAATTCGGCTTTGACGATCCCCAGGCGGACGCCATTGTCAAGTTGCAGCTGGGCCGTCTGGCCGGCCTGGAAATCCTCAAGATCGAGGAAGAGCTGTCCGGCCTCCAGAGCAAGATCAGCGACTGGCAGGCCATCCTGGCCGACGACAGCCGGGTGCTGGCCATCGTCAAGGAGGAGCTGCTGGACATCAAGCGCCGGTTCGGCGATGAGCGCCGCACCGAGATCGAGACGGTCACCGGCGAGGTGGACATCGAAGACCTGATCGCCGAGGAGCAGTGCGTCTATACCCTGACCCAGGCGGGCTATGTCAAGCGCCAGCCCAAGGCCATCTACCAGGCCCAGCACCGGGGCGGCCGGGGCATCCTGGGCATGACCCGGAAGGAAGAGGACATTGTCCAGGAAATGTTTGTGGGCTCCACCCACGACTATGTCCTGTTTGTCACCGACCGGGGCCGCCTGTTCCGGATCAAGGGCTACACCATCGCCGAGGGCAGCCGCACCAGCAAGGGGGCCCACATCGTCAACCTGCTGCAGCTGGCTGAGGGCGAAAAGGTCACCAACATGATCCGCCAGTCCGCCAAGGACACCAGCGAGGAAGGCTATGTCACCATGGTGACCCGCCAGGGCCTGATCAAGCGCACCCCCCTGACCCAGTACGCCAACATCCGCAAGAGCGGCCTGATCGGCATCGCCCTGAACGAAGGGGATTCCATCGCCTGGACCCGCCTGACCACCGGCAACGACACCCTGATTGTGGCCACCCGCAACGGCCAGGCCATCCGGTTCTTTGAGGGCGAAGCCCGTCCCATGGGCCGCAGCGGCCACGGCGTCCGGGCCATCCGCCTGGAGGAAGGGGACGAAGTGGTGGGCGTCTCCATCTGCCGCGAAGGCGCCACCGTCCTCACCGTCACCGAACAGGGCAAGGGCCGCCGGAGCCAGATCGAGGACTACCGCCTCACCGGCCGCGGCGGCAAGGGCGTCCGCAACTATGACGCCGCCAAGGACAAGGTGGCCGGCATCAAGATTGTGGACGACACCGACGACGTGCTGCTCAGCAGCCAGGAGGGCGTCATCATCCGGATGCACGCCGCCGACATCACCATCCAGAGCCGCTACGGCAGCGGCGTCCGTGTGATGCGTCTGGGGGACACCGACCGGGTGACGGTGGTGGCCCGCACCGACCACGACGATGAGGCCGAGACCGCCAAGCCCGAGGAGGAGGCCGGCGACGCCGAGCCCACCGCCGAGGAAGTGGCAGCCATGGAGGCTGCCGAAGCCGCCGAGGCAGCCGCCGAGACCCCTGCCGACGACACCGACGGTCAGGAGTAAGGCCCTTCCCTATCCCCAGCAACCCAGCGCCTGCCAAAGCAGGCGCTTTTTTGATGGAACGGTTTCTATGGACAAACCGCCGCATCGTATGATATCCTGTGGCTGATGAGGGAGTAGCGGGCGCCGGGGGTTTACCCCCCTGGCGCGGCAAGTCAACATACTGGCCCGCCGGGCCTGGCTTGCTGCGAAGGACGCCGTCGGGGCGTGCCTTTTCTGCGAGACTCATGTTCCCAGCACCTGGGGTGCTGTGTGCATGGAGTCTGCCTTTCTCATGAAAACGGAACTCCGGACACGGCCCTGCGGGGCTGTGTCCGTTTTGTTTGTGTATAGGGAGGAATAAGAAGATGACCTGGAGTCTCCGATTTGTAATCAACAGCATGCTTTTGGGGGTGGGCCTGGCCATGGATGCCTTTTCGGTGTCCCTGGCCAACGGCCTCCACGAGCCCAGGATGGGCCGGCGCCGGATGGCCGCCATTGCGGGGGTGTTCGCCGGCTTTCAGGCCCTGATGCCCCTGCTGGGCTGGATCTGCGTCCACACGGTGGTCCAGCTGTTTGCGGGCTTTGAAGCCTTCATCCCCTGGATTGCCCTGATCCTGCTGGCCTACATCGGCGGCAAGATGCTGCTGGAGGGCTTCACCAACAAGGAGGAGGAAGAGGCCGAGGCAGTGAGCAAGGGCGGCCTGGTGCTCCAGGGCATCGCCACCTCCATCGACGCGCTGTCGGTGGGCTTTACCATCGCCTCCTACGGCCCGGTGATGGCCCTGGTGTGCGCCCTGATCATTGCGGCGGTCACCTTTGTGATCTGCTGGGCGGGCCTTGTGATCGGCCGGAAGTTCGGCACCCGCCTGGCAGGCAAGGCCACCATCCTGGGGGGCGCCATCCTGGTGTTCATCGGCCTGGAGATCTTTGTTTCCTCCCTGTGATGGGTATTTTTTGGAATCTGGCGGGAAAAGTTTTTCCGGAAGAAACCGGCCGTGGATAAAAATCGTTCACATTTGTACGCTATACTACAGAAGTTCCATTCTTTTGACCGGCAACAGAAAGGGAAAGGCAATCCCACATGCTAGAATTACGCAACATCAAAAAAGATTACCCCATGGGCAACACGGTGGTCCACGCCCTGAAAGGGGTCAGCATCCAGTTCCGGCGGTCGGAATTCGTCTCGATTCTGGGCCCTTCGGGCTGCGGCAAGACCACCCTGCTGAACATCATCGGCGGCCTGGACCAGTACACCGACGGCGACCTGATCATCAACGGCCGCTCCACCAAATCCTTCCAGGACCGGGACTGGGATTCCTACCGCAACCACTCGGTGGGCTTTGTGTTCCAGAGCTATAACCTGATCCCCCACCAGACCGTCCTGCGGAACGTGGAGCTGGCCCTGACTTTGTCCGGCGTCAGCCGGAGCCAGCGGCGGGACCGGGCGGTGGAGGCCCTGGAAAAGGTGGGCCTGGGCAACCAGCTGTACAAGCGCCCCAGCGAGATGTCGGGCGGCCAGATGCAGCGGGTGGCCATCGCCCGCGCCATCGTCAACAATCCCGACATCATCCTGGCCGACGAGCCCACCGGCGCCCTGGACACCGAGACCAGCGTCCAGGTGATGGAGCTGCTGAAGGAGATCAGCAAGGACCGCCTGATTGTGATGGTCACCCACAACCCGCCCCTGGCCGAGAAGTATTCTTCCCGGATCATCCGGGTGCTGGACGGCAACCTGATCAGCGATTCCAACCCCCTGACCCCCGCCGAGGTGGAGCAGGAGCGGGCCGTCGACAACGCAGAACTGGAGGCCAACAAGGGCAAAAAGATCCGCAAGCCCTCCATGTCCTTTGCCACCTCCTTCGGCCTGTCCCTGAAAAACCTGTTCACCAAGAAGGGCCGCACCACCCTGACCGCTTTTGCGGGGTCCATCGGCATCATCGGCATTGCATTGATCTTGTCGGTGTCCAGGGGTATGACCGATTATATCGACGTGACGCAGGAGAACGCCCTGTCCTCCTATCCCCTGTCCATCCAGGCCACCAACATCGACCTGACCAGCCTGATCCAGAC
>OERG01000251.1_pt1 | contig 11257 bp, 9 predicted proteins | sample 1539951 | NCBI WGS metagenome assembly OERG01 (sample SAMEA3891870, study PRJEB23780) | metagenome | biome: terrestrial biome; feature: animal house; material: Caecal content | place: Italy | collected 2015-05-05
GCCGAACACCGGCTCGTCCAATCAAAAGCCGGTGACCGCGACACAGGCGCAAAGTTCGCAATGGACACAGGCGGAAGTGGACGCCTTGGTGTCTGAAATCAAGGCATACGCACAAAGCAAAGGTTTTGCAATCAATCCAAGCAAAGGAAAAGTCGGAACGACTTGGCCTAATCCAATTCACGCCGGCAAAGACAAAAGCAAAACTAAGGCCGATTTAAAAGAAACCGTTGATTTTTTCTGCGGTTTGGCAATTGAAGAACTTGGTAGTGTTACTGGGTCAATAAATGTCTTCGCAGAAAAATACACGGACAGCAACGGGCTCCCGCAATGGGAAATCTATGTTGTACGCTAACATGATAAAAATAAGCGAATTGAAAAAAAGAGATCTGATATCACAGATCTCTTTTTTCTATCAAGGCATCGAAAAATCGTTAGTCGATTACGATCTCCTCTTAACAATTTGTGCTAAAGTGTTAGAGCAAATTAAAATTGCAATTGCTGCTTGTGAAGAGCAAAACGAAATCCGTATTCTAAAAGGAAGGTATTTAGAGAATCGCAAGCTTGTAGACCTCGGCAGAGAGATCGGGCTGTCGGAAAGTCGCACTTACGGATTACATAAGGCTGCAATCGAAAAAATTGAAGCCTATCTACATTCGCAGTAGGAAATAGGAGTAAATAGTAGGAAATAGGAGTAAACAGTAGTTGATTTTGTTTTGCGCGTGTTTTAAAATATAATTAGCAAAGTGGAGGGAAATAACATGAGGAATTTTGCGGAGAAACTGAAATCAGATAAAAAAGCGCGGGCTGTAGTAATCTGTACCAGTCTTGCTGCTGTCGCTTTAATCGCGGCTGCAATAGCCATTCCGGTTGTAATACACAACAACCGCATACCGAAAGAAGCGCAAGCCGCACAAACAACAACCCCCAGTGAATTGACAACGCAGGAGGTTAGCACAACACAAGCAGTTACTGTACCGGAAACAGCAGAGAGCACCGAGCCGCCCACAACTGCCCCAACCACCACAGCGAGCGTGTCCAATTCCGGTCAAAACAGCAAACCGACTTCCGGCACAACCAAAAAAAGCGCTTCCGGCAGTTCCGGGGCGAGCAGCTCAACGCCGAAGCCGAACACCGGCTCGTCCAATCAAAAGCCGGTGACCGCGACACAAGCACAAGGTCATCAATGGACACAGGCGGAAGTTGATGCGATTATTGCTGAAACAAAAGCTTATGCAACAAGCAAAGGATTTAAAATCAACAGCAATATGACTATTCAGGGAACTTCATGGAATAACCCTATAAATACCAGTTGGTATTCGTACCTGGGTAGTGAAGCTGTAACAAAAGTAAAATCCCGACTCAAAGAAGAAATAGATTGGAACTACAATCAAGTAGTCAATGAGATTGGCTATTTCCCCAAAGATTTAATTGGAATAAATGTTGTTTCGCTGACCGGTGTAGACCATTACTACGATATACAGGTTTGGGAAATTTATGTCGTCTACTAATGGACTACCAAACAGAACAAAGCTATTTAAGAGACCTGTTTTGCAGGTCTCTTTTTTATTTCCCTTTTTCCGTCCCCTATTGGGCGTTCATATAGATAAAACTCATTAAGAAAGGAACAACAAACCATGAACCAAAAAACAAGAAAAGCAGGCAGCCGCGTTTTGGCTTGCCTGCTGGCAGTTCTTATGCTGCTTTCCACCATGTCCGGTGCGGTTTCCGCATTGAGTATTGGTAACACGGTAAATGTCAGTGGCGCCAACGAGTGGATTTCCGGTTTCTATTACGACTGGAACGGCAACTTCGACATGGGCGGCAAATACGGTCAACACCAGCATTTACACACTAGCGACGGTCGCCCTGCATATTGCGTTGAGCCCGACGAACATTTCAGTTCCGGGAACAAAACGATTCGAGAAACTTTCGACGAACTTCCCATAACAGCACAAAGGAATATTACCGCTGCGTTTTTGTACGGTTATAACGGCAACACCAAATACGGTTATTCCTGGCAAACAGAATATGTTGCTACTCAAGCAATTGTTTGGGCGATTGCCGTCGGCGCATTTAATACCTCGCAGGAAACATTGCTCCAAGACTGCGCTTTCGGGGGCAGCACCTCCGCCACCAACAAAGCCAACGCCAAAGCTGTGTACGCAAAAATCAAAGCGCAGATTCTTACTCACTACACCATTCCGAGTTTTACTACCGGTGATACCGATGCGGTATCTGCAAAGAAACTCACCCTAAAATATAACTTTTCCACCGGCAAATATGAGGGCAGCGTAACAGACACAAAAGGCGTTCTGTCCGGGTACACTTTCAGCTCTCCCGGCGTAACCTTTACCCGGTCGGGCAACACGCTGAAAATCAGCACAAGCAAGATTTTGGACGGCGTCACCGTTACCGGTGAGCGCACAAGCAACACTTATGTCAGCTCTCTTCCGGCAATCTGCGCCGGCTATGCGGTCGGGTCCGACCAAACAACCGCGGTCGCGCTTGACCTCAAAGACCCGGTCAACGCATATTTCAGCCTTGAAACCGAATCCGTCGGGAATATCAAAATTGTTAAGACTTCCGAAGACGGAAAAATCGCAAATGTGTCGCTGCATATCAGCGGAAACGGCATTGAAAAAGATGTCAAGACCGGCAAAGACGGTTCGATTACCGTGCCCAATTTGATAGCCGGTACCTATACCGTCACGGAAAAAGTGGACGGCTACTATAACCCGCAGTCCGCACAGACCGTCACCGTCCTGCCCGGGCAGACAACGACCGTGACTTTCAACAACACGCTGAAGCGCGGGTCGCTCGTTGTCACGAAAACCGCCGAGGACGGGATTTTAGAGGGTCACCGCTTCCACCTGTTCGGCACTTCCGACTCCGGCTTGAAGGTCGATACCTACGCGGTAACCGACAGCACCGGCAAGGCAACCTTCAGCGATATTTTGATTGGCTCCGGCTACACGCTGGAAGAAGTTGATACCGGCATTCAGTATGTTATCCCCGACAGCCAAACTACAAGCGTTGCTTGGAACACCGTAACCAACGCGTCGTTTGAAAATATCCTCAAAAAGTTCACTGTCACCGTTCAGAAGCTGGACAGCGTAACCGGTACGGCGCAGGGTGACGCCACTCTTGCCGGTGCAGTCTATGGAATCTACGACGGAGAAACGCTCGTGGACACCTATGTGACCGACAAAAACGGCTCATTCACCACAAAGGAATATATTTGCGGCGATGACTGGACGCTCCGCGAGCTGACGCCCTCCGAAGGATATTTGCTGGATGAAACAGTCTATCCCGTCGGCGCAGAGCCCGGCAATTTCACCATTGAGCACAATCCCATTTCCATGACCGTGACCGAATATGTCATTCTCGGTCAAATCGCCATTATTAAGCACAACGACGACGGCAGCACGCAAATTGAGACGCCCGAAGTCGGTGCAGAATTTGAAATCTATTTGAAGTCCGCAGGCTCCTACGGCGCGGCAGACGACCGTGAACGCGATTTTCTGACGACTGATGAAAACGGGTTCGCAGAAACCAAAAAGCTGCCCTACGGCGTTTACACCGTGCATCAGACAAAAGGTAACGAGGGCGCGGAGTTTATTCCCGACTTCGATGTGGTTATCAATCAGCACGGCGAGGTTTATCGCTATCTTATCAACAACGCAACTTTTGAAAGCTATATCAAGTTCACCAAGAAAGATGCAGAAACAGGCAAAACCATTCCGCTGGCCGGTGCCGGTATCCAGCTGTATGACCCGAACGGTGAGCTCATCACTATGAGCTACACCTACCCGACACCGACAACCATTGACACCTTTTACACCGCCGCCGACGGTACGCTCGTTACCCCGGAAAAACTTCCGTATGGCAAAGGATACAAGGCTGTTGAAGTTTCCGCGCCGTATGGCTATGTACTCGATTCAACGCCCGTATACTTCGACATTACGCCCGAGACCATGCAGGAAGACGGCGGCATTGCCATTGTAATGGTTGAAAAATCCGACATGGCACAAAAAGGCACGATTGACCTTACCAAGCTCGGCGAGGTCTTTTCGTCTGTTTCGTTTGACGGAACATTTTATCAGCCGGTCTATGCGCTGGCAAACAACGCCGGAGCGAAATTCAAAATCACCGCCGCCGAGGATATTATCACCCCGGACGGCACGCTTCGTGCGGCTGCCGGAACGGTCGTAGACACCGTAACCATTGGCAACACAACCAAATCCAAGCCGTTATATCTCGGCAAATACAATGTGCAGGAAGTCGAAGCTGCCTATGGCATGGTACTCGACCCGACTGTCTATGAAGTCACACTGACTTATGCAGGGCAGAATGTGTCTGTAACTTCTGCGGCGCTTACGATTACCAATCAGCGGCAAAAAGTTGTAATTGACCTTTTGAAAGCGCTTGAACAAGACGATTTGTTCCAGCTCGGCATGAACGGCGAAATCAGCAATGTTCAGTTCGGTCTGTATGCCGCTGAAGAATTAACGGCGGCAGACGGTTCCGTGATTCCGAAAGACGGGTTGCTGGAAATCCTCAATGTGAACGCGGACGGTTCCGCGACCTTTACGACCGACCTCCCCGTCGATGCAGCGGTCTATGTGCAGGAATACGCCACAGACGGTCACTATATCCTTTCCGACACAAAATATCCTGTGACGTTTGAATATGCGGGACAGGACACCGCAGAAGTGCATCTTTCCGTCAATAACGGCGAAGCAATCGAAAACAAGCTGATTCGCGGCGATATTTACGGCAAAAAGATAGACGAACAGGGCAACGCACTTGCCGGTGCAGTCTTTGGATTGTTCCCGGCAGACGCCACGGAATTCACAGAAAAAACTGCGTTCATGCGCTCAACAAGCGATACTGCGGGAATGTTCTCGTTTTTAAATGTACCGCTTGGAAACTATGTAATCGTGGAGCTGTCAGCGCCGGCGGGCTATCTGTTTGACAACACACCAATCCCCGTAAGCATCACAGAGAACAAACAGGTTGTTGAATTTGAAGTCACCAACACCTGGGCGGCAGGTAAGCTGATTATCACAAAGTCTGACGTATCAACCGGAAAGCTCCTGCCGGGCGTGGGCTTCCGTATCCGCAACGAACAAGGCGAGATTATTCGCGAGGGCTACACCGATGAAAACGGTGTGGTTGAATTCGACCAGCTGCCGAAAGGCAAGTATACCTATCAGGAATTCAAAGCGGCGGACGGGTATGTGCTTGATGAAACAGAATATCCGTTTGAGATTACAGACGACTCGACAGTAATTCGCGTCTCCATGACCAACGAGCCGACGCCGGTTGACATTCCGCAAACCAGTTCCAGTGACCACTGGGCAGTTTTGGTTGCTTTAGCTGGCTCTGCAACTTTAATTTCTGCAGCGTGGCTGACTCTTTCTCGAAAGAAAAAAGCTAAAGTATAAAAACCACCTTGTGACATCGTGTCACAAAGTGAGAAAGGAGAAAAGCATGGAAATTCAAGTGAAAATTCATCGCTTGTTTAACAATGAATGCAGCAATATTCTCGGAATCGCAAGCATTATTCTTGACGGTGTCATAGCAATCCACGGCATCAAAATCATGGAGAATATGCACGGCGGTAAATTTGTTGCCATGCCTTCTGCGAAAAGCAAAAACGGTACCGGCGGTAAATATTACGATATTGTACACCCCGTCACGGCGGAGTTTCGTTGTCAGCTAAACGACGCAATCATGCAGGAATATCGCAAGCTGCTTTCTAAACATCAGTCTCAAGCGGCAACCGCCGGAGAACCTCTACCGGAACAAATTGCGATTGAAGAAAATAATATTCCGCACCAAGCACAAGAAAGAACTCTTTTTGATAACTATTGAGCGCTTAAAATAAAGCGTTCTTTTTTTATTGCTTACTCTCCCCCTCCTCCTATTCCCTATGGGTGGTTGTTGATTCGCAACACCGCCCATAGGGGCATTTTTTCATAAGAAAGGAAATCAAGCGTTATGTCATTTAAAGAATATAAGATTGATGTTTTCGGGGATAAACAGAAAAAAGTAAAACGCGCAGGGCAAGTTATAGAATTTGATTATTTCAGTCAAAGCGCTTTTGACAGACAGCATAATGCGCATATCTGCGGCTACACAACTTTAAAACCGCCGAAACAGAAAAACAAAAAAGAACCTGATGGAATTTTGATGTCCGGAAACACCGAGGTCGCGTATGTCTACAATGACCGACCGATGTTTTCGTCAAACAAAGGGTATATCAAAATCAGCGGCACAGATGAATTTGTTGCCATTACAACGCGGCGGTTTTATCTGTTTGCCATTCTTTTTCTTCTCCTGGTTTTATTGGCGCTGCTGTTGCCCTACTGCAACAAAGACACAGGCTCCGCACAGAATACAAAGCCTTGGAGTCCTACAATCGAAGCCAACCTCGGCGAAGACGATACGAACAGCACCCGCCCGGCGGGTTCTCAAATTGAAATTGCCGGTTTTTCTTCCTGGCATATTCCCGCCGGGGAAACGAAAAATCTTCCGATTACGCTTAAAAACCCGGACGGTAATCCCTGTTATTTTTCATTTTCTATTATTTTGTCTGACGGTGAAACCATCTATCAGTCTGACATGGTTCCTCCCGGGGAAGCCATTAAGCAGATTACAATCAACCGGGCTTTAAGTGCCGGCGAATATGCCGCCACAATTCATATCGACACAAACGCCTTGGATGACGGTCGTGCCATGAACAAAGCCGACTTGAATTTGACAATCACAGTTTTATAACCGGCTGGGCAAGGACAGTCGGTTTATAAATATTTTTTTGAAAGGAATTGATAACAATGAAAAACATGAAAAAATTACTCTCTTTTTTAACCGCTGTGGCGGTTGTGGCCTGCTGCGCTGTTCCCACGTTCGCCATTGACCAAAACACCCCGTCGGGCAGCACAAAAGTTGTGTTCAAAGCCGGCGAAACCGTTGACGACAAAGGAACGCCCGACCCGTCGGACGACGTGGTTTCCGGCACCTATACGGTTTCCATTCCCGATTTCATTGAAGCAGCAGATACCGAGGAAGAAGCAGCGGTCTATGATGTTGTGGCAAAAGATGTTTTGATTACCTACAACACCAACCTGACTGTTGATGTTTCCTACGAAAATACGCTGAAACTGACCGACAACACGGCGGCTACCGTCGGCTATGAATTGCAGGCCAATCCGCAGTCCGCCGGCTCCCTCGCCGCTGTGTCTTCCGGCGACACTATTTTGACCGTACCGGCGGGCAATCCGGAACAAGCGACCACAACGCAAGTCGCTGCCGTGTTGACGCAGGCTCCCGCGTATTCCGGCGTATACACCAACACAGTTACCTTTACGGTTTCCGTGGCGTAATTACAAACCATTTAGCGCCTCAAACCTTGCGTGAGGTGCTTTTTTCTTTAAGGAGATTAACTTATGAAAAAAACAAAATTCGTTTCCGGCTTGCTTTCTGCTGTCTTGGTTCTTTCGGCTTTTGCCGTGCCGGCAGCAGCCGCCGATGTCACACAAACCAATTCCGGCGGCACTGCCACAGTATCATACACCAACGATTCTATGTGGACGGCAACAATCCCGACGTATGTTGCTCCTGTCGAAGCCGGTCAGCAAGATGTTTCCGCGTATGAAGTCGCGGTAAAAGACGTTGTCATCGGCGACAATCAACAGCTTGCCGCCACCGTTGAGTATTCCGGGTATGTGACGGAAGCAAACGGCGTAAAAATTCCGTATCAGCTATATGATTCCAACGGAGAAGAAATCCAGTCCGGCGACACAATCCTTTCCAAAAGCGCTGGGGAACCGGGTACAGAAGCAACCATTACCTTTGGTGCTGCATTGACCGATTCTCCTAAATACGCCGGTGTTTATACCGATACCGCGACGTTTGTCTTTACTGCCAAAGACAAAGCATACTCACAGGAGGAAATTGACGCAGACGACCATATATTCGGCATTGGCTATCACGAGTCTAAAGATGTAATTGCCATTTTTAATGACGATTTTACTGAAGTGGTTATTCAAGAAAATGGAGATTGTCAATATAATAAAGGGAAAATGATGGGATTTACCTCTCCTTCCAGCTCTTATAACACACGGCAATCACCGATGACAACTCACGGCGATACACTGAAAAAAGTCATAATCAAAGATGGTGTTACAAGCGTCGGCAATAGCGCATTTGAAAATTGTTCTTTGCTGACGAGCGAGAATATTTCTTTCCCCGCAAGTGTTACCTCTGTAGGCGATTATAGCTTTAAGTCGTGTTTGGGGTTAACCGACCTTTCTTTTTTAAACCAAGTTGCTCAAATAGGCGTCCAGGCTTTTTCAAGCTGTTCCAATATTACGGATGTTGTTCTCTCTGATAATGTTGTCAGCGTCAAGAGCGCAGCTTTTATAAAATGCTTAAGCTTAAAATCTGCAAAACTTTCCCCTAACATGACTGAAGTTGCCAGCGGATTGTTCAACGGCTGTGTAGCACTTAAAGATGTTTCCATTCCAACTGGTATCACTCGCATCGGTTCGGGCAGTTTTTATAAATGTTCCAATCTGGAATCTATTGTCCTTCCGGATAGTGTAACCACCATTGAAGATGGAGGAAGCACTTCATACGGAGCTTTTTATCAGTGCTTAAAGCTCAAAAATGTCAGTTTAGGCAAATCCCTTACTTCCATCGGAAGCTTTGCTTTTTATAACTGTCCTGCTCTTACGGATGTAAGTTTCCCAAACAGTCTCCAAAGCATCGGCGCTTCCGCATTCAAATATTGCACGGGACTGACTATTCTTGCTCTCCCTACCAGTTTGACAGAAATAGGGAACAACTCCTTTCAGGGGTGTAGAGCTCTTACCATTGTAATCATGCCAGGCATTGAATCTATCGGCTCGAGTGCGTTTAGTGGTTGTCAACAACTAAAAAATATAGCTTTACCTGATAGTTTAGCCAATATTGGCGAACTTGCATTCAACGGATGCAGTCTTACAAGCGTTATCATTCCGAAAAAAGTTTCAAGCATTGGACCTGGTGCGTTTATAAACACTACAATCAGTAGTTTTTCTGTCGCTATAGAGAACGATTTTTATTCCAGTATCGATGGTGTGCTGTTTGATAAAACTCAGTCAACACTCGTTTCTTATCCGTGTGCTAAAACCGCCGCGCAATATGAAATACCAACAGGGGTTACAAAATTAGAAAATTTTGCAATATCCGGAAATAATAATCTCGTTTCAATCTCAATTCCAAACAGCGTTCAAAGTCTTGGTGACAATAATTTTAACCTCTGTGGTTCTTTAACACACATTTCTATTCCAAACGGAGTAAAGTCCATAGGTTCCAATTCCTTTTATGCCTGTGATTCTCTTGTAAGCGTCACTATTCCTGAAAGCGTAACCAGTATAGGAACTCTTTATGGCAGTAATGTGTTTGTTAATTGCCCCGCGTTTACAACGATATACGGAACAGCTGGCTCCTATGCCGAAACATGGGCAAAAGACCACGGATACACCTTTATCGCACAATAAACCTTTCACAGACGGCGTCCGGCTTCGGGCGCCGTTTGACTTTTGCAAAATAAAAAAGGAGGAAAAACAAATGTCGTTAAACTGTGCCGTTATTATTGGTAGATTGACCGCCAACCCCGAGCTTCGGACAACGAATAGCGGCGTGGCTGTCACTTCCATCCGCGTCGCCGTAGACCGCGACTACGTTAAACCCGGCGAAGAACGCCAGGCTGATTTTATCAATGTTATTGCGTGGCGCGGCACAGCAGTTTTTATTGAGCGTTACTTTAAAAAAGGTCAACTTATCTGCGTGCAAGGGTCTCTGCAAAGCCGTAACTATGAGGACAAAGATGGCAACAAGCGTGTCGCCGTTGAAATTGTGGCCAATTCAGTTTCATTCTGCGGGTATAACAAAGTGGAAGCAGCGCAAAACAGCGAACCGATTCCGCAGGATTATACCGTGCTGCCAATCGCCGATGATGTTGACGACGGACTGCCATTTTAATGGATTTCAAGGAGGTTACACATGAAAGTTTTAATGGTTGAACCGGAGAAGAAGCCCTATGTCAAGGAGCTTGCCGGCGACCTGCAGTCCATGCAAAAAGCCGTTGGAGGCCTCATAGAATGTGTCTATCCGTATATGGATCCGGTAGGCATCGTCTGCAACGAGGAAGGCAAGATGCTGGGGTTACCATTGAATCGGGCAATTTATAGCGATACCGGAGAAATGGTAGACATTATTGCCGGCAATTTTTTTGTCACCGGACTTGAAGGTGAAGGCTTTGCCGATCTGAGCGATGCCCTTTTGGATAAATACATGAAGATGTTTCAGTCCCCGGAGCTGTTCATCAGTCTTGACGGAAAAATCATGGCAATACCGGTACCGACTGAAGAACTGCAAAATATCGCATTTGGGAAAGTAGCCACACAAGATGTTTCTGCGGAAGCACAGGCAAATCATCCCAGACGCATTTTTGTGGATATGGACGGCACGCTTGCAAAATTTAATCCTATCGCTAAAATTGAGGATTTGTATGAACAAGGCTATTTTGCTGCGCTTGAGCCGCAGCAAAATGTAGTGGATGCTGTCAAGCTCCTTTGCGAAGATTCCCGCTTTGAAGTATATATCCTGTCTTCCGTCTTGGATAGCGAATACGCTTTGCAGGAAAAAAATCAGTGGTTGGATGCTCACCTTCCGCAAGTTGATGCCGAGCACCGGCTCTTTCCCTCCTACGGGGAAACGAAACAGTCTGTTATTCCGAACGGATTACAGCCTACCGATACGCTCTTTGACGACTATTCGCTGAACTTGCACGCCTGGTGCCCTCCTGGGCAAGCAATCAAATGCATGAATGGCATTAACGGAACCAACGGTACCTGGCAGGGTGCCCGTGTATTTCACACAGATGCACCGGAGCAAATCGCAGAAGAAATTGCTGATTACGCACTTCAACAGCAGACTCTTCAAGAAACTGCTGTGCAAGAGGCAGAAACACAGTTATCTGAGGTGATGTTGGAATGAACAAAAGTGCAAGAGCTTTCTACGACCTGGAAAAGCTGAAAAGCATTCCGATTGCTGAAGTGGCGCAGGCATATGGTATTGAGGTTAAACCTTCGGGAACGGATTTTTGGTGCAAACTCCGCGATGAGCGAACCCCTTCCTGTAAGCTGTATACGAAAACCAATTCTTTTTGCGACTTTGGTAACACAAATTACGGCGGGGACACGAT
>OERG01000253.1_pt1 | contig 11197 bp, 9 predicted proteins | sample 1539951 | NCBI WGS metagenome assembly OERG01 (sample SAMEA3891870, study PRJEB23780) | metagenome | biome: terrestrial biome; feature: animal house; material: Caecal content | place: Italy | collected 2015-05-05
GGTGGATTCCTCCGAAGGGATTTTCAAAAGTTTGATTTATGCGTTCGAGGCGGACGGAAAACCGGCGCCCGAAGAAAAAACGCTTCGCAAATTTATCGGCCCGCCGATTTACGACAGCTTTAAAAATCTGTTCGGCTATCCGGACGACAAAATTGATTTTATGATTGCGAAATACCGCGAGCGCTACCGCGAAAAAGGCTGGCGCGAAGCGGCGGTGTATCCCGGGATTCCCGCGCTTTTGCACACGCTTCACGACTGCGGCGTGAAACTCGCGACCGCGTCTTCAAAGCCGGTGGATTTTATCCGCCAAATTTTAGACGAAGACGGGCTTTTGCCATTATTCCACTATATCGGCGGCACCGATTTTGATAACAAATCCGCCGACAAAGCGGAAATTATGCGCGGTGCAATGCGCGCGCTCGGGGTTTCCGAAAACGAAACGATGATGGTCGGCGACCGGCTTTATGACATTGACGGCGCCCACCGCGCCGGGCTTCCTTGTATTGCCGTATTGTACGGCTTCGGCAGCCGCGAGGAATTTGAAAAGTACGGCGCAGAATATATTGTAAATACGGCAGAAGATATTTTGCCGATTCTTGTAAAGGAGTAAGAACTATGGCCTCCCCGCTTGCGGACAGAATCCGGCCTGAAACCATAGAGGATATGGTCGGGCAGAAACACCTGCTCGGCGAAAATATGCCGCTGCGGAATATTATTGCCTCCGGCACGCTGCCGAATATGATTTTTTACGGGCCGTCCGGCACGGGCAAAACCACGCTTGCGCGGATTATCGCCAAAACGACTGACCGCACCTTGCGAAAGCTCAACGGCACGAACGCTTCCACCGCCGATATTAAAGATATTGTCGCACAACTCGGCACGCTTGCCGCGCCGAACGGGATTCTTTTGTATCTCGACGAGATTCAGTATTTCAATAAAAAGCAACAGCAATCCTTACTTGAATACATAGAAAGCGGCAAAATCACGCTGATTGCGTCCACAACGGAAAACCCGTATTTTTATGTGTACAGTGCGGTGTTGAGCCGTTCGACGGTGTTCGAGTTTAAATCGATTACGCCCGAAGAAATCGTGCCCGCGGTGAAAAGGGGGTTTGCGTTCTTAGAAAAAGAGCAGAACTGCAAAATCAGCGTTTCCGATGACGTTTGCGCCGACATTGCGACCGCCTCGGGCGGCGATGTGCGCAAGGCGCTGAATTTCACCGAACTTTCGGTGCTTGCGGCAAAGCCAGACGAAAACGGCAACAAGACGATTATCGTCGAAGAAGTCAACGCCCTCACCGGCGGCAATGCGTTTCGCTATGACCGCGCGGGCGACGAACATTACGACGTGATTTCTGCGTTTCAAAAATCCATGCGCGGCTCCGACCCGGACGCAGCGCTCCATTATTTGGCACGGCTTTTAGAGGGCGGCGATTTGCCGTCTGCGGTGCGCAGGCTTATGGTGTGCGCGGCGGAGGACGTCGGGCTTGCGTACCCGATGATTATCCCGATTGTCAAAGCGGCGTGCGATATGGCGCTTGCAGTCGGGCTTCCCGAAGCGCGAATCCCGCTTGCGGACGCAGTCATTCTCGTTGCAACCGCCCCGAAGTCCAACACCGGCGAAGCGGGCATTGACGCGGCAATGGCGGACGTGCAAAAGGGGAATTACGGCCGGATTCCGCGCTGTTTGCAAAACAAGCATTATGACGGCGACGACGTAAAGAACAAAGGGCAGTTTTATAAATATCCCCACAGTTTCCCCCACCGCTGGGTCGAACAGCAGTATTTGCCCGACGCGCTCTTGGGTCGGCAGTATTATAAGTTCGGCGACAACAAAACCGAACAGGCGGCAAAAGCCTATTGGGACGCAATCAAAGGAAAAAAGTAAATCAGAAAAGCAAAAAGAGACGGATTTTTCCGTCTCTTTTTTGTGCGGTGCGCGCTGGCGCACGGCAAATTCGTGTAGACAGCGTGTGCAAAAATTTTACTTGTTTCGCCCGGAATCGACATGGTTAGAATCCGTTTTTTAAATAGACAAATGTTTCTTAATATGATACTATCTAAAAGAGGTGTAAAACCCGAAAGCCATGCACACTGCGTACAAGCAAAAAAATTGAGAGGTGAATTATGAGCAATCGTTTGGAGGAGCTGAAAAGCAAAATCACCGGGGATATGACCGCTGAAGAAATTGTTGCGGCATTTGAAAAGTGGTATTCGCCGATGGAAGAAGAGGATATGCTTTTATTTGAAACCGGCACATTTTCGTTTACCGGTGAACCGCTCTTTTATTTTTCGTTGGTGAAGCAAATCCCGAATGACGAGGACGACGAGTATTATCAGATACATGTAGATGTCCTTTATAAGCCCGATGCAGAAAACAAGTGTTTTTCAGATACGCTTTGGGATGAAACCGGCGAAGAGATTTTTGATTATATCCGAAATTCAGATGCGTTTCAGTATGCAAAGGCACATAAGTTTGAAAAAATAGAAGTTTACATGGATGAAACCTAACCGTTTCGCTGCTTCGATTTTCGTCTAAAACAACCCCCTTCTCGCAAATCAGCGAGAAGGGGGTTGTTGTTTTTTGTAAAGTTATTCGTAGGGACAGGGCTTGCCCCTGTCCGTAAAAAATTTACAAAGCCGATGTCGGGAGGACAAGGCTGGTTTCAGAACCAAGTAAAAGCCGCGATTCGGAGTGCGCCGGCGCGCACACCCCCTTTCCGCAAGATAGCGGGAAGGGGGCTTTTTTGCTTTATTCCTGAATGCCGGGGATTTTCGGCAGTTTGTCGAAACCGACCTGCAAATCTTCGTCGGTCGGAATGTAGTCGCGCATTGTGCCGTCCATAAACGAGGTGTAAGCGGTCATGTCGAAATAGCCGGTGCCGGTAAGGCCGAACAAAATCGTTTTGGCTTCGCCGGTTTCCTTGCATTTCTTCGCTTCTTCAATCGCGCCGTAAATCGCGTGTGCACTTTCGGGTGCGGGAAGAATGGTCTCGACGCGCGCAAACATCGTTGCGGCTTCAAACACCTTGGTCTGCTCGACGGACATCGCTTCCATGTAACCGTCGTGATAGAGCTTCGACAGAATCGGCGACATGCCGTGATAACGAAGCCCGCCGGCGTGGTTCGGCGAGGGCTTAAACGAGCAGCCGAGCGTATACATTTTGGCAAGCGGCGTGATTTTGCCGGTGTCGCAGAAGTCATAAGCGTATTTCCCGCGGGTAAGCGACGGGCAGGAGGCGGGCTCCACGGCGACAAAACGGGGATTTGCTTTGCCCAACAGCTTATCTTGCATGAACGGCGCGATAAGACCGCCGAGGTTCGAGCCGCCGCCGGCACAGCCGACAACAACGTCCGGGTATTCGTCGAGCATTTCCATGGCCGCCTTGCTCTCTAACCCGATGACGGACTGGTGCAACAGCACTTGGTTAAGAACAGAACCCAAAACATAGCGGCAGCCTTCCGTTGTCACGGCGGTTTCGACCGCTTCCGAAATGGCGGTGCCCAAAGAACCGCTGCTTTCCGGGTCTTCTGCAAGGATTTTGCGCCCGGCTTCGGTCGTGGCCGAGGGGCTCGCAATCACCTTGCCGCCGAACGTGCGGATAATCGCCTGCCGGAACGGTTTTTGCAGGTAGGAAGCTTTCACCATGTAAACGGTCAGCGGAATGTGGAAATACGAGCAAGCTTCTGCGAGCGCCGTGCCCCACTGTCCTGCGCCGGTCTCGGTTGTCAGGTTCGTAAGGCCCTGCTCTTTCGCGTAGTAAGCCTGCGCAATGGCGGAATTGAGCTTGTGACTGCCGGAGGTGTTGTTGCCCTCAAATTTGTAATAGATTTTTGCCGGCGTGCCGAGCTCTTTTTCGAGGTTATAAGCGCGCACAAGCGGCGACGGGCGGAAAAGCTTATACATTTCGCGAATGCCTTCGGGAATGTCAATGTAGCGCGTCGTGTCGTCCATTTCCTGATGTGCAAGCGCCTTGCAGAACACCGGGTAAAGGTCCTCTTCGGTTGCCGGTTTAAACGTCTGGGGGTTGAGCATCGGGTCGGGCAAATCTTTCATATCGGCGCGCAGGTTATACCATTGCGTCGGAATTTTATCTTCGGGTAAATATAATCTGTAAGGGATTTTCGCCATTTGGAACACTCCTTTTATCGTTTAAAAATTCGGTTGATTTTTTTGTAATATTCGGTGTCAATCTGTGCAATCATGTCTTCGGTCGTGCGGAACTGCCAGTTGCCGAAAGCACGGCCCGGCACGTTCATGCGCGCGTCCGAGCCGAAGCCGCACAAGTCCTGATAGGAAATGATAGCGACGGCGGCGTGACTGCGCCAGACGGTTTCAATAATTTTGCGGCACGAAGGGCTGTGAAAGCCGCCCTCGCCCCAGTTGTCGCCGGTGAATCCGCAATAGTCAAGCGCATAGCGGCGATGATAGTCGTCCGCCTCCCAAAGCCACGCGAGCAAGGTGTTGTTGTCGTGCGTGCCGACATAGGCAAGGCTGTTGCGCGGGTAGTTGTGCGGAAGGTGGGTGCTGTCCGCGTCCGGCTCAAAGCCGAACTGAATGACGCGCATGCCGGGGAACTTCGTGTCCTCCAAGAGTTTCACAACGTCTTCGCCGAACACGCCGAGGTCTTCCGCGACAATCGGCACTTCGCCGAGCTCGTTTTCCACCGCGTCAAACAACGCTTTGCCGGGACCTTTTTCCCAAACGCCGTTTTTGGCGGTGTCGCTGTCGGCGGGAACCGCCCAGTAAGAGGCAAACGCGCGGAAGTGGTCGATGCGCACCGTGTCGTAAAGCTGCAACGCGGCGCGGATGCGTTCGCACCACCATCGATAATTGTCCTTTTCCATTGCTACCCAGTCGTAAAGCGGGTTTCCCCAAAGCTGGCCGTCCTCCGAGAAATAATCGGGCGGCACGCCGGAAACGCGCTTGCGGATAAAAGTGCGGTCGTCAATTTCAAACAGATGCCGATTTTCCCAAACATCTGCGCTGTCAAACGAAACATAAATCGGCATATCACCGAGGATTTTCACGCCGTTTTCGTTGGCGTACTGTTTGATTTCGCGCCACTGGGTGAACGCCGTGTACTGTACGAACTTGAAAAAGTCCTGCGCCGCTTTTAATTCGTCCGCGTGCTGCACCGCGGTTTCATAGCGGGCGAACGGTTCGTTCCACTCGTACCACGGTTTGCCGCCGAAGTGTTCTTTCGCGGCTTCATAAAGCGTGTGCGCTTCACACCAATGGTGCGCGTTGCAAAAGTCTTCAATCTTTTCGTGCATTTCCGGGGAAATGCGGGAGAACGCAAGCTTTAAAAGCTCCATTCGGCTGTTCGCGGCAAATTCAAAATCCGCCGTGTAAGGCGAGCCGTGATATAGGCTTCTCGAAAGCTCGTCTTCTTTTACAAGCCTGTCGCGCACAAGTCCGCGCGGGTCAATAAACAAATACGAAATGGCAAACGCCGCGTTGGAGGCATAGGGCGAGCCGTAAAAATCCGGCGGGTTTAAAGGCAATACCTGCCAGTAAGAAAACCCCATATCTTTGATTTTGCGGATAAAGCGCTTGGTTTCTTCCCCCATAACGCCGATGCCGTAAGGCGACGGCAGGGAGGAAAGATGCATCAAAACGCCGCTTGCTCTTGTGTTTAACATAACCCGAACTCCTTTATAAGACAAACAAAAAAGCCTGCCCTTGCATAAAACAAGGACAGGCGAAAATATACCTGCGGTACCACCTTGATTGACAGAAACGAGTCTGCCCACCTTTCACGGAATACAAACATATCCCTCTTTCTGTAACGGGAAAGCGCCGTTGCATCTTTTCAATGCACCCTCAACGGACCATTTGTCTGCGCCGTAGCTGCGGGACTCTCACCAACGCCCACTCTCTTTGAACTCGGTTGTGCAGTTTTACTTCCGTCTCAACGGTTTATCCAATTAAAACATGGATCTATCGTTTTGTCAATCTTTTTTTTGCACGCCGTCGTCGGAAAATTCTCCCGACCGCTGTTCATAGACAAATAAAGCGAACAGAGAAAACAGCAAACTGATTACCAGTTTCAGCGGCGCACGGGCGCTTAACGCCTCTAAAATAAACGGTGCGGTTGCGGGAAAATCCGGGACGGGTCCCAGCGGGAAAAAGTAAAAACTTAATAAAAACCAACTGACAAGCCCGGTTGTAAGGAACAATAAAATTTTTAAAATCGTGCGTTTCAAAGGAATCCCTCCAATTCTTGGGTCGACGACAAAACAGGCATATGAAAGCATGACCGTTTTGCAAATGATAAGCGTTCCTTTTGACAACGATAGACTATCACAACCGCAAAAACAATGCAACGCATTTAACCGAATTGTAATTATTTTGATAGATTTGCGGTGCAAATTGAAAGAAAGTATGCTACAATAGCTGCAAACGAAAAAAGGAGTTGCCTTATGCCAAAAACCGCAATTGTGACCGGCGCTTCCGGCGGTATCGGTCGGGAAATCGCCGTAAAACTCGGGTGCGAAGGGTACAGCGTCGCCGTGCTTTACGGAAAAAGCGAAGACAAAGCGCAAAAGACCGTGGAGCTCTTAGAAAAATCGGGCGCAAAAGCGCGCGCTTACGCCTGTGACGTGCGAAAAAGCGAACAGGTGAAAACGACCGTCGCCGCGGTCATTGCCGACTTCGGAACGCCTTATTTGCTTGTCAATAATGCGGGAATTTCCGAGCAAAAACTCTTTACCGATATTACGGACGAAGACTGGAACAATATGCTCGCGGTGCACCTGTCCGGCGCGTTTTATATGACTCGCGCGGTGCTGCCCTTGATGCTCCACGAAAAAAACGGGCGGATTATCAACATTGCCTCCATGTGGGGCGAAACCGGCGGTTCGTGTGAGGTGCATTACTCCGCGGCGAAAGCGGGGTTAATCGGAATGACCCGTGCGCTCGCAAAAGAGCTTGCCCCGTCGGGGATTACCGTCAATGCCGTGTCCCCGGGCGCGATAGCGACGGACATGATGCGCGCGCTCGGCGAAGAGACCTGCCGCCTGGTTGAAGAAGAAATTCCCGTAGGCCGTCTCGGCACGCCGGCCGACGTCGCCAACGCCGTGGCGTTTTTGGCGAAAGACGAATCCGCCTATATCACCGGGCAGGTGCTTTCCGTCAACGGCGGCATGGTGATTTAAAACAATAAAACCACAAAGAAAAACAGCCGTCTAAAAAGACGGCTGTTTTGTTGTTTATGACATTGTATTTTGTCTGCCCGCGATTACATCGGCGGCATGCCCTGTCCGCCGGAGCCCGCCATCATTTGGGCGAACATACCGGGCTTTTTCTGCTTTTTCGGCTTGAAGGGCGGCGGGTTTTTCAGTTTCAAAATCGCTTTTCTGCCCGCGGAAGAAGCCAAATATTTGTTAACAAGCAACACCGGCTCGCGCATATCGTCGCACATATATTGTTTGGCGGTTTCGCAAAGCGCCGGGTCGTTTTTCATTTCGCCGAGAATCGTCACGGCAATTAAGCTTTGCGTGTCGTTCGAACCGTTTTCGTAAATGTCGTTGAGAATGCGGAACAGCTTCGTGCATTCCTGCTTCTGGGCGCGGCGAATGGTGTCAATCACACAGGCGGTGCCGTATTCGGTGAAAAATTCTTCGCCCAAAAATTCGCCGTATTTCTCAAAGTTTGCGTGATACGGTTCTTTTAATTGCGGATACATACCGGCAAGCCGGTTGGCAAGCGTGTTTGCGTCATAGCTTTGCGAGCCGCTTTTTGCCGCGGCGCGGGAAACCGGGGTCGGCATTTTCGTGTTCTTATTTTTCGCCGCTTTTTTGGAGGAGAACCGCGTTTCAATCGATTCGTTAAACTCGTTGCAAAGCGAGCGAATGTCGCGCTCGTCAAAGTTTTCCAAATCAAAATAGCTTGTGGAGATTTTGGTAAGGTCTTCGTCTGCCGCGTCGCCCTCTTTGGCGTCGCCCGCAAACAAAAGCGCCTGCGCGCCGAAAATCTCAATGCGCAGTTTGCCTTTTTCTCCGGTAAAGTCCATATAGGTGTGTTCCCCGTCTTCAAACACGGGCAAATCGCCTTTTTGCGCGCCCGCGGGGGTCACCACCGAAAAACCGAATTTTTTCATGGTGTCCTCTGTCTTTTGAAGAATCAGGGAAAGTGCATCGTCGCGTGTAAGCATCGTATGACCTGCCTTATCTAACAAGAATATTGGAATTAAAACCTATTGTAGCATAGTTTTCTCGGTTTGTCATTAAAATTTTTTACAATTCGATTGCGAAATAAAACGGTATATGGTATCATTTAGCCGTATATGTATATTCTGGGGTGACGGATATGACAAATGTACTTGTGATTTTCGGCGGCGTTTCCAGCGAACACGATGTTTCGTGCGTTTCGGCGGCGTCGGTCATTGATAATATCCCGCGGGACAAATACGCGGTGTATATGCTCGGCATCACCAAAACGGGGGAATGGAAGCTGTTTGAGGGCAAAACCGATTTGCTCCCCGGCGACAAATGGGCGGACAGCGCCTTTTGCACGCGCGCCGTGCTTTCACCCGACCGTGCCGACCACGGTGTGCTCGTGTTCCGCGACGGCGGTGTGGAAACGATAAAAATTGATGTGGTGTTCCCGGTTCTCCACGGCAAAAACGGGGAGGACGGCACCATGCAGGGGCTCTTGGACGTTTCAGGGATCCCTTACGTCGGGTGCGATACGTTGTCGTCCGCTATGTGTATGGATAAAGCGGTGACCAACTTAACGGCGGACACCGTCGGCGTGCCGCAGGCGAAGTGGTTGTCTTTAACACGCGCCGAATTTGCGGCGGACAGCGAAGCGTTTTATGACCGTGTGGAAAACGAACTCGGCTTCCCGGCATTTATCAAGCCGGCGAACGCGGGCTCCTCCGTCGGGATTTCCAAGGTGAAAAGCCGCGCCGATTTGAAAGCGGCGGCAGAACTCGCCTTTGCGAATGATAATAAACTCGTCGCGGAAGAAGCGATTGACGGGCTCGAAGCGGAATGTGCCGTGCTCGGCAACACGTCGCCGATGGCGTCCGTGGCGGGCGGCATTGTGCCCTGCAAGGAATTTTACGATTACGAAGCGAAATACATAGACGAGGGCAGCGAACTGCAAATCCCCGCGAAGGTTTCTTTAGAAACGCAAGAGGAAATCCGAAGCGCCGCCGTCCGCATTTTTGAAGCGCTCGGCTGCCGGGGGCTTGCGCGCGTGGACTTCTTTGTCGAACACGGCACGAACCGCGTGCTGTTCAACGAAATCAACACCATTCCGGGCTTTACGTCTATCAGCATGTACCCCAAACTGCTCGAGCAAAGCGGCGTGCCTTACCCGAAACTGCTCGACCGTCTGTTTAAGCTCGCGCAGGAGGCTTAATTACATTCATGGAAAAACAACGAGCCGTCATTCATATCTGCAATGAACAGACAATGGACGGCGAACACGATAAAATCGAAATGAGCGTGGTCGGCACCATTCACGCCGGCGAAAACGGTCATGTTTTGGAATATACGGAATATGACGACGACGGCTTAAAGACGTTCACAACCGTGACACCTTTGGGCAACCGAAGCGTGCAGGTGACAAGAACCGGCGCGTTCGGCAGTGAAATGCAGTTTGAAGTCGGCAAACGCAGCAGCACTGTGTATTCCACGCCCTACGGGGAACTGGTGATGGGCGTTTACACCAAACGAATTGAAAATACCCTCGGGGAACAAGGCGGGCGGCTTGCGTTCGCCTACACCACCGATTTTGCGCAGCAGGGCGTGATGCACAACCGCATGACGCTGACCGTCGAAGTTGCGGAAGACGACGCGGAAAGTTCCGACGCCGGGAAAGAATAAGGAGAAAAAGAAAGATGTCAAAGCTTGTAAAACAAACCGAAGACGCACTGCACACCCTTGTGGTCGAAGCGCTCGGCAAGGCGATTGCCGCGGGGGAACTGCCCGCAGCGGCAATGCCGTCGTTTATTGTGGAAATCCCCCAAGACCGGGCAAACGGCGACTATTCCACCAACGCCGCGTTTGTCGGAGCGAAGGTGTTCCGCATGGCGCCCGTAAAAATTGCGCAGGCGATTGCAAAATACATCGACCTTAGCGACAGCTATTTTTCGGAATGCACCGTTGCGGGGGCGGGGTTTATCAACTTCCGCCTGTCTGACCGCTATTACGCCGATATTTTGCTCGACGTGCTCGAAAAAGGCGAAGCCTACGGCAGAAGCGATTACGGCAAAGGCAAACGCGTCAATGTCGAATTTGTTTCTGCGAACCCCACAGGACCGATGCACATGGGCAACGCGCGCGGCGGCGCATTGGGTGACTGCTTGGCGGCGGTGCTCGAAATGGCGGGCTACACGGTGGAACGCGAATTTTATATCAACGACGCCGGCAACCAAATTGAAAAATTCGGTCTTTCGCTGGATATTCGTTACCAACAGCTTTTCAAAGGCGAAGAAGCGCCGGAGCTTCCCGAAGACAGCTATCACGGCGCGGATATTATCGAGCGCGCAAAAGAGTTTGCGGCAGAATACGGCGACAAATATTTAAATGTTGACGAAACAGAACGCCGTAAAGCGCTTGTGGACTTTGCGCTGCCGAAAAACATTGCCGCGATGCAGGACAACCTTTTAAAATACCGCATCACCTATGACACCTGGTTCCACGAAAGTGAACTGCACAAAGGCGCGATTCGCGAAGTGATCGACCTGTTAACCGAAAAGGGCATGACCTATGAAAAAGACGGCGCGCTGTGGTATAAAAACAAGGAAGTCCAGACAAATAAATTGCTCGCCGAAGGCAAAACGCCCGAACAGATTGAAAAACTGGAACTCAAAGACGACGTGCTCATTCGTCAAAACGGCAACCCGACCTATTTTGCCGCGGATATTGCCTATCACCGCAACAAGCTCGTCACACGCGGCTTTGATAAAGCGATTGACGTTTGGGGCGCCGACCACCACGGTCACGTGGCAAGGCTCAAAGGTGCGCTCGACGCAATCGGCCTTGACGGGAACCGTCTGGACGTCGTTTTGATGCAGCTTGTCAATTTGATGAAAGACGGCGAACCCGTCAGAATGTCCAAACGAACCGGCAACGCGGTAACGCTTGTCGATTTGCTCGACGAAGTGCCGATTGACGCGGCAAGATTTTTCTTCAACCTGCGCGAACCCGGTTCGACAATTGATTTTGACTTAGGCCTTGCC
>OERG01000256.1_pt1 | contig 11142 bp, 8 predicted proteins | sample 1539951 | NCBI WGS metagenome assembly OERG01 (sample SAMEA3891870, study PRJEB23780) | metagenome | biome: terrestrial biome; feature: animal house; material: Caecal content | place: Italy | collected 2015-05-05
GGGGCCGCTGTTCAGCCATTTTGTGCTGGCGGACGAGCTGAACCGGGCCACGCCCCGGACCCAGTCCGCCCTTCTGGAGGCCATGGAGGAGCGGCAGATTACAGTGGACGGCGTCACCACCCGGCTGGAAGAGCCCTTTATGGTGCTGGCCACCCAGAACCCCATGGAATCTTTCGGCACCTTCCCGCTGCCGGATGCCCAGATGGACCGCTTCTTCATGCGGCTGTCCCTAGGGTACATGCAGCGGGAGCAGGAGATGGAGGTCATTGCCCGGCCCTCCACCCAGGCTGTCCTGGACAGCCTGGAAACCCTGGTGACCCCGGAACAGACCGCCTATGTGCGCTCGGCTTATGTCCAGGTCAAGGTGAGCGATGATGTCAAAAATTACCTGATGGATTTGGTGGAAGCCACCCGGACCAGCAGCAGTTTTGCGGGGGGCGTTTCCACCCGCGGCGCCATTGCCCTTTACAAGGCGTCCCAGGCCCTGGCTGCATTGCGGGGCCGGGACTATGTGATCCCGGAAGACATCAAGGAACTGGCGCCGGCAGTGCTGTGCCACCGCCTGACCCTGGGCGGCGGCATGAACGCGGAGGCAGCGGCCAACCGGATGCAGCAGCTGCTGCAGAGCATCCCGGTGCCTCTGGAACAGCCGTGACCATTCTGCTGCTTGGATTGATTCTGGTGGCTTTGGCTGTGGGGCTGGAGGCCTACTCGAAAAAGCATGCCCTGGACGGCCTGAAAGCCAAAATGGTGCCGGAAGACCTGCTGGCAGAGCCCGGCCAGCCGGCCCGGCTGCATTTGACCCTCTGCAACCAGAAGGGCTGGCCGCGGCCCCTGGTCTCTCTAAAACTCCATTTGGGGCCGGTGTTTGAACTGGAAGAGGCCGGCTATATACACAAGGATGTGCTGGGCAACGGACGGACGGTCCAGCTGGTGACCTGGCTCCGGCCCCGCCAGCAAGCGTCCTGGCAGGTGGAAGTACGGCTCTCCCGGCGGGGGCGGTACCTGCTGGAACCCTTGTATTTGGGCAGCGGCGATTTTCTGGGGATGACCGAGATGACCCAGTGGGCCACCGGTATGCAGGAGCTGATCGTCCCGCCCCGGGAGGCTTCCATGCCGTCTTTGGATGCAGCTATGGGCGGCCTCCTGGGCGAGCTGGCCGTCAACCGCTTTTTGTATCAGGATCCCATTCTGACGGCGGGCTACCGGCCCTATACCAGTCAGGACCCCATGCGGTCCATCTCCTGGAAACAGAGCGCCCGGGGCATGGGGCTGATCAGCAAAAAGTACGATTCCACCACTGAACCCAGGGTGACGGTTCTGGTACAGGCCGACGCGCCGTCGGAAGAACAGATGCAGCAGGTGGAAGACTGCTATTCCATGGCCCGGACGGTGTGCCGCATCCTGGAGGAAAAGGCGGTCAGTTACCGGCTGGTGGTCAATTCCACTTTCGATTCCCTGATTCACGGGGCCCTTGTGCCGGGCAGCCAGTGGAACAAGCCCTTGGAGACCGGCCAGGGATACGGCCCGGAGCATTTCCGCCGTGCTCTTGAGATACTGGGCCGGGCGGTTGGCCAGCCCGCGGAATCCTGTGAGCGGTTCTGCGCCCAATATTTTGGCCCCGGCAGTCAGGACAGCTGCGTCATGATTACCACCGAGCCGGAGGAAAGGGTGCGGGCCTGCCTGCATCTGGCGCCAGGCCGCAGCCTTCTGGTGCTCCGGCCGGAGCAGAAGGCAGGAAAGGGGGATGCAGAATGACGGCGTTTCTCTATAGCCTGCGGATGGCAGGGGACCTGCTGCTTTACAGTGCCTTTGCAGCCTTTTTCGCGGCTGCCTTGGGCGGCCATCCTGCCCCCTGGATTCTGCTTTTGCCGGCGGTTTGCTATGGCGTATCGTCCTGTGTGTTCCAGCACCGGCTGCTGCGGACGGTCTGCGGGGCGGTGAGCCTGGCGGGCCTGCTGCTGGTGCCCGGCTGGGCAGACCGGGCGGCCTATCTGCCGGCAGCTCTCTACACCGTATACCTCATGGTGCAGGGAGAATACAGCCTTTCGGCGGACCGGCAGATGGATTTGTTTTTGCTGTTCTGCAAGGTCTACCCCATCTTTGCAGCGGCCCTGGGCGTTGTCTGGGACGGACAGGTTATGTTGACCGTGTCGCTGCCCCTGGCGATCTGGACGGTCCTGCTGCAGATCTTTTTGATGCGGGTGCTGCGTCAGCCGCCTGCTGTATATCGGGATCCCCTTTATTTGCTGGGAAATGCGGGTCTGCTGGGGATTCTTGGGCTGCTGGGCTTTCTGGTCAGCCGCCCGGCGGTGCTGGGGGCCGCTCAGGCCGGGGCAGGGGCGCTTTATTTTAACCTGGTGGTTCCTGTCCTGACCATCCCGCTGAACCTGCTGGCCTGGCTGGCGGAACATCTGCTGCTGCCCGCGATCCTGGCGCTTCTGCGCTGGATTGCGGCGGGGAGCGGCAACCCGGACCCTGAAATTCTGACCCATCTTGCGGAAGGTTCTTCCAGCGGCAGGGATCTGTCGTCCGCCGGGGAGCCGCTGATCAACGGCACCCTGGTGGTGTATGCCCTGGGGGCTGTCCTGCTGGCAGCGGGCTGCGTGCTGCTGTTCCGCCGCATGCTGAGAAAGAGCGGCGGAACGGCGTCAGAGGCGGCTCCGGCTGCCGCCCGACAGAGCGTCCGAAAGGCCCGCCGGCGGTGGCCGGGCTTTTTCCTCAGCCCCAATGCCAGAGTCCGACGGGCCTACGGCCGATATCTGGAACGCCAGGCCCAGCACGGCGTGACAAGGGCCCCGTCTGAAACCAGCCTGGACCTTCTGGGCCGGACGCCTTTTTTGGACCCGGACGCAGAACAGCAGATGCGGCGGCTGTATCTGAAGGCCCGGTATGGTGAATGTGCTACATCCCAGGATGCAGCCGCAGCGGAGCGCCTGGAAAAGGCGCTGGAACAGTCTGAACAAGATGCCCGCCGTTGATTTCCTGCAAAATCAAACATCGACACTGTTCCAGTATCACGCTGCAAAATGCAGAATATACTGGGACAGAACAAGGGTGCTCACCGGCCAGGCAGAGCACCCTGTATTTTTGGTGTGAGGTGTGGCGTATGTGTGGAATTGCAGGATTTTGTGATTGTAAGGCTGATTTTCTCCAGGATGCCGGGATGTGGACCCGGGTCCTGGTCCAGATGCGGCAGGCCATTGCCCACCGGGGCCGCGACCAGACGGGGGAATATCTGCGGCGGCATGTGGGCCTGGCCCACACCCGGCTGTCCATCCGGGATCTGGCCGGCGGCGTCCAGCCCATGGTGCGCTGCCGGGGGCAGCGGGAATATGGCATTGTGTACAACGGAGAAATCTACAATGCTGCCGAATTGAAACAGGATCTTCAAAGTCGGGGATGCCGGTTTGAAACCACCTGCGACACTGAGGTGATCCTCCTGGGTTACATGGAATATGGCATGGAGATTGCTCGTAAGCTCAACGGCATCTATGCCTTTGCCATCTGGGACGGGGAAAAGGACACCCTGTTCCTCTGCCGGGACCGCATGGGTGTCAAGCCGCTGTTTTATGCCGTCCAGGGGGGGACCCTGGTGTTTGGCTCGGAACCCAAAGCGTTGTTTGCCCATCCCCAGGTCCAGCCCCGGGCAGACCTGGACAGCTTCCGGGAGATTTTCGGGCTGGGTCCGGCCCGGACCCCCGGCTGCGGGGTGTTCTGCGGCCTGCGGGAGGTGAAGCCGGGCTGCATGGTATCTTATACCGGGGATCAGCTGCGGGAAGATTCCTACTGGACTCTGGAGGCCCGGCCCCACACCGACACCTATGCCCAGACGGTAGAGAAAGTATCCTGGCTGCTGCGGGATGCGGTGAAACGGCAGCTGGTGTCGGATGTGCCGGTGTGCAGCTTTTTGTCCGGCGGCATTGATTCCACCGTGGTCACCGCCATTGCATGCCGGGAGCTGGAAGCGAAGGGCCACACCCTGAACACCTTCTCCTTTGATTTTGCCCACAACGACGACTGTTTCCGGGCCAACGCCTTCCAGCCCAGCCGGGACCGCCCCTATGTGGACCAGGTACTGGCTCTGTACCCGCTGCACCACACCTACCTGGAATGCGATGAGGTTACCCTGGCGGGTTTGCTGAAGGATGCCGTCCGGATGAAGGATCTGCCGGGCATGACCGATGTGGATGCCTCGCTGCTGTATTTCTGCGGCCTGGTCAAGCAGCACAACAAGGTGGCGCTGACCGGCGAATGTGCGGATGAGATTTTCGGCGGGTACCCCTGGTTTTACCGGAAGGAACTGCTGGAAGCAGACGGCTTCCCCTGGTCGTCTGACCTGTCGGCCCGGACCTTACTGCTGTCGGAGGAAGCCATCCAGGAGCTGGACCTGGAAGAATATGTGCGCCAGCAGTACCTGGATACCCTGGCCCAGACCCCGGTTCTGCCGGGGGAGCAGGGGGAAGCACGCCGCCGCCGGGAGATGGGATACCTGAACCTGCGATGGTTTATGCAGACCCTGCTGGATCGGATGGACCGCACCAGCATGGCCTGGGGGCTGGAAGCCCGGGTGCCCTTTGCGGATCACCGGATTGTGGAGTATGTCTACAATGTGCCATGGGAGATGAAATACCAGGACGGCATGGAGAAAAAGCTGCTGCGTGATGCCTGCAAAGACCTGCTGCCGCCGGAACTGCTGTATCGGAAAAAGAGTCCCTATCCCAAGACCTATTCGCCGCTGTATGAAGCCCTGCTGACCCGGGAGTTCCGGCAGGTGCTGGCAGATCCCCAGGCACCGGTGCATCGTTTCCTGGACCGGAAAAAGGCAGAGCGGTTCCTGGCCCAGCCCAAGGATTACGGAAAACCCTGGTTTGGCCAGCTGATGGCGGGACCCCAGATGATCGCTTATATTTTGCAGGTCAACGACTGGATGAAGATGTATGGAATCAGCTGAAAACGCCGGCTGAATTTGTCGAAAAAAGCTCTTGCAAAAAAGCAGTGGGACTACTATACTGAAAACAAAGTATTTTGATAGGAAAAGGAAAGTGAATGTTCAATGAATCAAGTCACCCCCATCAGTCCCGAACTGCTGTCCCGCTTTGAACGGGATTATGCCAGCCGGCCTTATCTGTCTGTGATGTCCAACGCCATCAGCCGCACCAATCTGGATGATGCGGCCTTTGTGCCCGCTGCCGCTGCCAAGCTGCGGATGGACTTCTCGGTGGTTGTGCCCACCACCGGCATCACCAACCAGAAAAAGAGCGGCCGCTGCTGGATGTTTATGGTCCTGAATGCATTGCGGGAGCAGGTGATCCGGGAATGCAACCTGGAAGACTTCTCTTTCTCGCCCACCTATCTGGCCTTCTATGACAAGCTGGAAAAGTGCAATCTGTTCTATGAGAACATTCTGCACTATGCAGACCAGGATCTGGACGACCGGGAGACCTGGACCCTGCTGGGCAAACCGCTGCCCGACGGCGGTCAGTGGGATATGGTGGCCAGCCTGATTCGGAAATACGGTGTGGTGCCCTCCTGGGTCATGCCGGAAAATGTCCATTCCACCGGCACTGCCCAGTACATGCCCATCCTGAGCCGCAAGCTGCGGAAGGATGCCCTGGAGCTGCGCCAGCTGGCCCGGGCCGGCAAGGATACGGCGGCCCGCCGCACCGAAATGCTCCAGGAAGACTACAACGCCCTGTGCATCCTTTACGGCCAGCCCCCCAAGACCTTTGACTTCGCCTACACCGACAAGGACAAAGTCTACCACTGTGATGCCGGCCTGACCCCCAAAACCTTCTTTGAAAAGTATGTCCACTATGACTTCAGCGCTTATGTGCCGGTGATTTCCTCTCCCATCCATGAGATGAACCGCACCTACTGCCAGCCGGGCATGGGCGATGTGGTGGAGGAGAATATGTTCTGGCTGAACCTGAGCCAGGAGGAGATGGAAGAGCTGACCGTCCGTCAGCTGCAGGCAGGGGAGCCGGTCTGCTTCAGCTGTGACTGCCACCCCGACCGGGACCGTGATCATGGCTACTGGGATCCCGACTGCTTCCAGTATGGCCAGGTGCTGGGCGGCATGGATCTGGAGATGGACAAAGCCGCGCGGCTGTCCAGCCGGGAGAGCACCATGAACCACTGCATGATGTTCTGCGGCGTCAACCTGGATCAGAACGGCAAGCCCGACCGCTGGAAGATTGAAAACAGCTGGGGTGAAGCCTCGGGCCAGAAAGGCTACTTCATCGGCAGCGAGAAATGGTTCAAGGCCTATGTGTACCAGACCGTCATCCGCAAGGATCTGCTGAGCCCGGCCCAGCGTGCCCTGCTGGATCAGGAACCCCTGCCCATGAAGCTGTGGGATCCTCTGGCCTGATTTCTGCTGCAATTCCAGCCCCTGGCGCGGTTCAAAGCCCGCCGGGGGCTTTTTGTATGGGGGCACGGTTGCCTTTTGCCGGGTTTTTGCTATAATAAGTCCGAAAACCATCGGTTCCGGAGGGAAAAGTATGATAAAGATTGATCTGATCACTGGCTTTTTGGGTGCAGGCAAGACGACGCTGATCCGGCGCTATGCCCGCTGGCTGATGGATCAGGGGCAGAAAATAGGCATCCTGGAAAACGACTATGGTGCCGTCAATGTGGACCGGATGCTGCTGCAGGATCTGGAAGGCCCCCAGTGCGACCTGGAAATGATCTCAGGCGGCTGTGACGCCGACTGCCACAAGCGGCGGTTCCGCACCAAGCTGATCGCCATGGGGATGCTGGGCTATGACCGGGTTTTGGTGGAACCCTCCGGCATCTATGATGTGGATGAATTCTTTGATGCCCTCTGTGAATCCCCGCTGGACCGCTGGTATGAGCCGGGCAGCGTCATCACGGTGCTGGATGCCGGCCTGGAAGAAAACCTTTCCCCGGAGGCAGAGTATCTGCTGGCCAGCGAGGCCGCCGAGGCCGGCTGCATTGTCCTCAGCAAGTATGGGGAAGCCGGCCCGGAGCGGGCCGCCGCGTCCCTGGCCCATCTGGATCGGGCCCTGGAAGACGCCGGGTGTGCCCGGCGGTTTGGCGGCGGGGAAGAGGTCCTGACCAAAGACTGGGCTCAGCTCACCGATGCCGACTTTGCCCGGCTGGCATCCTGCGGCTGGAAGCAGACCAGCTACCGTAAACAGAGCCTGCCGGGGGCAAAAGCCGGCGGCTTTGAGTCGGTGTATTTTCTCCATCTGGATCTGGAACCTGAAGAACTGCGCCGCCGGGTGGAATCCCTCTGGCAGGACCCGTCCTGTGGGAAGATCTTCCGGGTCAAGGGGTTTTTGCCCGCCGGCGAGGGCTGGCTGGAACTGAACGCCACCCGGGATCAGTTCACCTTTTGCCCTATCCCCCGGGGCCAGGAAGTGCTGATTGTGATCGGCGAAGGCCTGGCGCCCCAGGCCATTGCGGGCCGGCTGGGGGCACAGCTCCCTGTGTAAGGCGCCGCGTTGACATCTCTCTTTTGCCGTGGTATAATTCACTCAATTGTACAGAAAGAGAGGTGTGGAAGTTCCATGGAAGACGGTTCGGATGGGGATCCCCATACGGCAGCCTTTGTTTCTCCACGGCGTGTGATGAATCGGATGAATTTGTAAGGCATAGTCTGCGCTCTCTTGAGAGCTGCGGACTGTGCTTTTTGTGTTTCAAACCGACCAAACAAAGAATGGAGAGACCTGAATGATTGGCGCATTTCTTTTACAAATCATCCTGATTGCGGTCAACGCGCTGTTTGCCAGCTCGGAGATCGCGGTCATTTCAATGAGTGAGACCCGATTGAAAGTCCTGGCAGAGGACGGGGACAAGCGGGCCGAGCGGCTGATGGCCCTGACCCGTCAGCCTGCAAAATTTCTGGCTACCATCCAGGTGGCCATCACCCTGGCCGGCCTGCTGGGCGGCGCCTTTGCGGCGGGAAACTTTGCAGACCCCATTGCAGATTTGCTGATGGGGCTGCAGAGTGCGGTGCCCCGCAGCGCGGTCCGATCGGCGGTGGTGGTGCTGATCACCCTGGTGCTGACCTATTTCAGCATTGTGTTCGGTGAGCTGGTGCCCAAGCGCCTGGCCATGAAAGAATCCGAGAGCCTGGCCCTGGGCCTGTCGGGGATCCTGTATTTCATGTCCCGCCTGTGCGCACCGCTGGTCTGGCTGCTGACCGCCTCCACCAACGGCCTGCTGCGGGGGCTGGGGGTGGACCCCAACCAGAACCAGGAGCTGGTCACCGAGGACGAGATCAAGATGATGCTGATGGAGGGCAGCCAGCAGGGCACCATCGAAAACGACGAAAACGAGATCATCCAGAATGTGTTTGAGCTCAACGACACCACCGCCGAAGAGGTCAGCACCCGCCGCCGGGATGTGATCTGCCTCTATCTGGGGGATGGGATGGACGTCTGGGCCCAGACCATCCGGAACAGCCGCTTTACTTATTTCCCGGTCTGCGGACAGAGCCAGGACGACGTGGTAGGCGTCCTGAACACCAAGGATTATTTCCGGCTGGAGGATACCTCCCGCCGGTCGGTGATGAAGAACGCTGTGGATAAGCCCTTCTTTGTGCCGGAGGGAATCCGGGCCGACGCCCTGTTCACCCGGATGAAGCAGGAGCACAACTACTTCGCCATCGTCATCGACGAGTACGGCGGCATGAGCGGCATTGTCACCGTCCATGATTTGATGGAAGAGCTGGTGGGCACTATGGACGATGAGGACACCGTCCGCCAGGTGGAAATCCAGAAAATCGGGGAGAACTGCTGGGAAATCAGGGGCTCTGCCTCCCTGGAAGAAGTGGCCGAAGAGCTGGATGTTCAGCTGCCCACTGACGAACATGAGACCTTCAACGGCATGGTCTGCGGGATTGTGGGCCGGGTGCCAGATGAAGGGGAGCAGTTCACTTGCGAGGGTTACGGCCTGTCCATCGACGTAAAAAATGTCACCGGCCACCGGGTGGAACTGGCCGTGGTGGAAAAAAAGCCCCAGGAACCTGCTGCAGAGCAGGACAGCCGGGAAGAATGATCCAAAAGGCACGGCGCCGCGTCCCTCCGGAGGGAAGCAGGCCGTGCTTTTTTGCTGCAAAAAAGGCGCCCATGCCTCGGAAACAAGATTTTTGCTTGATTTTGCCTCGAAATACAGTATAATAGAGCTGTTATACCATAGAATGACAGCATGGCCCTTTGGGGACCGTGCGTTGGGAGGATTGGAATGAATCGCACCTATATTTCCGAAGTCCAGAACCATATTGGCGAAACCGTCAAGGTACAGGGCTTCATCGAAAACCTTCGCAGCAGCAAGGCCATGGCCTTCATCGTGCTGAAGGATATCACCGGCAAGCTCCAGATTACCATCGAGAAGGCAGATCACCCCGACCTGGTGGATACCATCGACCAGCTGACCGCTGACTCGGTCATCACGGTGATTGGCAAGGCAATGGCCAACGACTACGTCAAGATGGGCGGCATCGAGATGATTCCCGAGTCCATCCAGATTGAGAGCATCGCTGACACCCTGCCCATCGTCCGCAAGGAGATTGCGGCTACCAAGAAAAAGAAGGCTGTGGAGCGCTCCAGCATCGACCAGCGGATTGATTACCGCTGGATCGACCTGCGCACCGACGAGAACCAGCTGATGTTCAAGGCCCAGACCGTTCTGGTCAATGCCATGCGTCAGTTCCTGCTGAACAAGAACTTCATCGAGATCCACACCCCCAAGCTGATCGCTACTGCCAGCGAGAGCGGCTCGGAGGTGTTCAAGGTGGATTACTTTGACCGGGACGCCTACCTGGCCCAGAGCCCTCAGTTCTACAAGCAGATGGCCATGGCCAGCGGCTTTGAGCGGATCTTCGAGGTTGGCCCCGTGTTCCGCGCCGAGAAGTCTTACACCAACAAGCATACCACCGAGTTCACCGGCTTCGACCTGGAGTTCAGCTATATCAACTCCTACCGCGATGTGATGCACATGGAGGAGGAGTTGCTGAAGTATGCCCTCCAGGCTGTGAAGGATGCTTACGGCAAGGAGATCGAGGAGACCTTCGGCCTGCCTGTGATCGTGCCCGAGACTCCATTCCCGGTGGTCAAGCTGGCCGACCTGTACAAGGGCCTGGAAGAGGATTTCGGCTACACGGTGGATGACTCCGAGAAGGGCGACCTGACCACCGAGGCCGAGCGCCTGAGCTATGATTGGGTCAAGAAGCACTACAACCACGAGTTCCTGTTCGTCACCGACTATGACGCAGAGAAGCGTGCCTTCTACCACATGCGGGATGAGAACGGCGTGCCCCAGGGCTATGACCTGATCTGGCGCGGTGTGGAGATCACCACCGGTGCCCAGCGTGAGCATCGCTATGAGATCCTGAAGAAGCAGGCAGAGGAGAAGGGTCTAGGCAAGGATGTGGAATTCTACCTGGAGTTCTTCCGCTATGGCTGCCCGCCCCACGGCGGCTTCGGCCTGGGCGTGGACCGTCTGACCATGCTGCTGGTGGGCCTGAGCATCAAGGAGTGTATGTTCCTGTTCCGCGGCCCCAACCGTCTGACCCCGTAACCGGCGCCGGCGGCGAAAGGCTTGCAAAACCCAGCGTTTTGTGCTACTATAAACAAAGCGAATCACGAAAAAACGCGATGACGGAGAAAGTAGATGCTGTGCGCCTGGCGCAGAGAGGGGCTCCACCGGCTGCAAGGGCCCCCGGAGGCAGCGGCACCGAAGTTCGCTCCTGAGCGGCCCGCGGGAAAGATGGCCTCTGGCTGTCCGGTAGTGCGGGACGGTGAGCCCCGTTACGGCGTTTGAGTGCCGCACAGCGTCGCGCCTGTGCGGAATTTGGGTGGTACCACGGAGTATTTGACAGAGGCTCCGTCCCTTGGCTGGCCTGATGGCCGCCAGGGGACGGGGCCTCTTTTCTGTTCCGTCCCGAAGCAGCAAGAGACTGTTGAAAAAGGAGAGTAAATTGTATGCAGGCAATCATTGAAGAGCTGGCAAAACAGGCCGAAGCGGACCTTGCACAGGTCGCCTCCAAAGAGACGCTGGCCTCGTTCTGGCAGAAATACCTGAGCAAAAACGGGCAGGTTCCCGCTCTGATGAAGAATTTGCGGACGGTGGACCCGGCCGAGCGCCCCGCCATGGGCAAGGCCATCAACGAGC
>OERG01000258.1_pt1 | contig 11128 bp, 9 predicted proteins | sample 1539951 | NCBI WGS metagenome assembly OERG01 (sample SAMEA3891870, study PRJEB23780) | metagenome | biome: terrestrial biome; feature: animal house; material: Caecal content | place: Italy | collected 2015-05-05
GACCTCGGGGCGGGCGCTGATGCCCCCGCCGATGGCATACCGGCCCAGGTCCAGTAACGATTGGACCGCATAAATGCCGGCCGCCATCATCTCCCCGAAGTCCTCCAGGGCTGCGGCTGCCTCCGGCTCACCGGCATCGTACGCCGCGAAGAACTGCAGGCCGTCCAGGCCCTCCGGGGAAATCCCCTTCCGGGCTGCATAGGCCCGGAGCAGGCCGGTGGCGGAAGCGTAGCTGCCCCACAGGGACCTCCATCCCTCCGGGGCGTTCTCCCTGAGGCTATGAGTGATTCCCTGAAACCGGGTCGGCAGAAATGACAGCTCCCCCGCTGCAAAGGTATTCCCCATCCAGATCTGGTGGTTCAGGACGATGGCGCCGCCGGTGCCGGTCCCCAGCACCAGGACGGCCCCGTTGGGCACGTCCGCCAGGGCGCCGGTCCAGGCCTCGGCGTTGGCGGCGCACTTGGCGTCATTGGCCGCACACACCGGCCTGCCCAGCCGCTGTTCCAGCATCTGCCCTATGGGGGCATTCCGGATGTAGACCAGGGAGCCCCCGGTGTAGGCCATCCCCGCGGCGGTGTCAATCCGCCCCGGCATGGACACCGCTACCTCTTCGTACTCTCCGCCATACCGGCGGCCGATCCCTTCCAGCGCTTCCAGCAGGTGCTCCATGGTATCGGTGGGGGTGGGGACTTTGCCGTTTGCCAGAAAGCTGCCATCTTCCCCCATCAAGGCATACTTGATGAAGGTGCCCCCGATGTCAAATGCCAGATACTGTTTCATGGATCTTCCTTTCTCTTGGGTCAAAACCGGAGGGTTTCGGCCGGGCGGGTGAAGGAGCTGATGGTGGCTTCCCCGCCCTTGAAGTAGAACACCTGGGTGTTGCCGTCGTCTGCCGCGTACATTTTTTGCAGGGAGGGGTAGGCGTCCAGCATGGACTGTTTGGCTTCCAGCCGGTCATCCTCTGCCAGTTCTCCCGCCACCCGGATCCACTCCCCGTTCATAAAGGCGCAGAGTTCCACCTTGGGGTTGGCCAGGATCTGCCGGGACACCGCCTTCACCTTGCCGGTCTGGATGTACAGCTTCCCCTCAAACACGTGGGCCGTCCCAAAGGGCCGGACCCGGGGCTGGTCCCCCTCGGCGGTGGCCAGATAATAGGTGCCTGCCTCCTGCAGGAAGCGGGCCACACGTTCCACATTTTGTTCCATTCCAAATCCTCCTTTGGTCGTGTTTTGCATTGCCCTGGTTCAGGGCCAGCCGAACAGGGACGCCGGCCCTTCCAGGGCGCCGATGTGGGCCAGCTCCTCCCCGCTGAGGGTGAAGTCAAACACCGCAATGTTTTCTTCCATCCGTTCCCGGTGGGCAGATTTGGGGATCACCGCAATCCCGTTCTGGATCAGATACCGCAGGGCCACCTGGGCCGCGCTCTTGCGGTGGGCCCGGCCGATTTCCAGCAGCACCGGCTGGTGGAACACGTCCCGCCGCCCCTCGGTAAAGGGAGCCCAGGACTGCATCCGGGTTCCCCGGGCCGCCATGGCCCGCTGCAGCGCCAGCCGGGGATAATAGACGTGGGATTCCATCTGGTTCACCGCCGGGCGGATTTCGCACTGTTGTACCAGGGCGTCATATTCCTCTTCGTTGAAATTCGACACCCCGATGGCCCGGGCCTTCCCGGCCCGGCAGGCCTCTTCCATGGCCCGGTACATCTCGGCAGACTCAGGGTAAGGCTCGTGAAGCAGCAGCAGGTCCACATAGTCGGTGCCCAGGGCCCGGAGGGAGCGGTCAATATCCTCCCTGGCCTTCTGGTAGCTGTTGCTGGGCTGCCACAGTTTGGTGGTCAGAAAGATCTCCTGCCGGGGCAGGCCGCTGTCTTTCACAGCCTGGCCCACCGCCTCCTCGTTCTCATACATCCGGGCCGTATCCAGCAGCCGGTAGCCCACTTCCAGGGCCGTCCGGATGGCCTCCCGGCCCTCCTGCCCCCGCAGGGTCCAGGTGCCAAAGCCCAAAGCCGGCATCCGGATTCCATTCCACAGGGTAAAATACTCCACTCTTTTTCCTCCTTGCAAATCTTTTCAGCCCGTCACGCCGTTGGGTCTGTGTTGCCCAGGTCCTCCTGATCCTCCTGATTTTCCTGGTCCTTGTCGGTGTCCTCCGTCGTTAGGTTTTCCTCTCCCCCGCCCTGCAGGCCGTTCTTATAATAGGCCAGGATCAGCCAGACCGACCCCTTTTCTCCTTCGCCATAAACCACGGCCAGATTCTTCAGCCTGTGAAACTGCAGCTCTGAGTTCGGATCACTATTCACCTTTTTCACATCGGTGAGAAACGCCGTCCCTGCCTGGGCGGCGGGCATCGTGCCATCATATACAAAGACAACCGTATCCTTCAGTTCCGGCATCCCATCCAGCTCCGCCGGCTGTTCCTTGTCCCAATAGGACTGGGGATTCTGCAGCACATACGCCAGACAAAAATCGGCGACCTGGTCCAGGGAAGAATCCGATTCCACCGGTTCTCCCAATTCATTGCCCAAATTCAAAATGGCAATCAGCTGTTTTTCCAGCTCCTGGGCCTCGCTCTCCTGTGCGGTTTCATCTTCCGCAGGGGGTGCAGAACTGGCAGAGGGATCTACCGGTGCAGAGCCACAGCCGCTCAACAGAACCAAGGCCAGCATTGCCGCAGCCATCATTCGCTTCATTCGTCCGATCCGGTAGATCATATCCCTGCTCCTTTCTTCCATACCAGGGGCCAGGCGCATCGCCCCGGGCGACGTATCCGGCCTTTGCCTGCACCACTGGCCAGCTGCCAGCAATGGTCCATGGTTTCATTCGGTTATGGCTATGATACCACCTTATAAGTTGTCGAATCAAGAAAAGTTGGGTCGATTTTTGTTTGAATGCAAGCTTTATCTTTTCTCTACAAAATTCCCGTTTCAAATTTGTAAAGTCAGCACAAGGCATTTCTGCCCCATCCAAACCAAAACACCCCCGGGCCCAGCAGGTCCGGGGGTGCGTTCAGGGCACATCAGCGATAGTCTTCATTCAGGAACATGGGTTTGACGGTGACCACTTCGTCGTACTCTTCCTGGTCCACCTCCACGTCCGAGTTCAGTGCTTTCAGGTCTTTCTTGACCACATCCAGGGCCTCGGCCTGGGTGTCAGCCCGGCCTTCCTCCACCGCCCGGATCATCCGGCGCAGCACCACAGGGTGGGCATACCGGGCCGGCACCGGGAAGCCGGGATAGCTCCGCAGATAGTCCTCCATGGCCTTCAGGGCCCGGTCTGCCCGGCCCATCACCACTTTTTTGTTGTTCTGGGCGGTGGGCAGCACGCTGGCCCCCGAGAACATAAAGATGGCGGCCAGGCCGAACAGGGCAAAGTAGACCCCGAAACTGCCCCGGCCATTCAGCACCATGGCTGCGCCGAATACCAGGGCAATCAGTCCCAGCACCGTGATGGCCAGGGCCACCCAGCGATAGCTGGGCTTGCTGCAGTGGTAAGCCCGCTTGCGCTTGGCCGACTGGCTCAGCTCGGTGGACAGTTCCGGCTTTTTCTCCAGGTACTGGACGGCTTCTTCCAGGGCGCGGACGGTCTTTTGGGCGGGCGGGGTCAGCACCGGCTTTTTGCGGGCTGCCCGCTCCTGTTCCCGCTGGGCCAGCCGCTGCTCGCCGGCGGCGCTCACCCGCTTGATCTCGGGGTGCTCCTTCTCCAGGCAGGCCAGCAGCTGGTCCACCTGTTCCTCATACTTGAAGTTGCACTGCTTTTCCTTGCCGCCGTCGTACTGCACCACCAGGTAGGGAATCGAAGCGAACATCCCCTTGCCGGAAAAGCCGCCCTGGCTCATAGCCACCCGCTTGAACACACGGGTGATGGCGGGATAGGTGATGTAATACCGGCGGTCCAGATAGAAGCTGTTGAGATACAGGGCCTTTTTGCCCACGCCGCAGGGACCGATGCGGCGGCATGCTTTTTTGTCTGCGGCCAGGGTCTCGGGGTCCAGGGCTTCACCGCCCAGCCGCGCTGGTTTGAAGATCATAACGTTGCATCCTCCAGGCGCCCTGGGGCGCCGTTTTGTTTGATAAAAAACCTGCCAGCCGCTGTTGACAGGCAGCGGCTGGCAGGAAGTTTTTTACGTATGCCAGACCGGGCAGGCGAGGTTATTTCTTGGCAGGCTGCTTCTTGGTGGCACGGATGAAGATGGCCAGCAGCACGATTGCGAAGATGATACCCACGGGGTAAGCCACGGTGGTGTTGTAGATGGTGGCACCAGAGGCGTCCTTGCTGTTCAGGAACTGGCCCAGGCACTCATCGCCCAGCACGAAGTAGGTGGCGGAAACTGCGCTCATGAAGGTTGCAGGGACAGCAGTGATCCAGTAGTTCTTCTTCTGCTGGAACAGGTACATGCTGGCGGCCCACAGAACGATCATGGCCAGGGTCTGGTTGGTCCAGCTGAAGTAGCGCCACACGATGGCGTAATCCAGATGGCCAACGAAGGCGCCCACCAGCAGCAGGGGCACGCAGAGGACCAGACGGTTCTTGTAGCCTTCCTGGTCAATCTTGAACCAGTCGGCCAGGGTCAGACGAGCGCTGCGGAATGCGGTATCGCCCGAAGTGATGGGGCAGGCGATGACGCCCAGCATAGCCAGGGCCACGCCGATGCCGCCCATGGTCTTGGAGCAGACGTCGTAGATGGCAGCGGACTGACCGTTGGCCAGAATAGCCTGCAGGCCAGTGCTCTTGCCCTGCACAACCTCGTAGATGGAGCAGCCGGCAGCGGCCCAGATCAGAGCGATGACACCCTCACAGACCATTGCGCCGTAGAACACCATGTGGCCCTGACGCTCGGACTTCATGCAGCGAGCCATCAGAGGAGACTGGGTGGCATGGAAGCCGGAAATAGCGCCGCAGGCGACGGTGATGAACATGAAGCTCCAGATGGGCTTGCCGGTGGGCTCCATGTTGTAGAAGTTGGTCCACAGTTCAGGGATCACGTAGTTGGCGTTGGTGAAGATACCGCCGGCCACGCCGATTGCCATGATGATCAGGCAGATACCAAAGATGGGGTAGATCTTGCCGATGATCTTGTCGATGGACAGGAAGGTGGCGATGAAGTAGTAGGCCAGGATGATCCACAGCCACATCTCGGTGTTGGTGATAACGCCGGTGAAGCCGCCATTCTTGAACAGGGTGACGATCAGGCCGGCGGGGCCAACAGCGAAGACGGTACCGACCATGACCAGCAGCACCACGCTGAAGATGCGCATCACGGTCTTCATGCCGTTGCCCAGGTAAATGCCGCAGATCTCGGAAATGGAAGCGCCGTCATTGCGCTCGGACAGCATGCCCGAGAAGTAGTCGTGGACGCCGCCGGCGAAGATGGTGCCGAAGGTGATCCACAGGAACACCACAGGTCCCCAAAGGGCACCTTGCATTGCGCCGAAGATGGGGCCCAGACCCGCAATATTCAGCAGCTGGACCAGGAACAGCTTCCACTGGGGCATGACAACGTAGTCAACGCCATCGTTGATGCGAACAGCAGGAGTTTCCCGGTCATCCGGCCCGAAGGTGTTGTCAACGACTTTACCATAAGTCAGGTAGCCGATGATCAGCAGAGCCAGGCAGAGCAGAAAACTTACCATAAAAGATTCCTCCTATTATGATTTTTTGGGCTGAATGCCTGCCGCAATTCAACCACTCTGCCCCTATTTTAGTCCTTTTTTTCAAAAATGCAAGAGGTTGGTTCATACTTTCTTCATGTTTTATTCAAAATTTACCTATCAACGCACTGCAAAGGCGGTAATATATCAGTCGACTTTTTTCAGTCCGACAGCTCCTGGATTTCCCGCCGGATCAGGGTGCCTGCGGCCCCCGCCAGCTGGTCCATGGTGCGGATCCGGGCCATGCTGCGGCCGTAAATGGCGGCGGCATTTCCGGCGCTGCTGTCCTCTCCCATAAAGACCGCAGCCACCCGGACCCCCTTCTGCTGCAGGGCCCGGACTTCCCGGGCAGCGTCCTCCACTGCGGGCTGGTCGGCATAGTCCCGGCCCAGGGGATAGGGGCCTCCCGGGGGAATCCGGTGGCTGTCGTTGGGGCTGGCATCAGTCAGCAAAAGCAGCAGGTGCCGGGGCGCCGGGGCTGACTGGATCAGCTCCCCTGCCGCCCGCAGGGCCAGGCCGTCCCGGTTCCAGCCCGAGGCGAAGTAATCGAAGATTTTCCGGCTGCCGCCCTTGTCCCCGAAGCCCTTCAGCACCCGCAGGATGGTGTAGCCCCGCAGGCTGCAGAAGCTGCTGACCCGCACCGGCACGCCGCACCGGTTCAGGCTTTCGGACAGGATGTACCCCTGGGCGGCGATGACCTCCTGGCAGTGCATCCGGGAAGAAGAGGCGTCCAGGATCACGTCCACCGAAAAGCCGGGGCGGTTGGTGTTGGACTGCCGCAGAAAGACCCGGCTGTCCCCCAGCACCGCCGCCCGCCACACCCGGGGGCTGTCCAGCCAGCCGCTGCGGGCGGTCTCGGTTTCCATCTGGCTGTGGACCTGCAGGCAGTTGCGGATCTGCTCGGCAAGCCGGAGGATGGCGTTCTGGTAGAGGCTGCTGTCTTTGGTGTAGGCGTCCCGGTTCCGCCGGGCCTGGAGGGCCGCCTCCTGGGCCAGCCGCCGGGAATCGGCGGTGGGGGCCCGGTCGGGGTCAGGCACCCCGGCGGTGAACCACAGATGGCACCCGCCGTGGATGCCGGTGCACAGCTGCTGTTCGATGGCCGCCAGGGTCTCGGGGGGATAGAGGGACCGGCCGAAGCAGCTCTCGATGTAGTCCCGGTCGGTGGCGGCATTCTCGTTCAGCTTGAACCGGGCCCGGGCCAGATCCAGCAGCTTGCCCCCGCCGGAGCCGGCGGCGGTGCTGTGGCCTGCCGACAGCACGTCGGTGTGAACGATTTCGGTGGGCATGAATTTGGTGAGGGCCGAGGCCCATTTGCCGTCAAAGTGGAGCTTGAGGGGCCCGTGGATCCGGGCGCTGCCGTTGAACAGCCCCGCTTTGGCAAAGGCCTGCCGGACGGCGTCGGCCAGGGCGGCGCCGTCGGTGATGCCGCCGCAGTCCAGGGCTTTGGACAGCCCCGCCTCGTAAGGGGTCATCACCGGCGGGCGGCGGCCCAGAACCTGCCGCCACCGGGCCGACTGGAGGGTGTAGACCAGCTGGTTTTTGGCCATCCACTCCTGGCGGGACAGCTTGTACTCCTGGCCGAAGAAGTCCCGGGCGTGGTCCTGGCGCAATTCCGCCAGGGCCGGCCGCTGGGGGCTTTCCAGCTGGAACACGGCGCTTTCCAGGGCCAGCCAGGCCAGATCGTCCAGCATGGCCTGGCGCCGGTCCTCTGCCCAGGCCCCGAACAGGGCCCGGGGCATCTCCTCCCCAAACCACTTGCGGACACAGCCCACAATGCAGTTCATGTACAGGTCGGGGCTGCCATCCTGCTTCAGGGCCAGGAACAGCGGGTCAAAGCCGTAGGCCCCGGCGGCATTCCAGATCTGATTCAACGCCCGGCGCTGCTGGGCGCTGTAGTGCTGGGTCAGCATGGCGCTCACCCCTCAAACAGGTCGGCGCCCGACAGTTTCCGGGGAATCCGCTGGGCCATCACGTCCCGGATCAGCCCCTGCTCGTAGCTGTCAAAGGCCTTGTTGGTGATGCCCATGTCCAGGGCTGCCCCCACCGGCACCCCCTTGGCCATCAGGTCCAGGGCATCCAGCAGGCCCCGCAGATCCAGGGCCTTGCTGGAAATCTCAGCGCTGGCGCACTTTTTCTGCAGCTCAAAGAACAGCTGGCCGAACTGGCCCCGGTATTTCTTTTTCAGCCGGGGGAAGTGGCGGGCCAGCAGCCGGTCCAGGTTCTCGGGGGAGATGGTGGGCATCTGGATCACCGCAAAGCGGGAGGTCAGCGCCTCGTTCAGCTCCCGGGTGCCGGCGTAGCCATAGTTCATGGTGGCGATGAACCGGGTGGATTCATCCATGGGGACCCGGTCATAGCCCGGCACGTCGATGGCCCGGCGGAAGTCCAGAGCCGCATGGAGGACGGCCAGGGCCTCATTCTTGGCCATGTTGATCTCGTCCAGGACGCCGAATCCACCGTATCTGGCGCACTGGTACACCGGCCCGGGGCGGAACTGTACCTGGCCGGCGGCAAATGTGTCCATGCCGATGAGGCTGGCCGCATCCATGTTCACATGAAAGGACACATTCCAGGCCGGGCGGCCAAAGGCTGCCGCCAGATTTTCGGCCAGCACGTTTTTGCCGGTGGCCTTGCCCCCCGCCAGCAGCAGGTTTTTGCCGCACAGCAGGGCGGCCAGGGCTTCCTCCCAGATCTCCGAACCATAGTAGTGGTATTTGGGCCGGGGGATCCGGTCCTCCATCCCGGCAGGGGCGGGATGCTGCGCCCGGAACGCCCGCACTTCCTCCACCAGGGCGGGACGGACCCCTTCCTGTTCCAAAAATTCCAGCATTGTTTTCCAATCCTCCTTACCAGCCATCCAAAAAGGGCGGGAAACCGCGCCGCCGCGATTTCCCCACCCTTCCGGTGCGCTTCTGCCGCAAGTATAGCACAGACCGGAAAAAATAAAAAGTGGCCCCCGTTCCGCTGCCGGGCAGTTTATGGTACAATGGTCTTAAAGTATAATCATAAGCCCGGCGAATACGCTGAAGGGTTTTGCCTGCTTTTTCGCCGACTTTGGCAAAGAGAGTCCAGCAAAGCATCCTTAATAGCACAAGGAAAAGAGGCATACATCATGATTCCCAAATACTTCGAAATGCACAAGCCTATCCTGCAGTTTTTGTCCGACGGCAATACTCATTCCCTGAAAGAACTTAAAACAGCCGTGATTCAGACATTTCATCTCACCGAAGAGGATCTGGCGCAGGTTTTACCCAGCGGACGGCAGACTTATTTTGCGAACCGTGTTGGATGGGCCCGCACCTATCTAAAAAAAGCCGGGCTGATCGAAAGTCCTTCCAAAGGAATGTTCCGTATCACACCGGAAGGCCAGAAGGTAGTCCAGGAAAATCCACTGGTCATTGACAATTCTTATCTGATGCGTTACCCATCGTTTCGTGATTTTACCAAATACTCTGCTGCCAATACCGTCAATCCTGCTGCCGCCGAAGACACTTCCGATACCCCTGACGATATTATGGAAAGTGCCTTTGAACAGATCAACCAAAGCCTCGCAGAAGATATTCTTGCAGAGGTCATGAAGCTTTCCCCAACCGCCTTTGAAAGAATGGTTTTGGACCTCATGTCCAAAATGGGATACGGAACCTTTGTCAATGCGTCTACCCTGACGGCTGCATCGGGAGATGAAGGAATTGACGGCATCATCATGGAAGACAAACTCGGCTTTGACTTGATTTATGTGCAGGTAAAGCGGTGGGGTGAAGACCACTTGGTGGGCCGTCCGGATGTCCAAGGGTTTGTGGGAGCCATTGCAGGCAAGGGCGGACGCGGCCTGTTTGTGACAACCTCAAAATTTACCAAGCAGGCCATTGATTATGCAAAACATCAACATGTCATTCTGATGGATGGCGAAAAACTCGCTTACTACATGATCGAGTACAATTTTGGTGTAAGTACAAGAAAGACCTTTTCTATCAAAGCCATTGATTCTGATCTTTTCGAAGAGTATCAGGACGACTGATGGTTTTCTATCTACTTTGAAAGAGGAGGTCCGTCATGCCCATCTGGAACCCCTGGCACGGCTGCCGGAAAATCAGCCCCGGCTGCCAGCACTGCTATGTCTACCGCCGGGACGCCTCAGTGGGGCGGGACGCCAGCGTGGTAGCCAAAACCGGCGACTTTGACCTGCCCCTCCGGCGGGACCGCCGCCGGGACTACAAGCTTCAGCCCGGCGCCGGCACCGTCTTTACCTGCATGACCTCCGACTTTTTCCTGGAGGAGGCAGACGGCTGGCGGCCTGCCTGCTGGGAGATGATCCGTCAGCGGCCCGACCTGGAATTTGCCATCATCACCAAGCGGATCCACCGGTTCTGGGACTGCATCCCACCCGACTGGGGGGAGGGCTATCCCAACGTGTCCCTCTACTGCACCGCCGAAAACCAGGAGATGGCCGACGCAAGGCTCCCCTTTTATCTGACCCTGCCCATCCGGCACAAGCACATCTGCCATGAGCCCATGCTGGGCCCCATCAACATCGAGCCCTACCTGGCCTCGGGCCAGATCGAGTACGTCCTGTGCGGCGGCGAGTCGGGCCCCGATGCCCGGCCCTGCCGGTATGAGTGGGTGCTGGCCACCCGGGACCAGTGCGTCCGGTACGGGGTGGCCTTCCACTTCAAGCAGACCGGGGCGGTGTTCATCAAGGACGGCCGGACCTACCATATCCCCCGCAAGCTGCAGCACAGCCAGGCCGCCCGGGCCGGCATCGACTATCCCGGCGCCGCAGCTTTCTAAAAGAAAGACCCCGGACGGGTTGTCCGGGGCCTTTGTTATTATAATGAAGGAAAGAGGAAGCCAAAGCAGGTGCGGGCCTTATTCCTCCTGCAGGACGCCGTGGTCCCGCAGCAGCTTTTCCAGGACGGTGCCATGGATGAAATGGACCAGAGGCTTTTTGGCCGCCGAGAAGGGGGCCAGGTCCAGGGGCGAACGGCCGTCCAGCAGGCAGACCGAGCTGTCCAGCAGGTCCCGGATGTCATAGACGCTCCCCCACACTTCGGGGACGCCCCGGTCCACCCCCAGCAGGCCGTACACGGCCTCCATGGCGGTGCGCACCGAATACTCGGTGGTAAAGACGGTATCCCGGGGGGTGTCGGCAAACTGGCCCAGGAAAGCAAAGTTGACGCAGCCGTCGGGGATGACGTCGGGCCGGTCCCCCTTGGTCCGGGGCATGAAGAAGGCGGTGATATAGGGCATCATGGTAGGCACGCAGACGGCGCTCTCATCGGCCAGCCGGGGAATCTCCTCCACCGGCACCCCCAGATGGTACAGCCATTCCTCGGTGATCTCCCGGCCGGTGCAGTCCTTCATGGGCTTGCGGACATAGTCCCCCGGCCGGTCGGTGAACAGGCCGTAGACCCAGATGCAGACCTTTTCGGGGTCCTGCTCCTTGAACTGGCCCTGGCGGTTGATGGTCCAGCTCAGCAGCCA
>OERG01000259.1_pt1 | contig 11125 bp, 8 predicted proteins | sample 1539951 | NCBI WGS metagenome assembly OERG01 (sample SAMEA3891870, study PRJEB23780) | metagenome | biome: terrestrial biome; feature: animal house; material: Caecal content | place: Italy | collected 2015-05-05
GACGAATAGAGCTAAAATACAAAAAACAGGGTGCAGTTTTGCACCCTGTTTTTAATTTACTGTTAGACTGTTTTTTGTTTCATTAAGATGAGTTTTCCGGCCGCGAGCAAAGTCGCCGCGAAGTTGGAAACGACATAAGCCCACCACACACCGGAAACCCCGAATCTTTTCGCGAACAGCCAAGCAATCGGTAATAAGAGCACCGAGGAAGCGCCGTATAGAAGCAGCGACCACAGCTTTTTACCCGCCGCTTGCAGCACGGACGCGAAAAGCAGCGGCAGCGGCAAAAACCAAAGCGAAACGGCAGTTCCTGGTTCCAGCACACCGGCGTCGTCGGTAAACAACCGCAAAAAGGCGGTCGGCGCGGCACACAAAACACCGAACGATAAAAGCGCATAAAGAAAGCTTAAAAGCAACCCGAAGCGAAAGGTCTTTTGAATGCGTCGGCGCTGCCCGGCGCCAAAGCTATACCCGGCAATTGGGGCAACCGCCTGCGCCACGGCGGTGAACGGCAAAACGGCAACGGTTAAAATTTTGCTGATATAAGCAAACGCATTGACGCCCGCCGTGCCGCCGGTTTCGCTTAACACGCGGTTCAGCACCAGTGTGGCAAGAGACAAGCTTCCCATTTGCACAAGCGACGGCACGCCGACGGTGAGAATTTCCCCGGCAGTTTTAAGGCGCGGGCGTGCGTTTTTAAAATCCTGCACCGAAAGTTTGCGGAAAAACAGCACACTCATCATCGCGCTTAAAAACTGGCTGAGAACCGTTGCCGCCGCGGAGCCTTGTATACCCCAGTTGAAAGTGAGGATAAACAGTGCGTCCAACCCGATGTTGACGGAAATCGGAATTACCCAAATCAAAAGCCCGTAGAGCATATTGCCTTCGGCGCGGATAATCGACGAAAAGCCGGTGGAAAACACATTGCCGAGCAGTAAAATTGTGAAATACTGCTTGGCGGGCAGATACAGTTCGGGCGTTGCGCCCATAAACGACAAAAGCGGGTCTAACAGCAAAAGCCCTGTAATACTAATGAGCAGCGCAGAAAGATAAAACACGGCGCGCGCGGTTTGCGTGGCTTCACCGGCCGCGCGCGGGTCGCCTTGCCCCAATTTTCGGGAGACCACCGAAGCCGCGCCGGAGCCGACGGCGGTGGAAATTGCCCCTTGCAAAACGACAAACGGAAAAACAAGGGAAATCCCGCCCATCGCGTTTTCCCCGACACGCCAACTGACGAACAAAGCGTCCGTAAGCGAATACACGGAATTGAGCAGCAACGCGGCTAAGGTCGTTGCAGCAAAGCGCAAAACAAGGCTTGGAACGCTCCCTTCGCCGAGCGACGCCGCTTTGTTCGCTTTTGACTTTTCGGCGCTCATTTGCGAAGCACCCGAAACGCGTCGGCATATAAATAAAGCGCGGCCGTTACATTGCGCCACCAGCCGAAATGGTGGGGCGTGTAGCGGTAGTATTTTTCCGCTTCGACAATCAAGGCGAGGTACCCCTGCCCGACGGCGTAGCGAATTTGCTCTTCGCGCGTGGCAGTGACCGGCGTTTTGGCCGCGGCGTTATAAGCCGCGAGCACGCCGGTTTTCTTTTCAAGCGGGTGCGTGGCGTCAAGGCACACAAAGTCAAGTATTTTGTCGCCCCAAAAGCTCCGTTCGGGGTCAATCCAGGCATAGTGTATGCCGTCTTTTTCGCGGCGGCAAAGGATGTTCGGCGGGCACAAATCAAAATTCACCATCGTGCACGGCGCTTTCTCTAAAACTGCTTTGTGCCGGTCGATGAGCGCCAGCAACTTTTCACCGCGGCGGCTTCGCTTGTTGACGCGGGCACAGTCGTCCAATAAATTCTTCGTCATCGCGCGAATCGCGGTGTACCAATCGGGGTAAAGCTCATTTTGCACATAGCCGAACTGCTCGCCCGCAATACCGTGGACCTGTGCGGCAAGCACGGCGGTTTGTCCGTCTGCGTCTTCGCGCTCCGCTTTGGAAAACTCCATTTTATCCATCGGCACGCCGTCTAATTTTTCCATAATAAAATAGTTCGCCGGAAGTTTCGTGCGGCTGAAATCCGTAAAATAAACCTCGGGGACACGGATTTTAGTATGTTCGCGGATTTGCTCGTACCAATAGACCTCCGCGCGCATCATCGACGTTTCATAGCGAAGCACCGGGCAGTCGGGCGCGGGCGCAATTTTCAGCGCATATTCTTTTCCGCCAACCCGAACGCTGTAAACGGCGTTAAACTCCCCCGCCCCGAGCGGCGTGACGGCTTCGGCAGCGCCGAGGCCTGCGTCTTGAAACAAACGGCGGACGGTTTCGTCATCGACCAAATATTTTGTGCGGCTAATCATTGGCTTCTCCTCCCTTTGTCTGCATTATATCGGGAGGGCGTAACAAAATCTATAAAAATTCCGTTGTAAATATTAAAAATCCGCTATAAATCGGAAAGAAAAAGCCCGCCGTGCAAAAAGCACAGCGGGTAAAATCATTTTGCTTCGATTATTCGGCGTGGTGATGCTCGTAATGGCAGGTATCCTCTTTGAAAAGCGCGGGGTCATAGGCGATGCCGTTTTTGTCGTAGTAATCCTTGACCGCAGCTTTAATCGCCTCTTCCGCCAAAACAGAGCAGTGAATTTTCACCGCCGGCAGACCGTCGAGCGCCTCAACAACCGCCTTGTTGGTCAGGCGCAGCGCCTCGGTGACCGGTTTGCCTTTAATCATGTCGGTCGCCATAGAGCTCGTCGCAATCGCGGACGCGCAGCCATAGGTGTTAAACTTTACGTCGGTGATAATCCCGGCGTTGACTTTAATATACATTTTCATAATATCGCCGCACTTGGCGTTGCCGACTTCGCCGATGCCGTCTGCATCTTCGATTTTGCCGACATTGTGGGGATGCGCGAAATGCTCCAATACTTTTTCACTGTATTCCATTATGCGTTACCTCTTTCCTTTTGGATTCTCTCCCACAAGGGGGACATGCTGCGCAGCCGGTCAATGATTTCCGGCACGCAGGAAATAATATAGTCAATTTCTTCTTCGGTGTTGCTTTCGCACAAAGACAGGCGCAAAGAACCGTGCGCGACTTCGTGGGGCAGACCGATTGCAAGCAGCACGTGGCTCGGGTCAAGCGTACCGGAGGTGCAAGCCGAACCGGACGACGCGGACACACCTTTCATATCGAGATATAAAAGCAACGACTCGCCTTCGACGCCTTCAAAGCTCACGTTGACGTTGCCGGGAAGCCGGTGTTCGCGGTCGCCGTTTAAGCGGCTCGAATCAATTTTCAAAAGCCCGTCAATCAGCCGGTCGCGCAGCTTTGTCATGTGCGCGGCGTTTTCGGCCATGTGGTCGCTCGCTTCTTTCAGCGCGGCGGCCATACCCACCATAGCATAGACGCTTTCAGTGCCTGCGCGGCGGCCGCTTTCCTGCGCGCCGCCCTCAATGAGGTTCGGCAAGCGAATCCCTTTGCGGCAATACAGCGCGCCGATGCCTTTGGGACCGTGGAATTTGTGCGCGGACATCGACAGCATATCGATATTCTGCGCGCGGACGTCAATCGGAACATGCCCCGCCGCCTGCACGGCGTCGGTGTGGAACAAAACGCCTTTTTCGCGGCAGGCCGCGCCGATTTCGGCAATCGGCTGAATGGTGCCGATTTCGTTATTCGCATACATAATGGTGACAAGCGCCGTATCGTCACGAATGGCGTTTTTCACGTCTTCGACGTGGACAATGCCGTTTTCATAAACCGGCAGATAAGTCACTTCAAACCCGTATTTTTCGAGCTTTTGCACCGTGTGCAAAACCGCGTGGTGCTCAAAAGCGGAAGTAATAATGTGTTTTTTGCCTTTTTTCGCCATCAGCTCGGCGACGCCTTTAATCGCCCAGTTGTCGGCTTCGCTGCCGCCGGAGGTGAAAAACACTTCGCTCGGGTCGGCGTTTAAAACCTTTGCCACCGTTTCGCGGGCGTGCTGGACGCCGTGGTGCGCCTCCTGCCCGATTTTATAAAGGCTGGACGCGTTGCCGTAAATATCCGTAAGATACGGCATCATCGCGTCAAGTGCGGTTTTTGACAGCTTCGTCGTTGCCGCGTTATCTGCATAAACCTGCATTGTAAACATCTCTTTTCTATTTTCAGCTTGCTAGCTTGAAACCTGATTTTTTATTCATAGTATTTCCCTATGAATTCAGCAATATCATACAACAGTACTGGGAATATGTCAATACGCGCAGTTGCCCAAAGATTGGTTACTCCGAAAATAATTTTTCGGCATATCTGACAGAGCCCATCGCGTCTTTTGAGTAAAAGTCCGCGCCGATACGGTCCGCGTAGTCCTGTGTGAGTACGGCGCCGCCGACCATAATTTTGCAAGTCGGGTATTCTCTATTTAAAAGCTTGATGGTTTTTTCCATATTGACGACGGTCGTGGTCATCAAAGCGCTCAAGCCCACCAAACGTACCTGCTCACGTTTTGCCGTTTCTAAAATCTCTTCCGGTGGGACATCTTTGCCGAGGTCAAGCACTGTAAAGCCATAGTTTTCCAAAAGGACTTTCACAATATTCTTGCCGATGTCGTGAATATCGCCCTGGACCGTCGCGATGACGATTTTGCCTTTGCTTTCGCCCGCCTGACCGCTCTTTTGCAACGCGTCACGAATCACCTCAAACGCGGCTTTTGCCGCTTCCGCGCTCATCAGAAGCTGCGGCAAAAACAGCGTGCCTTTTTCAAAGCCCTCGCCGACCACGTCAAGTGCCGGCATCAACTCATTTTCCACAATTTCGAGCGGTTCTTTGGTTTTTAAAAGTGCCTGCGTCTGTTCGGCGGCTTGGGTTTTTAACCCCTTTATTACGGCGGTTTTTAAGTCCGTTTCGTTATTTGCCGCTGTCGGCGCGGTTGCGGGAGTTTGCGTTTGCACCGCGTGCGCCATATAGGTTTCAAAGTTTTCGTCCATTCCGTTCAGCGCACAGAACGAATAATACGCCTGCATCATTTTTTCGCTTTGCGGGTTGATAATGCCGGCGGAAAGCCCGCGCTGCATCGCCATGGTAAAAAACGCGGTGTTGATGTTTTCGCGCGCCGGAAGCCCGAACGAAATGTTGGAAACGCCCAAAACCGTATGCACGCCGAGCTTGTGGCGGATATAATCGAGCGCGTCCAATGTCACTTGCGCGTTATCCGCCCCGGTGCTCACGGTTAAGGTCAGCGCGTCTATGATTAAATCTTTTTTCGGAATCCCGTAAGACGCGGCGGTCTTGATGAGTTTTTCCGCAATTCGGATTCGGCCCTCGGCGGTGTCGGGAATCCCGTTTTCGTCCAAGGTTAAACAGACGACCACGCCGCCGTATTTTTTGGCAAGCGGGAACACCGCTTCCATGGAGCTTTGCTTGCCGTTTACGGAGTTGATTAAAGGCTTGCCGTTATAAAGGCGCAGGGCGTTTTCCATAGCGGTCACGTCGGAAGTATCAATCTGCAAAGGCAGGTTTACAATGGTTTGAAGCGCCTGCACGGTTTCGGGCAGGACTTTTGCTTCATCGAGTTCCGGTAAACCGACGTTGACGTCGAGCACATCGGCGCCCGCATCCGCTTGGGAGACCGCCTGTTCAAACACATAAGCGGTGTCGCCGGTTAAAAGCGCTTGTTTTAACCGTTTTTTGCCGGTCGGGTTAATGCGTTCGCCGATAATCACCGGCTTGTCCGCAAGGAAAACGGTTTTGGAATACGAAGTTACTGCTGTAAAGTCTTTTTCCTTTACTTCTTTCGGCGCAATCGGTTTGCATTTCTTCACCGCTTCGCGCAAATGGTCGGGCGTTGTGCCGCAGCAGCCGCCGACCGCCTGCACGCCGGGCAGGGACGCAATTTCAAAAAGCGCCTCGGAAAATTCGTCCGGTGCGACGTCAAAGGTCGTGACGCCGTCCACACAGGTCGGAAGCCCCGCGTTGGGGTTCACGGCAATCGGGGTGGAAGTATATTTTAAAATTTCCTGCACAAACGGCAGCATTTGCCGCGGTCCGAGCCCGCAGTTAAAACCAATCATATCCACGCCCAAGCCTTCGAGCGTAAACAGCGCGGTCGGAATATCCGCGCCGGTCAAAAGCTTTCCGTTTTCATTGAAAATCATGGTGACAACAACCGGCAAATCGCTGTTTTCTTTGGCGGCGAGCACCGCCGCTTTAATCTCGTACAGGTCGCCCATGGTTTCAATCAGCACCAAATCGGCGCCTGCTTTTGCCCCGGCGACGACCTGTTCTTTGTAAAGCTCATAAGCTTCACAGAATTCCAGTTCCCCGGAGGGTTTTAACAGCTTGCCCGTCGGCCCCATATCGAGCGCTACGAGCACTTCCCGGCCAGCTTCTTTTGCCGCACGCTTTGCGAGCGTCACGCCGGCCTCGACGAGCGCGGGTACCGTATAGGGCGGCTTATTAAATTTCAGCGCGTTCGCGCCGAACGTGTTGGTTTTTAAAATGTCACATCCCGCTTCGACATAGGATTTGTGAATGGAATACACGGTGTCGGGGTGCAATATGTTCCAAGTTTCGGGCAGTTCGCCGCCGGCAAGGCCGCGCGATTGCAGCTGGGTGCCCATTGCCCCGTCAAACAAAAGCATTTCCCGTCCGAGTCTGTCTCTAAAGTTCATATAGTTTCCTCTTTCCAAACGCCGCGGCGTTTTTCCGGTTTTTGCGCAAATTTATCCTTTGTTGCAGCAGGACTTTTTGGTCTTTTGCTTTTCTACAAGATAGGCAAGCGTTATCGAATCGACCACCTCGTTAATAGCGTCCAAAACATTCTGCCAAATTTCAAACGTCACACAGTCCTCACAGTTTTCGCAGTGGTGGTCTTCCTCTAAACACGAAACCGGCGCAAGGCTTCCCTCGGTCACGCGCAAAATCTCGCCGACGGTGTATTCCGCCGGGGTTCGCGTCAGGCGATAGCCGCCTTGTTTGCCGCGCGTGCTTTCGACAAGCCCGTTTGCGGAAAGCGATTTGATAATCTGTTCCAAATATTTTTCGGAAATCCCCTGTCTTGTGGCAATCGTTTTAATCGAAACGCAGCCGTCGTCCGTGTGCTGCGCCAAATCGAGCATCAGCCGGATTGCATAGCGTCCTTTTGTGGAAATTTTCATAGTCTGTTCATCCTTTATTTGATAGAATTTCCGTTTGCTTTATAATAATACAAAAATAGTAGGAATTCAATCTGAAAATGAATTTTCTTGACGGATTCGTGAAAAACAGATAGTATTAGCTTTAGAAAGGAAGCGGTTTTTATGCGTATGCTGGATATTTTGGAAAAGAAAAAGCGCGGCGGGCAGTTAAGTAAAGATGAAATTGCCTTTTTTGTGCGTGAGTACACCGCGGGGTCGATTCCCGATTATCAGGCGTCGGCGCTTTTGATGGCGATTTGCCTTAAAGGCATGAACGAAGAAGAAGCGGTCGCCTTAACCGACTGTATGGCGCATTCCGGCGATATGCTCGACCTTTCCGCGATTGACGGCATCACGGCAGACAAACATTCCACCGGCGGCGTTGGGGACAAAACGACGCTGATTGTCGCGCCGATTTGCGCTTCGTGCGGCTTAAAAATCGCAAAAATGAGCGGTCGGGGGCTCGGGCACACCGGCGGCACGGTGGATAAATTAGAGAGCATTCCGGGGTATCGAACCGCGCTTTCCAACGAAGAATTTTTCGCCCAGGTCAACCGCGTGGGCGTGAGCATTATCGGGCAGACGGGCGACCTTGCCCCGGCGGATAAGCTTTTATATGCTCTGCGCGACGCGACGGCGACGGTGGACAACATTGCGCTGATTGCGTCAAGCATTATGAGCAAAAAGCTTGCGGCGGGTGCCCAAAACATTGCGCTGGACGTAAAATGCGGCAGCGGCGCGTTTATGCAGACCAAAGAGGACGCCGAAGCGCTCGCAAAGCTGATGGTGAAAATCGGAAAAAGCTGCGGCCGCAACACCGCCGCGGTCATTACCGATATGGACACCCCGCTCGGCACGCATATCGGCAACGCCTTAGAGGTTACAGAGGCCGCCGCCATTTTACAAAACCGCGGTGACGCACAACTGCGTGAACTTTGTCTGACACTCTCGGCACACCTGCTTTCAATGAGCTACGGCAGTTCTTATGACGACGCTTATAAACAAGCAGAAACCACATTGACAAGCGGCAAAGCGTTTTTAAAAATACAGGAATGGGTCGAAGCGCAGGGCGGCGACGCGCGCGTGCTGTCGGAAAGCGAATGTTTCCGAAAAGCCGCGGTGCACACCACCGTGACGGCACAAACGGGCGGCTACCTTACCCATATGGACACCCACAAAGTCGGCGAAAGCGCTTCGCTTTTGGGCGCGGGGCGCGCGGTGAAAACCGACAGCATTGACCCGGCGGCGGGCATTGTGCTTTATAAAAAGACCGGCGACGCTGTCAGAAAAGGCGAACCGATTGCCGAATTGTTCGCGTCGAGTGACGAAAAGCTGCAAGCCGGCAAAGCGCGGTTTTTGGAAGCGCTGACGTTCGGCGAAGCAGCACCTAAAAAGCGACCGCTGATTCTCGGCACGGTCGTTTAAAAAAGGCAATAAAAATCCCCCGTCTTTGGACGGGGGATTTGCTTTTTGCTTTCCGAATTCTTCTTTTTGAATCAGTCCGCCGGATAGAACGCTTTGTGCACAGCGGAAACCGCGCGATCCGCATCTTTCGCGTTAATCAGCACGGAAATCTTGATTTCGCTTGTGGAAATCATATCAATGTTGATGTCGTGCTCATAAAGCGCTTCAAACATTTTGGAAGCCGTGCCGGGGTGAGATTCCATACCGGCGCCGACAACGGAGATTTTCGCAACCTCAGTGTCGCAGACGATGTTTTTGTCGTCAATGTCAAAGGTGTCGTGCACCGCTTTGACCGCTTCGTCTGCATTTTCCTTGGAAACGGTAAAGGTGATGTCTTTCGTGTCATCTCTGCCGATAGATTGGAGAATGATATCGACGTTGATTTTCTTCTGCGCGAGCTTTGCGAACAGTTTAAAGGCAACGCCCGGGTTGTTGGGGATACTCTTGACGGAAATACGGGCGACGTCCGTATCTTTTGTTACACCTCTGACCAGCATTTTTTCCATTTTTGCGACCTCCTTAACGATTGTGCCGGGAACTCTTTTCAGACTGGAAAGCACTTCAATTTCCACATTGTATTTTTTCGCCATTTCCACAGAGCGGTTGTTGAGCACCTGCGCGCCGAGCGTGGCGAGCTCGAGCATTTCATCATAGGTGATTTCCTGCAATTTTTTCGCATTGGGCACCTTGCGCGGGTCGGCGGTAAACACGCCCTCGACATCGGTGAAAATCTGGCAGCGGTCGGCGTGCATTGCCGCTGCAATGGCAACCGCGCTTGTGTCGGAACCGCCGCGGCCGAGCGTGGTCAGGTCATCATATTTGTTGATGCCCTGGAAGCCCGCGACCACCACAATGTTGTGCCGGTCGATTTCCGCGCGCATACGGTCGGTTTTAATCGATTTAATCCGCGCAATGCCGTAAGCGGAACTGGTGTTGAAACCGGCCTGCCAGCCCAAAAGGGAAACCACGGGATAGCCCAGCTTTTCAATCGCCATTGCAAGCAGAGAAATCGAAATCTGTTCACCGGCGGTCAACAACATATCCATTTCGCGCTTGGAAGCGGAAGGATTGATTTCTTTCGCTTTTTCAATCAAATCGTCGGTCGTATCGCCCTGCGCCGAAACCACGACGACAACATCGTTGCCCGCGCGGTAGGTATCCGTAACGATATTTGCGACATTCATCACTCTTTCGGCATTGGCAACCGAGCTGCCGCCGAACTTCTGAACGATAAGTCCCATATATACCTCCAAATCCGGCAGAAACCTGCCGTCTGTTTTACTGAATTAATAGTCGGTGATGCGAATGGACGACAAAACCGTAAGGCCCGGAATTTCGGTGAGCTTGTCGCAAAGCGTCTGTTCTACATCTTCACCTGTCACGAATGCGAACTCCGTTTCGGGGGCGTTGTCGCGGGTCAAGACGCGCACTTTGCCGAACTTTGCTTCCACGTTTTCCAACGCGGCGGCTTTGTCAGCAACCGAAGCGCGAATATAAAGCGAAGTGGGCAGGGTTTTGTAATCAACCACATAATCGTCTTCACTCGGACCCCAGCCGAATGCTTTTTTGCGCCCGACGTGTTTTGCGCAGTCGATAACGTCCGCCACAACGGCACTTGCGGTCGGGAGTTTGCCCGCGCCCTTGCCGTAAAACACGACGTCGCCGATTGCGTCACCGCGCACCAAAATGGCGTTGAACACGTCGCGGACGGAGGCAAGCTGGCTGCCGTCCATCACGACGGCGGGGCTGACCATTGCGGAAATCTTGCCGTTGTCAAGCCGTTTTGCGCGTCCGAGCAGTTTAATCACGCCGCCGTAATTGCGGACATAAGCAACGTCTTCCAAAGCGATTTTGGTAATGCCTTCGGTGTGGACGCTGTCGGGGTAAACATGTTTGCCGAAGCAAAGCGACGCCAAAATGCAAATTTTGCGGCAGGCGTCCTGCCCTTCGATATCGGCCGTCGGGTCTTTTTCCGCATAGCCGTTGTCCTGCGCGAGTTTGAGCGCATCTTCAAAGGACATTTGCTTTTCAATCATCATTGTGAGAATAAAGTTGGTCGTGCCGTTGAGAATGCCGGCAATTTCATCGATTTCGTTCGCGGCAAGGCACTGGGTAATCGGGCGGATAATCGGAATCCCGCCGCCGACAGACGCTTCAAACAGAAAGTTGACGTTGTTTTCTTCCGCCATTTTCAAAAGCTCGTAGCCTTTTGCCGCGACCAGTTCCTTGTTGGAGGTGACAACGCTTTTGCCCGCTTTTAAAAGCGAAGAGACAAATTCAAACGCCGGGTGCAAACCGCCCATCGTCTCGACCACAATTTTCACTTCGGGGTCGTTTAAAATAATGTTAAAATCCTTAATGAATTTATCCGCATTCGGATCGCCCGGGAAATCGCGCAAATCCAGAATGTAACGAATTTCCAAAGCGCTCTGGGTGCTGCGTTTGACAATGCTTTCATGATTTTTGTTGAAAACCTCCACAACACCGGAGCCGACCGTGCCGTAACCCATTACAGC
>OERG01000260.1_pt1 | contig 11120 bp, 8 predicted proteins | sample 1539951 | NCBI WGS metagenome assembly OERG01 (sample SAMEA3891870, study PRJEB23780) | metagenome | biome: terrestrial biome; feature: animal house; material: Caecal content | place: Italy | collected 2015-05-05
CCTTTTTTGCCTGTTCTTCATTTTGCGCGTCAATTTCCTGTTTTTTCGCCGTAAGCTCTTCGGAAAGTTTTTCCCGCCGCGCATAGGCCTCTTCCACTTTTCGGCGCGAAGCCTTGTCGGTTTCCACAATCATATGCAGCGCATTTTCCATTTGAAAGCCTCCCGTGACACACAAGTTTTACTGTCTTCAACAACTGATAATTATAGCACTTTTCCGCAAAATAACAACAGCATTTTGTGAAAACAAACAAGCCCTTTTTTCGCGGAATTCGTGCATTTTTTCCATTCAAATATTTTGCGGGATTTAATTTCACAAAAAAATCTCGGCGTTTTCTTGATTTTTGATTGTTTTGCCTAAAGGAATATGATATGATACCAATTATAATAGGAATCTGAAAAGGAGTGCAGACTATGGTAAACGAGTGGTATAAAGAAGCAGCAGTTTATCAAATCTGGCCCCGGTCGTTTAAGGACGGCAACGGGGACGGCATCGGCGACCTTTGGGGCGTTTTGGAAAAACTGGACTATATTAAAAGTCTCGGCGTGGACGCGATTTGGTTTTCGCCGCTTTACCCCTCCCCGCAGGCGGACTTCGGCTATGACATTGCCGACTACCGCGACATTTGCAGCGATTACGGCACGCTGGAGGTCTTTAAACAGGTGCTCGACGGCGCGCACGAACGCGGGTTAAAGGTCATTATGGATTTGGTCGTCAACCACACCTCCGACGAGCACGAGTGGTTTAAGGAAAGCAAAAAGGGCGACGACAACCCATATCACGACTATTATTTCTGGCGCAAGGGCAAAGGCAAGGACGGCAAAAAGCCGCCGAACAACTGGCTTTCGCTGTTTGAGGGGAAGGCTTGGGAATATGACGAAACCCTCGGCGAATATTATCTGCATTTGTTCGCCAAAAAGCAGCCCGACTTAAATATGGACAACCCGAAAGTGCGCGAAGAGGTCAAGGGCATTATGGAGTTTTGGCTCTCGATGGGCGTGGACGGCTTCCGCGAAGACGTCATCACCTTTATTTCCAAAGCCGAAGGGTTACCCGACGGCTTCCCCCTGCCCGCCGCGACCGGCATTGAGCACTACCGCAAGGGTCCGCACCTTTTAGAATACCTCACGGAATTTCAAAACGATGTTTTGAAAAAATATGACGCGTTCACCGTGGGCGAAGCGCCGATGATGACGCCGGAGCGCGCGCTCGAATATGTCGAAGAGGGCAAAAACCAGGTCCTTAATATGATGTTCCACTTCCAGCACATGAACGTCGACTGCATCGGCATGAACTGCATTCGCCGTAAATTCAAGCTGACAAGGCTTAAAAAGGTTTACAACGACTGGCAGAAAAAGCTGTACCGCAAAGGCTGGAACGCCCTCTACATTGAAAACCACGACCAGCCGCGCATTGTCAGCCGTTACGGCAACGACAAAGAATTTCACGACGAAAGCGCGAAAATGCTCGCGACGATGTATATCTGCCAAAGCGGCACGCCGTTCATTTATCAGGGGCAGGAAATCGGCATGACCAATATCCACATGGATTCTTTGGACGACTATGTGGACGTTGCCATTCAAAACGACTGCGCCACCTTGCGGAAATTCGGTTTTTCCGACGAAAAGATTTTGGAAACGGAAAACGCGATTTCCCGCGACAACTCCCGCACGCCCGTGCAGTGGTCGGCGAAGAAAAACGCCGGCTTTACCGACGGGGAAACGCCGTGGTTCAAAATCAATCCGAATTACAAGACAATCAATGTCGCGTCACAAGAAAAAGACAAAAATTCGGTATTGAATTATTACCGTAAGCTGTTAAAAACGCGCAAGGAAAACCCGGTGCTCATTTACGGCGATTTTGAAGAGCATTATAAATCGAGCGAAGAGCTGTTCGTATACGAGCGCAATTACGAAGGCAAACGGGCGCTTGTGATTTGCTCATTCTCGCCGAAAACGGTCACGTTCCGCGCGCCGGCAGGCTTCGACTTAACCGCCGGAAAACTTTTAATTTGCAATTACAAAGACGCGCCGGCAAAGCCGTCCATTTGCGCACTGCGCCCCTATGAAGCGCGCGTGTATTTGTATAACGCTTAAAAAATTTCATACAATAAATTTACCGGTCGGAGGTTGACTTCCGGCCGGTATTGTGTTACCTTGTGTTCGATAATTTTGCGTATTCAGGTGATTTTATGTCCAAAAGTATTCCGAAAACCAACGCCATGCGCATTTTAGAGCGCGAGAAAATCCCCTACCAAATGCACACTTATGACCCCGACGGGGAAATTGACGGCATCAGCGTGGCGGGAAAAATCGGCGTCGACCAAAACCGCGTGTTTAAAACACTGGTGACAAAAGGGAAATCCGGCAGTTTTTATGTGTTTGTCATTCCCGTGGCAGCGGAACTCGACTTGAAAGCGGCGGCAGCTGCTGTTTCGGAAAAAAGCGTCGAAATGCTCCACGTCAAAGATTTGGAGCGTACCACCGGCTATATCCGAGGCGGGTGCAGCCCGATCGGCATGAAAAAAGCATTTCGCACGGTCATTGACGCTTCGGCTGAGAACTTAGAAACCATTGTCGTCAGCGGCGGCAAAATCGGCTTTCAAATGGAACTTGCGCCTGCTGATTTATTGCGCGCTGCAAACGCAACTTTCGGCGAAATTACATTTTAAAAAGCGATATAAAAGCAACACCCGGCAAGCTTCACGCCTGCCGGGTGCTTTTTTGTAATTCAATTCATTCGGCTTTTTCACTCTTTTCGGCTTTTTCCGTCTTATCATCAAGGAGGCCTTTTTTGAACATTAAGTGCGCGCTCACAAGCGAAATGACCACGCCCACGGGAATCAGCACGCCGGAGGCAATCTCGCCGTTCACGAGCAAAATCAAAATGATTGCGGCGACCGGCACAATGGAAATCTTCCAATGTTTCATAAAATAGCTGATGCCGAGCGCACCGAACAGCGCGGGCACGACCTGGTTAAACGCCGGGGCGAATATCGAATTTTCATCGGTCAAATAAGGCAAAACCGGGCTGAACGCCACAACGCCGACGGCGATAATGATGGTCGTGACAATCGAGGAAGTCGCAATCGCCACGGTCGAAATGACTTCGCCTTCTTCGCTGTTGGCGCGGACGCCAGCGTTTTCCATGGCGTTGAGTCCGCACGGCAGTTTTAAGTTCGTGATATTGCCCGTGACAAAGCTCAAATAGGTGCCGCCCGCACCGAGCAGGGGTGTGTAGGTAAACACTTCAATAACCGAAGTCGGATAAAACAGCATAGCGACCGGCAAAAGGCCTTTCAAAACGTAGCTGCCTTGGGGCCAAACGCCGAGGTGCACACAAATTGCGACCGGCACCAATATAAACAGCAGCAGCGCCGTAATATCCCAAATAATCCCGTAAAAATGTACGCTTGCGGCATAATCTCTGTTTTTCATCGTTTCGCCCTCCTTTTAACCGCGCCATTCCAACACGGCAATGTCGTGCGGCAGAACCTGCGCCAAAATCATAACAACCACCATGGCAAGAATCATACTAAACGGCATGGCGAACGGCTGCAACCACTTCAAATTGAAACGGTCGGCAAGCTTTTGCAAAATAAACATGAAAAGCATTGAGGAAAGCAGCGCGGCTATGGACATCACGCCCGCGCCGTCGCCGATGACCACTTTGTCGCCGGAGCCGGCAACCGCCCGGCCGATAAACGCGGAGATAAGACCGATAAACGCCGCGGCGGACATGACGTCTGCCCATTTCCCGTTTTTCGCCGCGACCTTGCCGAGCCCTTTTTGAATTTTCTTGAGGATAAAGGGAACTAAGATAAGCGGCATAATGCTGCCGAGGGTCATGACCCACGCAATCGTCGCAAAAACCGTCGGGTCCGTAACCTCTTGGGAAAGCCCCGCGGTACTGCCGAACGCTTCAATCGCCGCTTCGGCGGCAGGCACTTCGTAAGTAATCGCGCCGATAACCGTCAGGCGAATCCACGGAAGCACCATTCCAAGCGCCCCCGAAAGCGTCAGCACGGTTGCCAAAATGGCGAGCGCGGGCGCAACGGTGAACAGCGCACTCGAACTCACCGTCTTTTTCAGCGCGTCGGTCGAAAGCCCGAGCGCTTTGCCGCGCTTCCACGCGCGCACTAAAAAAAAGACCGACTGCGCGACCACGAAAACCACGACCAGCGCGCCGAGAAAATACATAAACTTATCCGATTTAAAATCCATAACTTTTCCCCTTTGCTTTTTCTTTTTTCCCTTGGGTTTATAGTAGCATACCCCCGGCCGCTTGACAATAGAAATCGGCAAAAAACAGGGTTGATTTTAGGAAAACAGCCGCAATTTTATTTTGCAGTTCCCCATATGTCTGTTTTTCTTGACAGCACACTCCTATATATGCTATTCTGCCTTATAGAGAGGGTTTGCGGAGAATTGGGGAAAATTGAATCAAAAAAATGCAACGTGCCAGCGCCGCCGAACGTCTCTCTTGTCGTTCGGCGGCATTTTTGTATTTTGCGGCGGACGAGCGTTCTTCGGGAGACTTTATCCCACTTCAGGAGAAAAAGACATGAAAAAACTGTGTTTTATCGCTTTATCTGCCCTTTTGACTTCTCTTCTGCTTTGCTCCTGCGGCACGCAGGAACAGAACGCGCCCGGCACGAGCGTGCCGACAACGTCAGAGGCGGTCGCAGCCAATGACGGAGTGCAGGCGGCCGCGTCCTTTTTCCCAATACAGACTTATGCCGTTTATGAAGTGTATAACGGAAATGAAGCCGGTGACTTTGACGCCGCGATGAAAGCGAACCCGCTGGATGCCGAAATACAGAAAGACATGCAAGCCAAAAATCTTGGCGGCACCCGCGAGCAGCAGGTGTTTTTTGACGACTGTCTTCAGCTTTGGCAGGCGGAGCTTGCCCACAGCGCTGCAAATTTCAAGCAATATCTTTCCGCAGCGCAAAGCGCAGAATTTGACGCGGCGCAAACCGCTTGGAAACAGAATGTCGAGAAAAACGGAAACCTCGACCGCACCCTGCTTTCCGAAAACGGCGTCAATCTCGGCACGCAGTATGTGCCGAGCGCGCTGATTGCAACCATTGAACAATACCGCGAACGGGTGTTTCATATCAAATATATGACGATGCTTTTGGAAACATATACGGAAACCCCCGTCCCCGAACAAGAACAGCTTTGGAATACTTGGGAAGCAGAAAACAGATAGCCAACTGACGCTTGCAGAGTGGCTCAAAGCCTTTGGGACATGAGGAGTTCTATGCAAGGAAACGTTCAAAATGTATTAAAGCCTTTTTCTCTCTTTTCCGCTCATAAAAATATTTTTAAGACAGCCGGATTGGCATCCGGCTGTTATTTTTTTGTACATTCCAAGCCTGAATTGTTTATTTACATGTGCAAGGATTATGTTATAATTGTTGTATAAATTGTAAAAAATCGGATTAAATTTGTATAATATTTCTATTTTTCGCCTGTTTTGCGGCGCGGGCGGAAACATTCTTGAAAGACTTGAAAAGAGGTGCTTTCTTTGCAATCTGTGGAAAAAGTCACCCCCTGCGGGGCGGTGAGGGGCATCGAAACCGAGCGGTGTTTGGAATTTCGCTCGATTCGCTATGCGCACGCCGGGCGATTCCAATACCCGACGCCGATCAGAAACTTCGAAGGCGTTTATGACGCAACAACATTTTCAGACTGCTGTTACCAACACCGCGCGTTTGAGGACGACGCCAAAGTCAACGCATTTTACCACAAAGAATTCCGAAAAGGACTTTCGTTTACATACAGCGAAGACTGCTTTTTCTTAAACATTTGGGCGCCGAAAAACGCCGAAAACTGCCCGGTGGTCGTTTATATCCACGGCGGGAGTTTTACCGGCGGAAGCTCTAACGAAGGGCACATCAGCGGCGCGCATTTTGCCGAAAACGGTGTGATTTTGGTCGCGATGAACTATCGTCTCGGGCCTTACGGCTTTTGCGCGCACCCGGATTTGACCGACCGAGACGGCGTTTGCGGAAACTACGGGCTTTTTGACCAGCTCGCGGCGATACAATGGGTCAAAGCGAACATTGCGGCGTTCGGCGGCAACCCGCAAAAAATCACGCTGATGGGGCAAAGCGCCGGGGCGATGAGTGTGGATATTTTGGTTTCCAGCCCCTTGTGCAAAGATTTAATTGCCGGCGCAATCCTTTTAAGCGGCGCCGGATTGCAGCGGTTTTTGTTAAAACCGAAAACGCCGGAAAAAACGCTGCCTTTCTGGACCTCGGTTTTGGAAAACGCCGGCGTGAAAACCGCCGACGAACTGCGGACACTCGACCCAAAGGCGCTTTATTACGCGTGGCTTGCGGCGTGCCGCGCAATGAAATTCAATATGCCCTACACGTTCCCCGTGTATGACGGCGCGCTTTTGACAAAAGAAAGCTTTTCGAGCAAACGCGTGCCGGATATGCCGTATATTCTCGGCGTGACTTCCCAGGATATGATTCCGATTGTCCTGCAAAAAAACACCGTCAAATGGGCGAAGCTTGCAAAGAAGCACAACCAAAGCCCCTGCTTTGTTTACAACTTCACACGGCAGCTTCCCGGCGACGACCGCGGCGCGTGGCATTCGGCGGATTTGCTTTATGCCTTTTCGACGCTCGGGTTCAGCTGGCGGCCGTTTTCGGAAATCGACTATCAAATTTCCGACGCGCTTTCCGCTTCGTTTTGCGCGTTTGCCGAAAACGGCGACCCGAATTGCAGTAAAATTCCGCACTGGTCGCCGGGCGGAAAAGCACCGATGCGCTTTTGTGAAAACACGCACTGCGCGCCGTGGGAAACCGCAAAAAACTTTAAGCAAACTTTTCGAGGCCTCGGGTGGGAATAATGGGAAAATTTAAGCATATTTTTGAAAAAACCGAACAGACAAAAACCTGCCGCGTCTATAAAAGCGGGGCAACAACCGCGCGGTTGGATTTCGTGAGTGACAGCTGCCTGCGCGTCGCGGTATTCCGCGAACCCCCCCGCCTTTTGCCGACGTTTAACATTGCGCCGCAAAACGAATGCCCCATGACCGGCCGCGACCGGCTTTCTTTAGACGGTTTTTCGCTTTGCACGCCGGAAGTCTCCGAAGAAGATGCGGCGGAGCGCTTTCTTCTGCCCTGCGGGGTGGAAATCCGCCTTTGTTTAGACAATTTCCTTTTGTCTTATTTCCAAGACGGAAAGCTATTGTTTTCCGACCGCGCGCCGCTCGCTTATAATTTCGAGGGTGAATTCGGCAAAGGGGCGTATCATTACGTCACTCGCGCACAAAACGAACACATTTACGGCCTCGGCGACAAAGGCGGCAAGCTCGACAAAGCCGGTCGGGCATTTCGGATAGAAACAGCGGACTGCATGGGCTATGACGCCGCCGAAAGCGACCCGCTTTATAAGCACATTCCGTTTTATATTTGTGAAAATGAAACGGGCTGTTACGGTCTTTTTTATGACACGAGCGCGACGGCGTACATAGACCTCGGGAAAGAAATCAACAACTATTACCCGCCCTATAAATATTGTAAAACCGAAGAGGACTGCCTTGTCTATTACGTATTTTTCGGCACGAAGCTTTCGGTGCTTCGGCAGTTCGGGCACCTTTGCGGAAAACAGGCGTTCCCGCCGAAGTGGAGCTTTGACTACTGCGGCAGCACGATGGCTTACACCGACGCCGAAAACGCCCAAGAAGAAATGGACGGATTTTTAGAAAAGCTGCAGTCCTGCGACCTTTCCTGCAAGGGGTTTTACCTTTCGTCCGGCTACCCTTCGATTGGGAAACAGCGCTATGTTTTTCACTGGAACCGCGACAAATTCCCCGACCCCAAAGGTTTTTTGGAGCAATTCGCAAAGAAAGGCATTCGCATGATTCCGAATATCAAGCCCGCGTTTTTAGACAGCCACCCGCTGTATGAAACCATTGCCAAAAACGGCTGGTTTATCAAAAATCCGGACGGCTCGCCGTTCGTCACCGAGTTTTGGGACGGACTGGGCAGTTATTTGGATTTCACGAACCCCAAAGCGTTTGCGTTTTGGAAAAAACAGGTCAAAGAGACGCTTTTGGATTTCGGCATTCAGGCAACTTGGAACGATAACAACGAATTTGACATTCGCGACTGCGACGCGCTCGCGCAAGGGTTCGGCGGCGGAAAAATCCCCGCTTCGCTTTTGCGCCCGACGCTCACCTATTTAATGGTCGAAGCCTCTTTTGAAGCGCAGACCGCGCAAAACCCGGCGCTTCGCCCGTTCCTTTCGACCAGAAGCGGCAGCATCGGCATGCGAAGAAAAGCGCAAACCTGGTCGGGCGACAACCGCACGAGCTTTCACGATTTGCGCTATTGTCACTATATCGGGCTTACAATGTCTTTGTCGGGGCTGTATTTTTACGGGCACGACCTCGGCGGATTCCACGGCGAAATGCCCTCACGCGAGCTTTTGCTTCGCTGGTTACAGCACGGGATTTTCGAGCCGCGGTTTACCATTCATTCCTGGAACAGCGACGGCTCGGCGACAATGCCGTGGAGCTATCCCGATATTTTAGACAGCGTCCGAAACCTGTTCGCACAGCGAAAACAGCTTATCCCCTATCTTTACAACTGCGCTTACCGCGCGGTGGAAAACGAAGAACCGATAAACGCGCCGCTGTTTTTGTATTATGACGATGAAGAAGCAAAAAATCACGAAGACTGTATGCTGGTCGGCCGTGATATTTTAGCCGCGTTTGTATTTGACGAAGGGAAAACGTCCGCTTCGGTCTATCTGCCGAAAGGCGACGACTGGTATCTTTTCGGCAAACTGTATTCCGGCGGGCAGACAGTAGAACTCAACCTACCGCCCGACGCGCCGATGCCGTATTTCGTCCGCGCGGGGAGTGTGCTCCCCACCGACGAAGCGCCCTATCATTTCGGCATGAAAGAACAACTCGTGTTTACGGTTTATCCTTTAAGAGAGGGCACATTTGAAAGTGACTTTTTTGACGATGACGGCGAGAGCTACGGCTATCTTGAAAACCGTTGCGTGCGCCTGCATTTTACGGTGGACTGCACAAAAGACAGCGTTACGGTGCAATATCAAAACACAGGCGAAATACCGATAAACCCCACCGTTCGGCTTTGGAACGGCGACAATCGGATTTTCAAGATAAAATCCGAAGGATAAGACTGAAAGGAGCAAGGCAATGGCAAATATCCAACAGACACACGGCATTCGGGCGGTTGATAAAATCGGCTATGCCCTCGGGGACTTGGCCGGGATTCTCACCTTTTCGCTGGTTTCCTCGTTCCTGACGATGTTTTACACCGACATTCTCGGCATTTCCACCGCGAGCATCACCGTATTGATGCTCATCGCGCGGATTTGGGACGCCGTCAACGACCCGATGTGGGGCGCGTTTATTGACTCGCGCAAGCCCACGCGATACGGGCGGTTCCGGCCGTATATTTTCGGCGCATCCATTCCGCTTGCCATAGGCGCGTTTTTGATGTTCTTGAAAATCCCGGGACTTTCCACGACGCAATATTTGATTTTTGCCTATGTCACCTATATTTTCTATGGCATGATGTACACCGGCGTCAATATCCCTTACGGCTCTTTGGCGTCTGTGATTACCGACGACGGGATTGAGCGCAGTTCGCTTTCGATGTGGCGTTCTGTGGGCGCTGGCATCGGTGGACTGCCCGCGCAAATTTTGATGCCGCTGCTTGTCTATTCCACCGTGGTGACCGCAGACGGCACGACCGCAAAGGTGCTCGACGGCAACAAGCTTTCGCTGGCTGTCGGCTGTCTTTCGGTTTTGACGGTCATTTGCTTTGCAATTCATTTTAAACTGACCAAAGAGCGCGTCACCATTTCGCAAAAGCAGCAGGAAAGCCGTTACAATCTTTTGCGCAGCATGAAAATGCTTCTCAAAAACAAGCCGTTTTTGGCGCTTTGCGGCGTTTCGATGCTTTTAATCTGCTTCCAGATGTATACCCAAACCGTCTACAACTATCTGTTTAAAAACTATTATGAACAACCCGGCCTTTACAGCATTGTGACCGTCTGCACCTATTTGCCGATGGCGATGTTCCTGCCGGTCATGGGTAAATTAGTCCGCCGCTTCGGCAAAAAGGAAATCTGCACCGTCGGCATCGCCTTTGCAACCGTGGTCAATATCTTGATGTATCTTATCGGCTTTACGTCACTTTCGCAAAGCCCCTATCTTTTCTTGGTGCTTGTGTTCTTCTCCGGCGCGGGGCAGACATTCCTCGTGCTCGAAGTTTGGGCGATGGTCATGGACGTTATCGACTATCACGAGCTGCTCTCCGGCCGGCGTGAAGAAAGCACGTCTTATTCGTTCTATTCCTTTATGCGCAAATTAGGTCAGACCGCCGCCGGCGCGGGTGTTCCGGCTCTGCTCGGCGCTATCGGTTATGACGGCACCAAGGCGGTGCAGGCACCGGAAGTCATCGAAAAGCTTTACGGCACGGCAACGCTTGTTCCGGCAATTATTTTGCTTTGCATGCTGTTGCTGTTGGCGTTCGGCTATCGCCTTTCCAAACGCGCGCTTGAAACCATGCAGGCGGACTTGCAAAAGGCACGGGAAGAATAAAGGACTTACAGAAAAAAGTTTTGTCAAAAAAAAGAACAGAGAACGCAAAGTTCTCTGTTCTTTTCTTTTAAGAAGATTTGATTTTTCGTGTGCCGAGAAGTTTTTTGATTTCCCCCGCCAAAAGAAGAATACCCTCTAAAATCAGGCTGAAGCAACACGGCGCGAACAAAAAAGACCAACTAAGAAAGAATGCCGCCAAAGCAACGGCGACATGCAGCGCCGAAATCAGCCATGTAATTTTTCGAAAATAACAACGCTCTTTTTTTGACAAAGGCTTTTCGGGTGTGTCGAGCGGGCAAAAAATACAGATAAAAACGGCAGATGCCAAAGAAAGGAAAAGCAAAACCGTTTGAAAATCATAAGTTTTGGAAAACCGAATGCCGATTAAGCAAGCGAAAATGGAAAGCGCCGACAAAATCTCACATCGCGCTTCCGTCGCCGCGTGATAGCCGCCGGCATAGCGCCTTAAAAACTGAAAGACAACGAAAAACACAAGGCTTTCAAAAAAACACCCCAA
>OERG01000262.1_pt1 | contig 10991 bp, 10 predicted proteins | sample 1539951 | NCBI WGS metagenome assembly OERG01 (sample SAMEA3891870, study PRJEB23780) | metagenome | biome: terrestrial biome; feature: animal house; material: Caecal content | place: Italy | collected 2015-05-05
GGGCGGCGATTTGATCCCCCTGCCCAAGGAGAAGACCGCCGACGGCAAGCTGGACGCCTACGTTGGCAAGAAGGTCAAGATGGGCATCCGTCCCGAGGACATCGACGACGAGCCCGAGTTCATGGCAAAGCATCCTGACTGCCAGCTGAACGCTGAAGTCGAGGTTTCCGAGATGATGGGCGCCGAGATCTACCTGTACCTGGATTACAAGGGCAACAAGATGACCGCCCGTGTTTCTCCCACCTCCAAGGCTCGCCACGGCGACACCGTCCGTGTGGCCTTCGATCCCCACAAGGTTCACGTCTTTGACGTGGAGACCGAACTGACCGTCATGAACTAAGATGGCCGTTCTTCCGCGCCAGCGGGATCCATTACACTATCATTGATTCCCTCATCATAGAGACGTAAGCTTCTCCTAACACAGAGAGCCGCCGGCATTATTGTCGGCGGCTTTCTGTGTCTGCGGAAAAGAAAACCCGTTCGAAAAAGTGTACCTTTCCGAACAAATTCAGCGAAGAAGCTAATACTTTGGATGTATTGCTATTATGTAGAATTTTTGTTATAATTTTAGCAAGAAACTCCATGTTTTGCCCGTTCGGAAAGGTACACTTTGCCGAACAAAAATTAGAAGGAGAAAGAAAAATGTATCTCAAAAAATGTATGGCTGTGCTGCTGTCGGTGGCCCTGGCTCTGTGCCTGGTACTGACAGGATGTGGAGGAAGCGGCCCCCTGACGGAGGTTATCCTGGATTTGCTGGACGGTTACTATAAAAATATTGCGGTTGACAGTGACCCCGATCTGGAAAAAGCTCTGCGAGAAGCGGTAGACCAGGGAGGCACCGAGGAGGAAATCCTTGCTCGGATCATCAACAGCATGAATCTGACCGGAAGCAGCATTCAATTTACAAGGCTTGGTGACGGACAGCAGGGAGATCATGCGCTGGATGTTGTTTTTCAGCTGGGCACAGACCCCGATGCAGCGGCACGGCAGGCCATGGCTGAATGGAGCAGGATTTTTGGTTCTCTGCCCTCAGACGGTCAGTATGAGGCCCATGTTTCCATGGTGGAGGAAAACGGGGGCTATTATGTTGCCGTGGATGTAACCGTGGTGAAAGCAGGCCGGCCCAACCAGGATGATGAAGAGGATGGACCGGTGGTACTGACCGAAATTTCGGTGAGAGGTAATTTCAAGACAGAATACCATGTGGGACAAACTTTTGATAAAAATGGTATGATTGTCACCGCTTATTACAGCAATTCGACTTCCAAGCCGGTTACTGGTTATACCGTTTCGCCCGAAAAGTTTGAGACCGTGCAGAGCGATGCAACGGTGACCATCACTTATACAGAGGGCGATGTTACCAAAACTGCAACCGTTACAGTCAATGTTGGACCTGATCCCGGCTATACGATAGAGGACGGCACATATATGGTGTACAATGCCGATGGCCTGATGGCATGGGCAGCGGCGGCACAAGATAATCCGTCAATAAGCTGTACCCTGACCGATGACATCACCCTCACGAGCGATTGGACCCCCATCAGCTCAACCTTCGCCGGTACTTTTGACGGCAACAACAAATGCATTTCCGGGCTGAAGATCAGGAATACGGACGGCAATAATGCTGGTTTGTTTGCCCAGATTTCTGGAACGGTGAAGGACCTGGAGCTGAGAAATGTAGACATAGAAGTATCCGTAAACCAAAGCAAGTATGTGGGTGCAGTGGCGGGATACAGCACCGGCACAATTGAAAACTGCGTGGTTTCGGGCACTGTAACCGGAAAAGGGCAGGGTTTGGGTTTCAGCGTTGGCGGCGTGGTAGGCGGCAGTTCTAAAGCAAAAATTATTGGTTGTTCCTCGACAGCTTCTGTAACCGGCGATGGCAAAGCTGGCCGAGTCGGCGGTATTGTCGGAAGTAACATGAGTAGCTCTTATGTCATTGCCTGTTATCATACGGGTGGTGCTATAACTGGAGATGGCACTGGTAATATTTATGCCGGTGGTGTAGTTGGACGAAACGTTGCTTCGCAGGTTACCGCCTGTTATGCTTCCTGTAATGTAAATATCTCCAACGCCATAGGTAATGCCGGCGGTGTGATTGGATACGACGATGGTGGCGGCAGTAGCTATAATGCCTGCTACTGGGCAGGAACCATCAAGGAAGGAACCGCCGAACATGGCTGGGGTATCGGTAATAGAGATCCCGGTTCAGAGCAATATTCTAATCTAGCAACTGAGGTTGCAGATGGCGAATGGACCGAAGCTGCTAAGGGCATGAACGAGGAGCTGGGCGGCTACGGCTGGAAGTATGATAGCAGCAACCCGCCCAAGCTGACAAAGGGGAATCCGTAACTTCAATCCCATAAACCACTCTCTCCCCCGACCCACTCCCGGGCCGGGGGCTTTTTGCACCCTATACAAAGCACCTCTGCTCCGTACAGAGAGCAGGGGGCGGAAGGCTGAGCCGGGCTGCTCCCCTCAGGAGGGCTCTCCCCGTGCCAGCCGGATAAATACCTCCATCTGGGGCGTGATCCATTTGTCTTTGTGGCAGAACAGCTGGCGGCGCATCACAACCCGGCAGTCGGTGACATCCAAAGGGACGGCCCGGCCCGAAAGGCTGGCCTCCACCATGTACCGGGGCAGGAAGGTGAGGCCCAGCCCCTGCTCCACCAGCCGGCAGAGGAGGGCGGCATCCCCCAGCTCCAGATAGGGCCGGAGGGTCAGTTGGCAGGCGGCCAGCAGCTGCTCCAGGGCTTCCCGGTAGCTCATCCCACGCTCGGTGAGCAGGAACTCCTGCCCGGCCAGGTCGGCCAGGGTCAGCCCCTGGCGCTGGGCCAGGGGATGGCCGGCGGGAGCCAGAAAACAGCAGGGCTCTGGCTGATCCAGAAGCACCCGGTCGGCGGGATGGGTCAGGGGCAGATCCAGGGTATAGGCCAGGTCGGCCCGGTTGGAGGCCAGCATCTCCCGCATTTCCTGGGTGTTGGCGGCCCGGAGGCTCACCTCCACCCGGGGGCACAGGGTGTGGAACTGTTCCAGCAGGGCGGGCATTAGGGCGCTGCACAGGCTGTCGGCGATGGCCACACGGAGGGTGCCCCGGGCCTCGGGGGTGGGCTGCAGGGCTGCCTTGGCCTGCTGGGCGGTGGTCAGCAGGGTGCGGGCATACCGGAGAAAGGTCTGGCCCGCATCGGTGAGCCGGACCGACTTGCCCACCCGGTCAAACAGGGGCACCCCCAGCTCATCTTCCAGCAGGGCAATCTGGGTGGAGACCGCCGACTGGGAATAACCCAGCTCCCGGGCGGTGCGGGAAAAACTGTGGAGTTCAGCTACGTGGAGGAAGGTGTTGATGTTCCGCAGTTCCATGGCTCACTCCCTGTCAATCTGGTGGACGGTGAGGACACCGTCCGCCACGGTGAAGTGGACCTCGTACCCGGCAAACTTCATCCCGTACACCCGGTCGGGGTCGTTCTGGTAGGAGGGCCTGGGATCGTTTTCCAGCACCCCCAGCAGCCCTTCCCACTGTTCCGGGGCCAGCCGCGCCTGCAGTTCGGCGGGGCACTCCACCTCCAGGTGATAGGTCTGGGTCTGGGCGGTATAGCCCTGGGCCGCGTCGGGGTGGCTGTCCACATAGGGGATATAGGGCTTGATGTCGTAGATGGGGGTGCCGTCCAGCAGGTCGGCCCCTCGCACCAGCAGCACCGGCCCCAGATGGGGGTCATGGGTGACGGCTTCCAGCCGGACGCAGGACAGCCCGATGGGGTTGGGCCGGAAGGGGGACCGGGTGGCAAAAACCCCTACCCGGGTGTTGCCCCCCAGACGGGGCGGCCGGACGGTGGGGGACCACTTGTCCCGGACGGCCCGGGTAAACTGCCACACCAGCCAGATGTGGCTGAACTGTTCCAGCCCCCGGAAGGCGCTGGGGTCCCGGTAGTCCGGCTCAAAGACGATCCGGGCCCGCAGGGCGTCCACCAGGCCGCTCTGGCGGGGAATCCCAAACTTGTCAGCGAAATCGCTCTGGATGTGGGCGATGGGGTGCAGGACAAAGGTATCATCTGCCATAGAGTGCCTCCTTACAGACTGCGGCAAAGGCCCACAGCCTTGCCCTCGATTTGAATTTCGGCCAGCTGGGTGCCGCTGTAGATCATGGGCGGGCAGACGGCAGCATTGTCGGCCAGCAGCATCACAGTGTCACCCTGACGGTGGAAATGCTTGAGGGTGGCCTCCTCGCCGATCCGGACGGCGGCAATCTCCCCCTGTTCCACCTCGGGCTGGAGCCGGATGCAGACGATGTCCCCGTCCCGGATGGTGGGGGACATACTGTCCCCGTGGCAGGTGAGGGCAAAATCGGCGTGCCACCCGGCGGGGACGCCGATGTAGCGCTCAATGTTCTGCTCTGCCGTGATGGGGGTGCCGCAGGCAATGGAACCCACCAGGGGCACCTGGACCATCTGGGGCAGGGGCTCAAACCCGGCGGGAACCGGGGCGGTTTCCGCTTCCAGGCCCAGCAGCCAGGCGGTGGTGGTTTCCAGGGCGGCTGCAAAGTCGTCCAGCTTGTTTTGGGGGATATCGTTGATCCCTTTTTCGATCTTGGTGATGGAGGATTTGGACCGGTAGCCCATCCGGGCCGCCAATTCCTCCTGGCTCATGCCCAGCTCTTCCCGCCGCTGACGGATACGGACTGACAGAACAGACATGGAAATGCCTCCTTTGATGTAGAGTGGTCCATTTTTTGCGCCTTCAGTATATCACGAAATTGGATTTAAATCAACTTTTTGGAAAAAATAATCCATAGATGTTGACAATAAATCACCTCTGTGCTACACTACTGAGTAGACGTAAAATCAACTACATACAGCACAAAGGAGGCATAGCATGATTGACCGGGAACGATTGAATCAGAAGGTCCGCAGCAGCGGGTACAAGCGGAAGTATTTGGCACGGGCCATGCGGGTGAGTGACAACACCCTGCGGAACAAACTGTCGGGCAAAACCGACTTCAAGCTGGGGGAAGCCCAGCGTCTGGGGGTACTGCTGGGCCTCAGCCAGGAGGAACAGGTCCGGTGCTTTTGGTACTTAAAGTAGATTTTAAGTCGCCGAAAGGAGGAGAACGCCATGACCACCGAACACCGCAGGCAGTGCCGCAACGCCCTGTGGAACTGGGGGCTGATCGAGCAGCAGCCGGATGTCCGAAACGCCTGCTGGGCTTATGCCATGCAGCAGACAGCCGCCTATTATGAACGGACCGACCCCATCCGGTCCGGCATCATCCGGGAGCGGTACCGCCACCACCTCACCGAGGAACAGGTGGTGGAGCGGCTGCACATTGGCCGCACCACCTATCAGAAAGCAAACAGCGATCTGTTGAGCACCCTGGCGGTGTATGCTGCCCAGATCGGCGCCCTGTCCTGATCCCACAAAAAGCCCCTGCCGCGGCGGTCTGCCGGGCAGGGGCTTATTGCGTGTCAGTTGTTGGTTTGGTCTTTGCTCTTCTTGGGGGTCTCGCAGCGCTGGTGGCAGGAAGCGCAGTTGCCGCCGCAGCCTTCGCCTTTCCAGCCGCCGTTTTTGGAAATCCAGACCACCGCCAGGGCGAACAGGACCACCAGAATCACCAGGGTGATGATTCCGCGTACCGTCAGCATAGGGAAAACCTCTTTTCTTGTGATGTAACACCCCGAACCCAGCACAGAGGGCCCGGGGCTGCTCCTAGTATACACGATTTTGCCCGGCGGGGCAATGCCTCGGATGGAAAATGCCGTGTGCACGTCTGTTTGAAACCGGCTGAAATTTTTTTGCCCCGGAATCAAAAAAAGGGCTTGCATTTTGCCAAAAGCCATGCTATAATAAGCCTGTTCCGATTCGGAGGATTAGCTCAGCTGGTTAGAGCACCTGCATCACACGCAGGGGGTCTGGGGTTCGAGTCCCTAATTCTCCACCAGAATGCAAAGCCCGGATGCCGCAAGGTGTCCGGCTTTTTCGTTTGTTCCGGACTGCAAAACAAAGCGGATGTGCCGCAAAGGCACATCCGCTTTGTTTTACCCCTGGGCCGGGGTGGTGTAGTACTGGGCCTGGGCCATCCAGAGGGCGTAGTATTTGCCGCCCTCATCGGCCAGCAGGGCGTCATGGGTGCCCTGCTGGATCACCTGGCCGTGGTCAAAGACGGTGATCTCATCGCAGAACTTGCAGGAGGACAGCCGATGGCTGATGTAGACGGCGGTCTTGTCCCCGGCAATGTCATTGAACTTGGCGTAGATTTCCGCCTCGGCAATGGGATCCAGGGCGGCGGTGGGCTCATCCAGGATGATGAAGGGGGCGTTTTTGTACAGGGCCCGGGCGATGGCGATCTTCTGGGCCTCGCCGCCCGACACATCCACGCCGTCGGCGGCAAACTCTTTGTACAGCATGGTATCCAGGCCCTGGGACATTTTGGCCAGCCGGTCCCCGAAGCCGGCATCCACCAGGGCCTGCTGCACTTTGGGACGGTCATAGCTCTGGGAGCCTGCCACGTTGGCCCCCAGCGGCTGGGACAGCAGCTGGAAGTCCTGGAACACCACCGAGAACAGGTTCATGTAGTCCCGGTAGCTGTATTTGCGGATGTTGATGCCGTTCAGCAGGATCTCCCCCTCCTGGGGGTCATACAGCCGGCACAGCAGCTTGATGAAGGTGGTCTTGCCGCTTCCGTTTTCGCCCACCACGGCCATCCGTTCCCCGACCTTGAACTTCATGTTCACATGGCGCAGAGCCCAGACGCTGGAGCCGGGATACTTGAAGGACACGTCCCGGAACTCCACCTGGTACTGGCGGTCGGAGCGCTTTTCGGTGGTGAGGCTGCCCTGGTACATCTGGTTGGGAATGTCCAGGAACTGGTAGATGGTCCGCATAAAGGATGCATTGCTCTGGAGCATGCCCACGGCATCCACCAGGGTGAAGATGCTGGTACTCAGGGCAGTGACAGCCCCCACATACTGGGTCACCGAGCCAACGCCAAAGGCGCCGCCCCAGGCTTTCAGGCAGACGAAGAGGTAGACCAAGCCGGTGAGCATGGCGCTGATGGAGGAGCCCAGGGCTACCCACCAGCCCATGGGACCCCGGCACAGTTTGGCGGCCTTGCCGGAAACACCAAAAATGTCCAGGGCCCTGACCAGATAATGGGAAGCAATTTTTTCCTGGCGGAACATCCGAATGTCCAGGCTGTTTTCCTTTTCATTGGACAGGTAGCCAAAGCCGTGGAAAATCCGGTTGGAGAATTTCGCTTCCTCTGCAAGGGAAACCCAGCTCTGTTTGGACTTGCCGGTGCAGATGGGGGCCAGTACGGCCACCAGCATCAGCACCGCCACCAGCAGAGCAATGAAGAGGGGATGATTCAGGACGGTCACCCAGCCCGCAGAGGCGGGCACCGGCAGGGTGAACAGGCTGATGGTCAGGGCGATGGCCCCCAGGATGCCGGCAATGCCCTTGGCGATCTCACCGCAGGCTTCCAGCAGGATGTTGCAGCCCCAGCCGCCCCACAGCTGGTTCTGCCGGACCTGGGACAGCAGGTCGTGGGTCTTGGCGTTGTCCACGTCGGCGTAGTCCATGGACAGCATCTTGTCGGTGAACAGCTTTTCCTTGGCTTGGTTATACCGGTCGGCTGCGGCGTTTTTCCAGTGGAGCAGGGCGCCGGTCAGCAGCACCAGCCCGGCGGTGACTGCCAGGGTGATGGCCACCAGGGGCCAGAGCACTTCGGGCCGGCGGGCCCCCGCCAGCTCGTTGATCAGCCGTGCCGACAGGTATACGGTGGCGTAGGGGCTCAGGGCGCTGACGGCGCCATGGAGGCCGGCGGCTGCAAAGGCATCGGGGCAATAGGGCCGCAGATCCCGGTAGGCCCGGTAATGGATGGCAAAGGTTTCCCGCAGCGTGATTTTGTTAGATTTGGATGTCATCCAAATCCCTCCCTTCCTGATAATACCGCGCCTGAATGTCGAACAGTTTGGCGTAGCTGCCGCCTTGGGCAAGCAGTTCCTCATGGGTGCCCTGCTCGGCAATGATGCCGTCCTTCACAAACAGAATCCGGTCACAGAACCGGGTGGAGGCCAGCCGGTGGGAGATGAACACCGAGGATTTGCCGGCGGTCATCTCGTTGTACTTCTGATAGATGTCGTTTTCGGCGATGGGGTCCAGGGCGGCGGTGGGCTCATCCAGTACCAGGAAGGCACCGTTTTTGTACAGGGCCCGGGCCAGCATCAGCCGCTGGGTCTGGCCGCCGGAAAACTCCACACCGTCCAGGTAGACGTTTTTTCCGATGTGGGTGTCATAGCCCTGGGGCAGGGATTCGATCTTCTCGGTGAGGCCTGCCTTGGCGATGCAGTCCTTCACCCGGCCCATGTCGATGTGTTCCACATTCTGGGCCACCGTCTCGGCCACCGTGATGTCCAGAATCGAGCTCTCCTGAAAGACGGTGGAGAACAGGCGGTAATAGTCGGGACGGTTGAAGTCCCGGATATCGGTGCCATTCAGCAGCACCCGGCCCTCGTCGGGGTCATAGAAACCGCAGAGCAGTTTCACCAGGGTGGTTTTGCCGGCGCCGTTGAGGCCCACCACCGCGATCTTTTCCCCGGGGCGGATGGTCAGGTTGATGTCCCGCAGGATGACCCGGTCGGTGCCGGGGTAGCGGAAGGTGACATGGTCCAGCCGCAGCTCATAGGCATCACACTGGGGGATGGGCTGGCCGCCGGTAAAGCGGAAGGGCTCGGGCAGGTGCAGGTATTCCTGGACGCTGGACAGGTCCAGGCTCTCCTGCCGCAGGGTGGAAGCCTGCTGAAGAATGCCGGTGACCCAGGTGGAAAAGCCGCTGAAGGCCGAGAAGTAGAGCAAAAACTGGGAGGCCGGCAGATTCCGGGCTATGGTCAGCTGGATCAGATAGAGGTAGGCGATGCCGTTGCGGGCCAGCGTCAGCAGGGCATCCACGGCGCAGGCGCCAGTGTAAATCCGCTCCCGGCGGTTGATGAAGGCGGCGTACAGCCGCAGGGTGCTCTGGTAGAGGTAGTCCACCCAGTCTTTCAGGCCGAAGATCCGGATGTCCTTGGCCAGGTGGATGGATTCCGCCTTGTCCCGGACATACTGAATTTTCTTTTCGTAGGCGGATTCTTCCTCCCGGTGGAGGAAGCCCCACTCGTTGATCCGGCGGCTGACAAAGAAGCCGGCCGCTGTGGTGAGGGTGACCACCAGAACCAGCAGGGGGTTCAGCCCCGACACCAGGGTCAGATAAACCAGGAACCCCGCTACATTCAGCAGCAGCTGGGTCAGGGTTTCCCAGATGTGTTCTGCGGGATGGGCGTTGGTGGCGCAGGCCTTTTTGGCCTTTTCAAACAGCCTGAGGGTGGCCGGGTCCCGGGTGTTGGGGTAGGAAGTGGTGCAGGCTTTGTTGTTGATGGCGCTGATGATATTCATCCGCACATCCACCCGGCTGAACATGGTGTTTTGCTTCACATAGCCCTGCAGGCCGTTCAGCAGGATCAGGGCCAGGGCAAAGCCTCCGATGGTGCCCAGCAGCTGGGCCAGAGGGGCGTGCTGCTCCACCCGGGCCAGCACCATGGGGGCAATCAGCAGCTGGGCCAGATTGAGGGCCAGGGCCAGACCTGCCGAGGCCAGGCAGAGCCAGAGGACGCTTTTGCGGCTGTGCCAGGCCCGGCCCACCATGAACCGGACGTTCTGCCAGACACTGTAGGCCGGCTTTTGTTTTGTTTCTTTCATGTTCTTCACCTCACGCCCACAGTATAGCAAAAGACCCGCCGGAGCGGGCCTTTGGGGGACGAATTGTCATTTTGGGGGGACGAATTGCAAAATTCACACCTGGGGCAGCAGGATCTCGGTGGTAAAGGCCCCGTCCTCGCTGTTGCGGCTGATGTACCCCTCCAGCCGCTCCACAATAGCGTCAATCCGCACCAGGCCGAAGCCGTGGCCCTCCCCCTTGGTGGTGCGGAAGATGCCGCCCACCTTGGCCATCTTTTTCCCGGCGGTGAAGTTGGTGAAGGAGATGTACAGCTGGGTGCCTTTCATATCCATGTACACCCGGATCAGCCGCTGGTCGGCGGGCAGCTGCATGCTGGCGTCGATGGCGTTGTCAAAGAGGTTGCCGATGATGCAGCACAGGTCGATCTCGGAGGTTTTCAGCTTGACCGGGATGTGGGCGTCTGCCGTTACCTGGATGTCCTTGGACCTGGCCAGGGAGATTTTGCTGTTGAGGATGGCGTCGGTCATGGCGTTGCCGGTCTTGATGACGGTATCCACCGTGTTCAGGTCGGTGTCCAGAAGGTCCAGATAGTTTTTGATGGCCTCCCAGTCCCCAGCGGCGGCGTAGGCCTTCATGGTCTGGATGTGGTTGCGGTAGTCGTGGCGCCAGCCCCGCACCTGGCGGTACATGTTCTCTACTTCGCGGTAGTGGGTCTCGATCAATTCCTGCTGGTAGGAGGCCAGCTGTTTGTCAATCCGCTTGGATAAAAAGCCCATTCCGGCTCCCTTCTTTCTCAGTTCATGGCGATGATGGCCCGGTTGACCCCCTCGTAGGCCCCCCGGGGCAGGTGGATGGCTGTCCCGTCCAAAAGGCGGATCTCGGTTTTGGTCACCCGGCTGATCTGGGTCAGGTTCACCAGCAGCGACCGCCCCGCCCGGTAAAACCGCTCGTCCAGCTGGCTCTCCAGCTCGGAAAGGGTCATCTTGACGGTGATCTCCTCCCCAGCGTGGAGGGTGACGTAGTTTCCCATCACCTCGGCGTAGCGGAGCTTGTGGATGGGCAGCTGGATCATCTCGCCCCCGGTGACTAGGTGGAGCACCCGCTCATTTTTGGCGGCTTTTTCGGCGGCCCGATCCAGCACCGAGAAGAGTTTTTCCTCCCGGACCGGCTTCATCAGGTAGTGGAGGGCCGCCACCTCATACCCCTCGGCGATGTAGTCCGAGTACCCGGTGATAAAGACGATCTGCACCGCCTCGTTTTGTTTGCGGATCTCCTTGGCCAGGGC
>OERG01000263.1_pt1 | contig 10971 bp, 9 predicted proteins | sample 1539951 | NCBI WGS metagenome assembly OERG01 (sample SAMEA3891870, study PRJEB23780) | metagenome | biome: terrestrial biome; feature: animal house; material: Caecal content | place: Italy | collected 2015-05-05
AAACTAAACGGCCTGAGCCCTGTGCAATACAGGATTCAGACCGTTCACGTTGCTTGATGTTAAATTTTGTCTAACTTTTGGGGGTCATTTCACCTGGGAGCGGGGTTTTTTGGCGTTTTTCCGGAAAAACCGCTTTTCTCTCTTTAAACCTGCGGCGTTTTATTGTACAATAAACGTTGAGACTGTTATGAGAAGGAGAACGCTCTGTATGGCGAACTGTGATATTCGGGTGCTGGCCCTGGATCTGGACGGCACCCTCACCAACGACAACAAAGAGATCACCCCCCGCACCCGCGCGGCCCTGGATGCGGCTCTGGCCAAAGGGGTGACGGTGGTGCTGGCCTCCGGCCGTCCCACCGCCGGCGTCACCCCGGTGGCCCGGGATCTGGGCCTGGGCCAGCCCGGCCGGGCCGGCGCCATCCTGTCCTACAACGGCGGCGCCATTGTGGACTGCGGCCCCGGCCACCCGATCCTGTGGCAGCAGGTGCTGCCCGCAGCCATGGTGCCGGCCCTGTGCGCCTTTGCCAAGGAACAGGATGTGGCCATCGTCACCTACAACGACGAGGGGATTGTCACCGAGCGGCCGGAAGATCCCTGGGCCCAGCGGGAGGGCTTTACCAACAAGCTGCCCATGATCGGTGTGGAAGACCTGGCCGCCTATGTGGACTACCCGGTGAACAAGATGCTGATCACCCTGGACCCCGCCCGTCTGCCCGCCGTGCTGCAGGCAGGCCAGGAGCGGTTTGCCGGGCAGATTGACCTGTATTCCTCCAGCCCCTTCTTCATCGAGGCTGTCCCCCTGGGGGTGGCCAAGGACCACAGCCTGGAAGCCCTGCTGGACCGGATGGGTCTGGCCCGGGACAACCTGATGGCCTGCGGCGACGGCATGAACGACCGTTCCATGATCCGCTATGCAGGGGTGGGCGTGGCCATGGCCAACGCCGAAGCCCCGGTCAAGGCTGAGGCCGATTACATCACCACCGCAGACAACAACCACGACGGCGTTGCCGAGGCGGTGGAGCGATTTATACTTTGAGAATGGGGAACAATACAATCATGCCGCAGCGCAATTTTATCATCTTTGACCTGGAATGGAACATTGGCTACCATCCCTACACCTTCAACTACCACGGCGTGGAACAGACCCTCCGGGGCGAGATCATCGAGATCGGCGCCGTCAAGACCGACGAGCACGGCAACGTCCTGGACACCTTTTCGATCCACCTGCGGCCCCGGATTTTCCGCAAGCTGCAGCACCACATCGCCAAGGTCACCGGCCTGACCCAGGCCGACCTGGACCGGGGCGAACCGATCCTGCAGGGCCTGCGCCGGTTCATGAAGTGGTGCGGCCCCGACGCCGAATTTGCCGAGTGGGGCCTGGATGATGTGCCGGTGCTGAAACAGAACCTGTTCCTGTGCAACCTGGACGAGAGCCGTCCCACCGTCTGGTACAACCTCCAGCAGATATTCCTCAGCCAGCACCCCCGCAAAGAGGGGGACGGCCTGACCCTGGAGAGCGTGGTCACCCGGCTGGGCCTGCCCACCGACCGGCCCTTCCACGACGCTCTGTCCGACGCCCTCTACACCGCCGACATCTGCCGTTCCATCGACCTGCCCCGGGGCCTGGCGGAATACCCCTCCGAGGAGGAGCAGCTCCGTCAGAGCCTCTGCCCGCCCCCGGGGGATTACCGGGACTTCCGGATCTGGGAAGGCTACGTGGAGCAGTTTGCCTGGCGGAACGACCCCGACCTGCTGCAGGCCGGCTGCCCGGTCTGCGGCCAGCCCCTGGCGCCGGACGAGATCTGGCTGAAAAAGGGCAGCAACAGCTGGTACACCCTGGCCCAGTGCCCCTGCTGCACCGGCACCGGGAACGAGGCCGGCAGCGGCGTCTTTCTGCGGTACAAGCTGGCCCGGCGGGACGGCCTCCACTGGACCTATGCCCGCTGCCTGCAGATGCCCACCGAGGAGCTTTTGGCCCGGTGGCACAAGCAGCGCCGCCAGCAGATGGACCGGATTCACGCCGCCGAGGCCCGCACCGCTGCCAAAGAGGAATAACCCTCCTTTGTTTGTCTTTTTGTGCAGGAACTTGACAATTCGTTCACCGCTTTGTCATATTCGCCGGGTATACTAGAGATATTCGCAGACGATGGAGGGACGGTACATGGAAGAAACGCTTCTGTATTGGAGCGACGAGATCACATCCCTGGAATTCTGGCAGTCTCTGCTGGACAGTTTTGTGGGTCTGGGGCCCTTTGTCCCCATCCTGCTGGCCATGGTGGAATCCTTCGTGCCGCCCCTGCCCCTGATCGCCATTGTGGCCCTGAATGTGGCCGCCCACGGCCCCATCATGGGCTTCCTGTACAGCTGGTGCGGGGTGGCCCTGGGGGGCCTGGTGATGTTCACCTTCTGGCGCCGGGTGGTCAAGCGCTTCTTCTGGCGCCACGCCAGCAAATACAAGTGGTTCCGCAAGGCCCAGGGCTGGGTCAGCAACTGTGACACCTCCACCCTGTTCACCCTGGCCATGCTGCCCTTCACCCCCACGTCCTTCCTGCACCTGGCCTTCGGTATCTCGAATTTTGATGGGCGGCGGTACGCCGTCGCCCTGCTGGCCGGCAAATTCGTGATGGTGGCCATGATGGCCATCTTTGGCGAATCCCTCAGCAACGCCCTGGAAAACCCCCTCTACCTGATCCTGGCGGTGATCCTGTGGGTGGCCATGTACTTCGCCTCCAAAATCTTCTGCCGCCGCCACAACCTGGACTGAAAACACCAAAAAGCCCGCACAGCCTCTTTCGGGGCTCTGTGCGGGCTTTTTATGTTGCAGCTTATTTCTTTTTGCCCAGGCCGCTGCGGGCTTCCTCGGCGGCCAGTTCGTGGTCCAGGGCTGCCTTCCGGTTGTCCAGCAGCAGATCCTTGTTGTAGCGGAAATACCGCTCGCAGCCGTTTTCAGAGATGAAGGTGTGGGCCTCGGGGGAGACGGTCAGCTCGGTGACAAAGATCACCATCTCCTGGCTCTCGCCGAAAGCCTGCTCCATGAAGTCAAAGGCGGCTTCCAGGGCGGCGGAGGCATCCGCCTCGATGGTTTCCCGCTGGGCGGCCAGCTCTTCAAAGTAGCTCCGCAGCAGGTCCAGGGCCTCCTGGGTCTGGGCCGCATGGGCCCGGCGCAGCTTCCCTGCCCACTCCCGCAGGGCTGCAGCCACCCCCAGACGGTGAGCCAGGCCGGCCTTGTCCAGGGCGTTGGCGGTCCGCAGCCGGTCGGTCTCGGCCTCGTAATCCCCGATCTGCTGCTGCAGCAGCCGCTCAGGGTCGGTGGGCTCGGCGTCAGGCAGCAGGGCCAGATCCTGTTTCAGCTGCCGCACCATGGCGTAGCAGTCGTCCGCCACCTGGTTGCGGCGGATGGACTCGGCAAACCGGGTCTTCAGGCCGGCCAGCAGCAGGCTCACCAGGGACAGACGCTCGTCAAAGGGCGCCTGCAGCAGCCGGGCAAAGGCCTCAGGCCGGGGCTTGCCCGCCAGGATCTCCTCCACCCCGTAGTCGTCCCGGTACTTATAGTAGAGGTCCAGGTAGGAGGCGAAGTCCTCGGCGATCTGCTTGTGCTGCAGGTACTGGTGGATCACATCCTCATCGGCCTTGAGGCCCAGGGATTCGTAGGTGTCCAGCAGGTTGGACAGATCCTCCCAGCCGCGGGCGGTGACAAACTGGGTGCCGTCCACATCGGCGTTGATCTGGTAGAAGCTTTGGGGGTGCAGTTCCAGATAACTGAGGATGGCCCCGTGGATGCCCACCGTCCGGGCATATTCCCGCCAGGCGGGCAGGTCGGGCTCGATGTCCATCCGGCGGACCCGGTCCAGGGTGACGATGTCAAAATCCCGCACCGACTTGTTGTACTCAGGCGGGTTGCCTGCCGCCACAATCACCCAGCCTGCCGGCACCGCCTGGTTGCCGAAGGTCTTGCACTGCAGGAACTGCAGCATGGTGGGGGCCAGGGTCTCGGAGACACAGTTGATCTCGTCGATGAAGAGGATGCCCTCCTTCAGGCCGGTGGCCTCCATCTTCTCATAGATGGAGGCGATGATCTCGCTCATGGTGTACTCGGTGACCGATACGTCCCGGTCCCCGTAGTGCTTCTGGCGGATGAAAGGCAGGCCCACGGCGCTCTGGCGGGTGTGGTGGGTGATGGTGTAGGACACCAGGGCCACCCCGCACTCCCGGGCTGCCTGCTCCAGGATCTGGGTCTTGCCGATGCCCGGAGGGCCCATCAGCAGGATGGGCCGCTGGCGGATGGCGGGGATGGCATACTCTCCCAGGGCATCCTTGGCCAGATAGGCCCGGACCGACCGCTTGATCTCTTCTTTTGCACGCTTGATATTCATAGGCAGATTCCTCACGAATTGTTCAGGTCACGGTAGAGGTCCTGTTCTTCTTCCAGGGCCGCCGCCAGGTCCGGGGCGGGGGCAGCGGCGGGCCGGGTGAACTCCTCCTCGTCCAGCACCACCTTCATGGCCCAGGGGGGCACATTGGCGTCGTCGAACTTGTCCCCCAGGAACAGGAATGCCGTCTCATAGGGCGGCCGCCGGGCGGGATAGGTCCCCATGCCGTCGGTGAAGTAGAGCAGGCCCCGCAGGTTCTGGAACTTCTTTTCCTCGCACAGCCGGGTCACATAGGCGAAGGCGGGGCGGAAATCGGTGCCGCCGCCCCCGGCCAGCTCAAAGTGATCCATCAGGCTGATCAGCTCTTCCTCGGTGGTGACCAGGTGGTCCTGCTGGACCTTGTTGTCGGCCTGGATGATGTGGAGGTTCATCCGTCGGAAAAAGCTCTCCCGCTGCTTCAGCAGGGCGTAGGTCTCGGACAGGAAACTCCGCACCAGGGCCCCCGAGGTGGAATAGCTGGTGTCGATCACCAGGGCGATCTCCTCGATCTTTTTGCTTTCCCGGGTTTCCACCGGCTCGATCAGGGGCATGTTGCCGTAGACTGACAGGCCGTAGGTATAGAAGTTCAGGTCAAAGGTATCGGGGTCCAGATGGGGCTCCTCCCGCAGGACGCAGAACCGCCGCAGGAAATCCCGGTAGCTGCTGCGGCTGCGGTTGGCAGCCTTCACCGCCTCCGCCAGGTTGCCGGCGCTGGCGCCTGCCTCCTTGTCGTTGAGCTGGAGCTCGGTTTCCATCCGGCGGCCGATCTTTTGCCAGCTCTTCTGCAGCTGGGGGGAAGGGGCCGGCTGGTTGGGCTTGCCGGGCCGGGGCCACAGCCGGTGGTCGTCGGCGTAAAACTCCCGGGCCAGCTGTTTCTGGACGCCGGGGGTCTGGGTCAGCAGCCAGCGGTAGGCCGGGGCGGCGGCCGCCACATGGCCCCCCTGGGTCAGGGCCTCATAGGCCCGGCGCCGCACATAGGTGAGAGGCCGGAGGATGCTCTTGCGCCCCAGGCCGTCAATGACGTTTTCCACCGCGATGTCGCAGGCCACATGCCAGAGCACCGGGTCCCGGCTGCCCTGCAGCCAGAGATGTCGGAATACACAGTGGAATATCGTGTGTAAATATAACCGTTTCAGGTACTTGGGGTTCTCCCGGTACAGCCGCAGCAGGGCGCTGGGCTGATAATACAGGGTCCGGCCGTCGGTGGCCATCACCCCGCACCGCTCGTCGGCGGCAGGGGTCAGGGCCCCCAGGGCCTGGTCCAGAAACCGGAAGTCCAGATACAGCTCGCTGCGCAGCACCGCCAGCACTTCCAGGCCCATCCGGGCCTGCCACTCCTCGTGGGTCTCAGGCCGGGCCGACTGGAAGGGGGCGTTGAAGTCCACAGGGGCTTTGGGGGCCATGGAGATCACCTCCCGGAATATTGGAATCAAAAATCATCAAATGTATAACGTCGTTTAGGCTTTGGAGGCCGGGCGCGGTACTCGGCATCCGCCAGCAGGGCCGCCGACTGGGCGTCCCCCGCCCGCTGGGCCGCACCCGAGGCGGCCTCCAGGGCGGCCCCATCCAGGACCTTCAGGCCGATCAAAGCTTTCAGCCCCTCCCGATCCTGGGCCTTGATGAGGGCCCGGGCCACCTCTGCCCCCTGCTGGGCCAGGAAAGCCCGGTACTGCTGTTCCGCAGCCGGTTCCAGCTGCCAGGGATACCGCAGCCGGTCCATGCAGAGCAGCGCCATATAGGTGGGGTCGTCCCCGCCGTGGCCCTGGGCAAAGATGGCGTCATACTCGTCCCACAGCAGTTTTCCGTCCCGGAAGCACTGGCGGTAGTGGTAGCCCTGGCCCGAAAAGGTGTGGAGCAGGATATGGGCAGGGGTCTCCTTGATGTCCTCCCAGTACTCGGGGTACCGGAACACCGCCGCCGTCTCCCCTTCGGGGCCTTCCGGCAGGAAGGACACCCGCAGGTTGCTGGAAATGTTGTTGACGATGGCGGACAGGCCGGTAGCAGCCTCAGGGGAGGCGCAGACCCGGATCTCGGTGAGGACGAAGCAGTTCAGGAACACGTCGCTTCCCACCGCCAAGGGGCCGCTGCCCAGGGTCATCCGCCGGAGGGCCCGGCAGTTATAAAAGGCGCAGCTGCCGATCTCCCGCAGGGCTCCCGGCAGGGTGATTTCCTCCAGGAAGTTCCCCGCCACCGGGTGAAGGCCCTCTTCTTCAGAGGCCGGGCGGGCGGGGCCTGTCTGGCCCACGCCGTCCCAGCCGCACCGCAGCACCGGGCCGGCCACGCCGTCCCGCACCGTCCCCGCAAAGCAGTAGCTGCCCAGCCTGGCCAGGGGCAGCATCTGCCCTTCGGGGCCAGGCAGGGCCTCGGGCAGGGCCAGGACCGGCTCATCCCCGTAGGCCCGGGACAGGGCGGCGGTGCCGTCGGGCTGCACCGTATAGTCAAGGGTAAACTGCATGGATGCCTCCCATCCAAAACAAAGCGCCCCCGCGGCGTGTTGCCGCCGGGAAGCGCTCAGATTCCTTTTGATCAGCCCTGGGCTGCCTGGGCCAGGCAGTCTTCCATGCCGGCCAGGACCGCCTGGCTGGTGTAAGTGCTGCCGGCCACAATGTCTACATTGGCGGTGGAACCGGCTTCGGTCAGTTCCTGGGCCAGCTGTGCGGCGGCAGCGCCGCCCAGGGCCGGGGTCTCGCCCGAGGCGTCAGCCTGGACGTCCGACACCATCCCGCTGGAGATGGTGACGGTGACCGTCACTTCGCTCAGGTATCCCTGCTGGGTCGAGGTGTACACCCCGTCATGCAGCAGGACGCTTTCGGGGTTTTCCCCGCCGGGCAGGGACCCGGTGCTGTGGATATAGGTCCAAAGACCCAGAGCCATCAGGAAGGTGACGACAATCATCAGCAGAGCATTGCGCAGAATGCGTTTGGGCATGGGTGCAAAGCCCTCCTTTCCTTTGCTTGTTGTGGAAGATTACTGGGGGCACTCCATCGGCTTGGCGGGCTTGAAGCTGTCCCGCAGGGTCACCACGCGGTTGAAGACGCCGGGGTTCTTGGAGTCGGGGGTAAAGAAGCCGTTGCGGACAAACTGGAACTTCTCCCCCGGCTTTGCGCCGGCCAGAGCCATCTCCAGCTTGCAGCCCTTGCAGACGGTGACGCTGTCGGGGTTCAAAAAGTCCTTGTAGCTGGTGCCCTCGGGGAGGTTGTTCATGTTCTCCCGGGTGAACAGCTTGTCGTACAGACGGACCTCGGCCTCAACGCAGTGGGAAGCGCTGACCCAGTGGATGGTGCCCTTGACCTTGTGGCCGTCGGCGGGGTTGCCGCAGCCGGCCTCCAGGTCTGCATCACAGTGGATGGCGGTGATGTTGCCGGCCTCGTCCTTGTCCACGCTGGTGCACCGGACGATGTAGGCGCCCATCAGGCGGACCTCGCCGCCCACCGTCAGCCGCTTGAACTTGGGAGGCGGAACCTCCGCGAAGTCCTCCGACTCGATCCAGATCTCCCGGCTGAACACCACGTCACGGGTAGAGGCATCGTTGGCCTCCCGGTTGGGGTTGTTGGGCAGGGCAAAGGTCTCAGTCTTGTCGGCGGGGTAGTTGTCCGCAATCAGCTTGACCGGGTGGAGCACTGCCACGCGGCGCTGGGCGGACAGATCCAGCTCGCTGCGGATGCAGGCCTCCAGCTGGCGCATATCAATCAGGTTGTCGCACTTGGCGATGCCGGCCTCCCGCACAAAGGTGAAAATGGAGGTGGGGGTGTAGCCCCGGCGGCGCAGGCCGCAGAGGGTGGGCATCCGGGGATCATCCCAGCCGTCCACAATGCCCAGCTCCACCAGCTCCCGCAGGTAGCGCTTGCTCATGACGGTGTTGGTCATGTTCAGGCGGGCGAACTCCCGCTGCTTGGGGAACTCGGTGCCGAAGATGTTGTTGATGACCCACTCGTACAGGGGGCGGTGGTTCTCAAACTCCAGGCTGCACATGCTGTGGGTGATCCCCTCGATGGCGTCCTGGATGGGGTGGGCGAAGTCGTACATGGGATAGATGCACCACTTGTCCCCCTGGCGGTGATGGGTCTCATACTTGATGCGGTAGATGGCGGGGTCCCGCATGTTCATGTTGGGGCTGGCCAGGTCGATCTTGGCCCGCAGGGTCTTCTCCCCTTCCTTGAACTCGCCGGCCCGCATCCGGCGGAACAGGTCCAGGTTCTCCTCGGGGGTGCGGTCACGCCAGGGAGAAGGACGGCTGGGCTTGCCGGCGTCGTTGCCGCGGTACTCCCGCATTTCGTCCCGGCTCAGGTCGTCCACATAGGCCTTGCCCTCCAGGATCAGCTTCTCGGCGTACTGATAGCACTGCTCGAAGTAGTCGCTGCCGTAGAAGACGCCGCCGTTGGGGTCAGCCCCCAGCCAGTGCAGGTCCTCCAGGATGCTGTTGACATACTCGGCGCCCTCCCGGGCGGGGTTGGTGTCGTCCAGACGGAGGTTGAATTTGCCGCCGTAGGCCTTGGCGATGGACCAGTTGATATAGATGGCCTTGGCGCTGCCGATGTGCAGGTAGCCGTTGGGCTCCGGCGGGAACCGGGTGTGGATCTCGGTGACTTTGCCCTCGGCCAGATCGGCGTCGATGATATCGGTCAAAAAGTTTTTGTCTGCCATAGTACAGTTCTCCCTCATACTGCTCACTGCTTGGATACCGTCCGTTGGGCGGATACACGCCTGCCGGACGCGCAGGGAAAATGCCCCGGCGGGAAAGGGCCCCCGGCCGCCGGGCCGGTGTGCCGGTGCATTTGACCGCGGAGCCGGACCCCGCCGCTGTGCCGTGCACAGGGTCTCCGGCCCGGAACACCACAGGAAAACCGCCCGGGTCTGCCCGGGCTTCCCTCCTGCGGGGGCATGGATGATATACCCCTTATAATGGTATATCATACAACATTTTCGCCTTTCCTGCAAGAAGGGAGCCCCAGTTTTCTCTTTTAAACCAGTCTCCCGATCATTTCTTCCGGTAATTCGTGCAGAATGCTTGACAACCGACAAAAACTATCGTATAGTTCTGCATGGTGTAAATATTTTGTGCCTGAAAAGCACAATTGCAGTGAGGAAAAAACAATATGATGGACCTAGTCAAAGACGCTTTTCAAAAGGAAAAAATCATCTCCAATCTCCGCTTTTTTGCCCTGCTGAACCTGGGCCTGATCCTGACGGCCCTGGGCATTGTCTGGTTCAAGACCCCCAACCACTTCGCCTTCGGCGGCACCTCGGGCCTGTCGGTGCTTCTGTCGGCGATGTTCCCCCGGTTCAACGTGGGCTTCTTTATGTGGGTGCTGAACATGATCCTGGTGGTGCTGGGCTTTATCTTCCTGGGCATCAGCTGCATGGGCTGGACGGTGTTTTCTTCCTTTGCCCTGTCTTTTTATGTCTCGGTCTGTGAGGCCATCTGGCCCATGCCCCAGCCCTTCACCGATGACAAACTGCTGGAACTGATCTTCGCGGTGCTGCTGCCCGCTGTGGGCGCCGCCATCGTCTTCAACATCGGCGCCTCCACCGGCGGCACCGATATTGTTGCCCTGATCCTGACCAAGCATACATCCCTGAACATCGGCTCGGCCCTGATGTGCAGCGATGTGTTGATCATCCTGGGCGCCGCCGTCATCTTCGGCGTCCCCACCGGCCTGTACTGTGCCCTGGGCCTGATCGGCAAATCCTTTGTGGTGGACGGCGTCATCGAGAGCATCAACCAGCGGAAGGTGTGCACGGTGGTCACCTCCAACCCCGAGGACATCACCGACTACATTCTGGATGACCTCCACCGCTCGGCCACCGTGGAAGAGGCCCAGGGGGCCTACACCGGCAAGCCCCTGACGGTGGTGATGACCGTCCTGACCCGGCGGGAGGCCAACCTGCTGCGGAACTTCCTGCGGGTGAACGACAACCATGCCTTCATCACCATCGTCAATTCCAGCGAGATCATCGGCAAAGGCTTCCGGGCCCTGAACTGATCCAAACAGGCGGGATTCACTCTCGTGAAAGTCATACTTATCATCAAAAACGCCGTCCGAAAGGGCGGCTTTTTTGGGGTTTTGACCAGAATTTATACCCTGCCGGCCTCCATCTCCCCTGTTCTGGCTGTAGTCAAAAAAGGGCAGATATGGTACAATAAAGCCGTAAGAACACCGCGGCCCCGGGGCCGCTGAGAAGAAGAAGGAGTGTTTTCCGATGACTGAATACAAGCCTTTCAAAGAGGGCAAGGTCCGCGAGATTTATGACGTGGGCGACGCCCTGGTGATGGTTGCCACCGACCGCATTTCTGCCTTTGATGTGATCCTGAAGAACAAGATCACCAAGAAGGGCACCGTCCTGACCCAGATGAGCAAGTTCTGGTTTGATTACACCAGGGACCTGCTGCCCAACCACATGATCTCGGTGAACACCGCCGATATGCCCGAATTTTTCCATCAGCCCCAGTTCGAGGGCAACAGCATGCTGTGCCGCAAGCTGACCATGCTGCCCATCGAGTGCATTGTCCGCGGCTACATCACCGGCAGCGGCTGGGCCAGCTACCAGAAGACCGGCAAGG
>OERG01000265.1_pt1 | contig 10957 bp, 11 predicted proteins | sample 1539951 | NCBI WGS metagenome assembly OERG01 (sample SAMEA3891870, study PRJEB23780) | metagenome | biome: terrestrial biome; feature: animal house; material: Caecal content | place: Italy | collected 2015-05-05
CTATTGACATATTACATGAAAAAAGGTGCATGAACCTGTGCGATTTTTGCACTTGAAATAATGCAAAAATCTGTTATAATGAAGGAAAAGGAGGGTTTACAGTGATAAAATATGACAAACTTTATAAAGCCTTGGAAAGGGCTGGATATAATACAACAAAAATCCGTGAATCTGGAATTATGTCGCAAAATGCTTACTATGGTATTAAGCGTGGAGAATCCGTTAACTTGACATTAACAAGGATTGATAAACTATGTAATTTATTGAACTGCCAGCCGTGGGACTTATTTGAATACATACCAGATGAACCAAATGTCAACAATAAGACGGAATAACATCAAAGTGTAGGGCATTTGATTGGATGAGAGGCAAGAGCGCAAGCGGATTGCCTAAGCGGCCCGCAGGCCGCGACCCTATTCCCAGCCGCATAAGCAAATAACAAATAACGATTCGGGCGCGGGCAGGCGATAGGGAAAGAAAGCGCAGCCAATATTCGCGGCCTTAATCCACTTTTTGAGCGCGGAATGTCCTGTGTGTGCAGCCTTGACCTTGCATAGAGCAAAAACAAATTGTATATAAAAAATAAAAAAGTTTATGGACAAGTTATCGTTAGAATAAACTTGTCAAATGGGAAAGAGCAGACGAAAATGTCTGCTCTTTTTGCGTTTATAACGGCTTGAAAGGGGAAAATGTGTTAAACCGTGTATATATAGCGGTTATCATGATTTTGGATTGTGTTTTTCTTTTAAGGCTTTTAGTGCATTTATAATTCGTCCGTTTTGTCCGTTTTGTCCGCTTATACTCAAATTTAGAAAAAAAAGAAAGGAGACGGCAACAATGGCAAGTAAGTATGATACCGAAGTGAAAGAACGTGTGCTTGCACTTTGGGCGAGCGGTATCAATGCCCGTAAGGTGTCCAAAACGGTGGGTGTGCCGTACTCCACAGTATTGGACTGGATACACACAGCACAAGAGGAAGATGAGGATTTCCTTGCCGCCCGCCGTGAAGCCAAGCGTCGCGCGGTTCATCGGGCATGGGATAGTGTACAGAATGGTATCAATGCCATCAATAAACAGGTCAAAGCCGCAAATCGAAGTCGAGCGGAAATTGATAAGGTAATCAATAAAATCGCCAAGCGTGGAGACTTGACCGAGGATGACCGCCAAGCGTTGGTTCATATTATTCGAAATTATACCGACATCGGGATTCGTGAATTGACCAATGCAACTAAAGTAATGTTTGAATTACAGGACGCATTGGAAACCCGATTAACCGATGGAACGGGAACACAGATGGTGATGATTGAATTTGATGATGCAGAGGACTATGCCGGATGAAAAAGATTCGATTTGTGCGGCCATATCCCAAGCAACAAGAATTCTTGCGCGCAAAATTGCATTATATTGCTTATGGCGGCGCTCGCGGCGGCGGTAAAAGTGAAATTGCCCGCATGAAAGCAATTTTACTCTGTTTTAAATTTCCGGGGATTCAGGTGCTTTTTATGCGTCGGACATATCCAGAACTGAAAGAAAACCATTTATTGCCCGCTCGCAAGATTTTGAAAGAGGTAGCTAAATATTCGGGCGCAGATAAGGCGTTTGAGTTTCCAAATGGCAGTCGGCTGAAATTTGGCTATTGTCGAAATGATGCAGACTTGTTGCAATATCAAGGACAGGCATATGATGTGATTTTTCTCGAAGAATGTACGCAGTTTCCAGAAAATGTCTTTACAACCATGACAGAGAGTAACCGCACCAGTCCGGTCATTCAAGTGCCATTTGCACCGCGGATGTATTTCACCTGTAATCCGGGTGGCGTAGGACACGCATGGTTCAAGCGGTTATTCATCGACAGAGAGTATCGCAATCAGGAACGTGCCCAAGATTATACGATGATTCAGGCTACTGTCTATGACAATCTGTATTTGATGAAACATTCTCCCGATTATGTACGAGCCTTGGAAAATTTGCCGCAAGACCGTAAGCGTGCGATGCTATATGGAGATTGGAATGTATTTGAAGGACAGTATTTTCCAGAATTCCGCGCTGATATTCATACCTGCGCACCATTTACCATTCCTGCGCATTGGCCAAGATATCGGTTCTTTGATTATGGGTTCGATATGTTTGCAGCTTATTGGGCAGCGATGGATGAGGAAGGCACAGCCTATATTTATCGTGAACTATACGAAGGAAAAGATAAGCTGGATGCTTACGGTAATCCGGGCGAGGGGTTGACTATTGCACAAGCGGCAAGCAAGCTGGTCAGCATGACCCAAAGACAGGAACCTATTTTGGGGACATTTGCGCCACCAGATATGTGGAACCGACAGCGTGATACGGGTAGAAGTGCAGCAGAAATCTTTGCTACCTATGGAGTGCCGCTGTATAAGGTATCAAATGACCGTGTACAGGGTTGGTGGGAACTAAAAGATTGGTTGAAAATTAACGAGCATACCGGAAAACCGCGCATCGTGATATTTCATTGTTGCCCGAATTTAGTGCGCACGTTGCCGCTTTGTCAGCATGACGACAAAAATCCGGATGATGTAGCTAAAGAACCGCATGAAGTCACACATGCGCCTGATGCCCTTCGGTATTTTGTGTCAGGTCAACCGCTTGCGGCTCAGGCTTTAAATCCAAAAGACCAAGATATGCCGATGGAATATGACGAGGAGGTTGAACAGTTTTATGGCTATGACGGTGATTAGCGCCGTGGTTGCACTTGGTTGTGCTGTGATTGCGGTTTATCAGGCCATGCAGCGGCACAAGTTGAAAATGCAGTTAACGGCAACCTATGATGCTTTGAGTAATAAAGAACGTGAAAACACTGCACTTCTGGAACAACTGGAGACAGCACAGGCACAAAAAAAGGCCGCTTTGGTTGAAGCAGAGGAAATGCAGGTACGCGCACAGGCTGTGCAAAATGCGCTTAGAGAAGTGCAAAACCTTTGGAATTATACTGGCTCTGACCACGGTCAGCAGGAGGTCGGATAAATGCCAGCACAACACTTTTTTCCGGCAATGCCGTCGCCAAATAGCCGTAATCCACCCATCGTTCAAGATATCCCCGCAGACCGGGTACAGACCGAATACAGTAGGGGACAGGCTTATAATATTGGCTTAGACTTATATAATCAGGTCAAAAAGAATGAACGCTTTTATCTGGGCGACCAGTGGAGCGGGCTGAAAGTCAAGTCATTTACATCGGTCACACTTAATTTTTTGCGCCGTGTGTTGGCTTATTTTCAGTCGATGATTGTGTCGGATGATATTGCAGTGCAGATTTTACCGTTCCGGAAGTTGGAAAATCGACAGCAACTTGGTCAGATTTATGAAAAAGCTATCGAGCGGGTGATGGAGCGTACCAAGCTGAAAGCAATGTTGCGAGAAAGTCTGCGCGATGCCGCTGTTGATGGTGATAGCCTGATATATTTTTACTTTGACCCCGAAGAACCCTCTGGTCAGGCATGGGCTTTGGGAGATATCAAAGCAGAATTGGTGATGAACACCAACGTTATTTTTGCAAATTCGTACAGCCGCGACCTTCAAAGTCAACCTTATCTGCTGATTATACGTCGTCGAACGGTGCGGCAGGCGCAGGAAGAAGCAAAAGCACGCGGGATTGCTGATTGGCAGCAGATTACAAGCGAAAGTGCAGATGGCTACATTGGGGAGGATAAGCAGCAAGATGATACCTTATGTACGGAGATTGTTCGGTTTTGGAAAGTACATGGCATAGATGGGAAAAAACATGTCTATGTGCAGCGCGTGACAGGTAAGGTTATCACCGAACATGCCAAAGATACCGGATTATCGCTCTATCCGGCTGCGTGGTGGAGTTGGGTGGAGCGCCGAAATTGTTATCACGGAGTCAGCCCTTTGACCGAGGTGATTCCGACACAGATTGCGGTCAACCAACTTTGGACAGCCGTGACCCGTTATGTGCAGTCGGCAGCGTTCCCCAAAATCGTGTATAATCGCAATTTGTTCCCCAATGGGTTCGACACCAATCCCGGCAAGGCTGTGGCTGTAATGGGAGATGTGCGCGAGGCACAGACTGCCGTAATTGGCGGTGTGACACTTCCACCACAAATTATCAGTACGATTGATAGTCTGATGCAGAAAGCAATGGAAATGATGGGAATTTCGGACAGTGCGCTTGGTAATGTTCGACCCGACAATCAGGCTGCAATCGTTGCGGTACAAGAGGCTGCTGCTGCCCCGCTTGCTCTGCAAAAACTAGCATTTTATCAGTTTGTTGAGGACTGTGTGCGCGTTATGGTAGATATGATGCGTACCTACTATGGAGTGAGGGAACTGGTAGTGGAGCAGGATGTTGATGACCCAATGACCGGAGAAACGAATAAACAGCAGATTCCGACGATGCTGGATTTTGGTGCGCTTGATTTGGATGTAACCGAAATCAATGTGGATATTGGAGAGGCCAGCTATTGGTCGCGTATCATGCAATTACAAACGGCAGATAACCTGTTCGCCAAAGGCTTTTATAACAAAATGTCAGATTATTTAAAGAGTTTGCCCGATGGTTTGGTACGAAATCGCGAACAGATGGTCAAAGAAATTGAGCATCGGGAACGTATGCAGGCGGCACAGCAGGTTGTCAGCACAGTCGAGCCGCAACCGCCTACACCGCAAAATGGATGATGCATTGACTTATTTGTGCGAAAGGAGACAACCATGAAAATAAAGGAAATCGGTTTACAGTTTTTTTCTGAGCAGTCTGAACCACAGGATAGCACAGAAGTGATAGACGCGGCTGTTGATGATTTTTTGCAAGGATTTGCGTGTGATGAAAATACAGACGATTTTTTCGAGGAAGATACGGACAGTCATGCACCGCAACCTACGCAGATAGAGCAGTCAACATTGTCTGATGGTGAACAGCAGACCGTAGAGGAACATGGGCAAGCTGTGCAGTCGCCCAGTCTCCAACCGCCACAGATGGCGCAAGATGTAGTTTCGGTTGCGGTTGGTAATACGGCTATTGGGCTGCCCAAAAGTGCCGTAGATACGCTCTCCGGAGCGCTGGGTACAGATGTTGCTGAACTTATTCGGCGCGGTTTGGATTACGATAATAAGGGGGCGCGAGAAGCTGAGTTGCTGTCTCGGCTTGCGGAGGTGTCTGGTAAAGATTTGCCTACGTTTATGGTCGAGGCAGAACAGCAGATGTTAGCACTTCAACTTGAGCAGGAAATGCAGCGCGTTCGGGCGCGGCTGCCAGAGGGGACACCAGACGAAGCCGTGCGCATGATTGCGCAAAAGAATGTCACCGAAGTAAATAATCGTAGAGCCTTTGAACAATATCAGCGGCAACAGGCGCAGATACAGCAGGCTGAAAATGCCAGACAACAGGCGTGGAACCAAAAAATACAGCCTTGGCGTGCGTATGTACAGCAGTTTGGTATCTCGGATATGTCGCAGATTCCCCAAGCGGTATTGGCGTATGCAGATGCAGGCATGGACCCGATTGCAGCGCATTACCGTGTATTAGCTGAACAGGCACAGGAGCAAGTGAAACAGGCACAGGCGGCAAGTACAAAAAATGCACATAACCGGCAGACCTCTGTGGGCAGTATGGAAACCGTGGGCGATGACCAAGCCGATGCGTTTTTGTCCGGTCTGCTGACGGAAGATTAAAAGGAGAGAATGATTCATGGCAGTAAATTTTGCAGTTAAATACGCAAAAGCGATTGCAAAACGCTTTACACACGCTTCTTTTGTCAAGCCAAATACCAATAACCATCTGGACTTTACAGGCAATAAGACCGTGCGTATTTATCAGCTGACGACGGTGGACGAAACTGCGTATAAGCGCACAGGGAATAATCGCTATGGCGACCCCAAAGACATCGACGATACGGTATTGGAGTATACGATGGAGCGCGATGTAGCGTTTACTGGTGTGGTCGATAAGGGGGACGAAAAAGACCAGACAATTCAAAATAAAGCTGGGCAGTGGCTCGACCGACAGATTCGGGAGAAGTCTACGCCCAATGCTGACAAATATTATTTCCGTAAGGTGGCGAATTTCGGTCACTGTGAGAAAATTGAAACCGAACCCGCAAAAAATACCATCCTCAATTTGCTCGCAGATGCGCAGACATGGTTCGACAATCATCTGGTTCCGGCCGATGGACGCATTGCTTATATACCGGCTACGCAGTTTAAGCATATTGTGACCAGTGACCAGTTCTTTACGTTGGAGAAACTGGGTACCAAGGCAGTCACCAAAGGCCAGATAGGGCAACTGTATGATTTTCAGCTTATCAAGATACCGGATAGCTATTTGCCCCAAAACTGCTATTTTCTATGTGTGCATAAAAGTGCAACTGCTATGCCCTATAAAATCAGTGATACCAAAATTCATAAAGACCCGCCCGGTCTATCTGGTGCACTGGTCGAAGGACGATATTATTTCGATGCGTTTGTATTGGGAGAGAAAGCCGATGCTGTATATGCTGCATGTGCGCAAAATGCGTTTCTTCCCAATGTGGAAATCGGAGGTACAGCAGGCGCTGTAACTTTGACTTGTGCGGATGCCAAGATTATCAAGTATACAACAGATGGCAGCGACCCGCGATTTTCCGCAACAGCACAAATTGCTACCAGTGGCGGCAGTCTGAATTTGCCCGAAAACACCGTTGTACGCGCAATCGGCTTGGCATATGCCCAATGGGGAAATCAAAACACCGATGAGGGAAAATTCCCCGGCGAAGTCGTGGAAAAGACCATTTCGGAATAAAGACCACACAGATAGACTGGTAATTATGAGGGGAGAAAAAGATTTCTTCCCTCTTTTTGAGAAAGGAGATGGACAGATGGCAAGAACAACGGTACACGATATATATTGTGCGGCACTCTCTATTTTGTTTGAGGAAGAGGATAGTGACCCCGACTTTAAGCGCAGTTTTCCATTTTTTCTTACCAAGATGTTGGTGGAAGTGCTGCCTTATGAAAATAAGGTGAGACAGTTTGAGGGAAAGGAACGGCTAACAGTCGAGGATGTGCCGGTCGTAACCACAATAGATGAGCAGACATTGCCGTTTGACGAACGTTTTTTGCGCACGGCTATTCCGGATGGTATTGCGGGTTTGTTCATGGCAGATGATGACAGCAAAAAAGCGGAGACTGTCTTGCAGTACAACAAATATGTGCAGGCTTGTCAGGATATTGCCCCAGCGGTCTTTGAGGATTTGTTTACATCGGAGGAGGACGATGTATGAAACCGGTCAACGTCCCAAACTTTTCCAGTCCATCTATCATCGTTCGACAATATCGTAGTTTTAAAGGGCTGGATTATGCGGCGGATGAAAGCCAGATTGATGGCAGCCGGTCACCGCTTGCAATCAATATGGTTTCAGACGCAGGTGGCTGGCCGCAAAAGAGGCTAGGTTGGCGTACTCTGCGGCGATATCAAGCGCGTATCAATGGTATTTATCCCTTTCGACGGTCAGATGAAACGATAGAGTTGCTTGTTCATGCAGGTGAAGCAATTTATCGGGATGCGAATACGCCAGAACGGTTAATGGATACGCTGTGTGACGGGTTTAGTACTGGCTTTTATATGGATAACAAATTATACCTGTTAACCGGTCGAGAATATCTTGTGTATGACGGCAAGACACTTACCCATGTGAAAGAAAAAGCATATACGCCAACAACCAGTTATGGACGCAAGCCCGCTGGTGGTGGGCAAACATATGAAAAGGTCAATCTGCTTTCCCCATGGCGCTATAACAAATTTGTGGGAGACGGTACTTCCAAAGTATTTCAGCTCGATGTTAAAGAATTAGATGTGGGAACAGAAGTTACAGTTGAAGTGGACAAGACCAAACTTTCCATCAGCCAGTTTACCGTCGATTATGCGGCAGGCAAGGTTACATTCCATACTGCGCCCCAAAAACCAGAAAGCAATGCAGATAATGTGAAAATTAAGTTTTCTAAAAGGGTGCTGATTCGCAATAAAAAAGCGATTACGGATACGGATGTAGACGAACAGCCCGATGAAGGTGCGAGCGATGCGCAACAAGAAAAAATACCGGGCGAAACCTTGATACAAAACTGCACGATTTGCGCTACTTATGGTATGAATACCGAAGACCGCGTGTTTTTAACGGGAAATCCAGCATGTCCAGCTCGTGAATATTATTCCGGATTGGGAGACCCAACCTATTTCCCTGACCTCAACTATATTGAGGTAGGTTCTTCCGATTGGCCAATTCTGAACTATCTGAAATTTCAGGGTGATTTGGTTGTAGTAAAGGAGCATAATGCACAAGAATGGACGGTGTGGCAGCATTCAGGGGAATTGGTCAACGGTGAGCAGGTATTTCCTCTCAAGGCAGGAGTTGCCGGTATCGGTTCGGTTGCAAAACGTGCGGGCGGACAGCTTTTGGATGATGCTATCTTTCTCAGTCCACAAGGGGTTTTTGCACGGGTCAATTCCATTACGCTGGTTAAGATGGAGCAAGGGGTCAAATGCCGTTCGGAGCGCATCAACCGTGATTTGATAAATCGCACGGACAGCGAAGAAGCAGTGTCTGTTGTATGGAATGGCTATTATTTATTGTGTTTTCCTGATGGTGCATGTTTTGTGGCGGACTCTAATCAGGGATATGCCAGCGGCGGATATGAGTGGTATTATTGGGAAAATATTCCGGCGCGTGTGTTTGCACAGGAAAATGGTGTGCTATGGTTTGGAACTCGTGACGGCAGACTGTGCCGTTTTAACAATGACTTGTTAGACGAGGACGGCAATCTTTTGGTAACTGCCTATAATGATGATGGTAAGCCAATTCCTTGGTGCTGGTGTACCAAAATGGATGACTTCGGCAATTTGGGTATGTACAAAAATCTCACCAAACGAGGCTGCGTGATACAGTTCCGCACAGCAATTCATTCCAGTTGTGACATTTATTTGCGCACTGAAAAAGATTGGGGTGTGCTCAAACGACATGAGACATTAGACCGGTTTGATTTTCGTCAAATTGATTTTTCTCGCTTTACGTTCAATACGCTGCCACAGAATGTCCGAAGTTTGAAAACAAAATTAAAAAAGTTTCAGCAGTTGCAGGTGATTTTAAAAGGCGATGCCTTAGATGAGCCGTTCGGTGTGCTTGAAATCGTATTGCGGGCAACTGCTGGAAATCCGGTTAAATAGAAAGAGGAACCCTTCGATGGCAATGAATGATTATAAGATTACGCAGGAACAACTTGCAAACCGGCGTGTGCAGGATGCACCCGACCAGCCATAGGGAACAGCGCAACAGGTAAAAGCATTGTTTGATAATATAGCACTCAATGTAGTGATTCCTGCGTTTAATGCACTGGTGGATGCCTTGGGTGGAGAACAAGCGGCTGGAATGACTGGTGCACAGCCGATAGAGGGGCTGGATGGTGTGACTGTACAGGCGTTGTTGCAATCGTTGAAAGAATTGTGTGACAGTATCATACAAACAGCAGACAATGACCGCGTATATGCGCAACAGATAGAAAATACTGTAAATCAACATTATGCCAATGAGGATAATCCACACAATGTTACAAAAGAACAGGTGGGATTGGGAAACTGTGACAATACAGCAGATTTGGACAAACCCGTTAGCCAAGCACAGAAAGCATATACTGACCAGATAGTTGCTGGCGCTATGATGGGTACCATTCCAGATAACAGTCTGCAATTGATAAAATTGGTACCTGAAGTGCAACGTTTGATAGAATATGCCATTCAGCCGTCTGGTGGCACGATGATAGGAAATATCAAGATGACGCAAGGCGCTACGGTGACGGGGTTGCCAAATCCAACAGGGGATACAGATGCAGTGTCAAAGGCGTATTTGATTGCGCAGTTTGCCACTCGGCTGGCTGGATACCTTTCTGTGTCTGGCGGCACAATGACAGGTGCAATCAACATGAATAGCAAAAAGATTATAAACTTGCCTGTGCCATCTGCTTCTAAAGATGCAGCAACGAAGGAATATGTTGACCAGACGATTATTACAAAAAAATTCCGTTTGATAGCAAAGATAACCACCTCAAAAAGTTGGAGTTGTCCGAGTGACGTGACACAGATTACTGTGATTTTGGTTGGCGGTGGTGCAGGCGGAACAGACTATAACCAGTCCGGACAATATCCCGGCGCGGCTGCGGGGTGTTCTGGCACATCGTTTTTGATTCCTAAAATACAGGTGATACCGGGGAAAAGTTACCAAATTACCATTGGTGCAGGTGGAGGAAAAGGACACAATCCGGGCGGTCATACATCTGCATTTGGGTTTACAGCATTGGGTGCCCCTGCTTGTTTTGGTGATTCAGGTATGGAAGTTACAGGAATCATCAATTCAAACAGCACACAATTTGGCGGTTCTTCACCGGGAGATTTTCATGGTAGTAATGTAAAAAATATAAGAGGCGGAGGAGAAATAAAATATCGGGCAGGTGGGGCATATGATAAGGTTTGTTACAGTATCAATAGTTTTGTTTTAAAAGCATGGCCCGATTATATTCCTGACGGTGCAATTCCTTGGTTTACTGAATTGTTAGGAAACACACTTTTGGCATCAGGCGGGAAGTTAACAGGACAACCGCCTGTTCCTAATACAGGGAATGGAGGTAATGGGGCAACGATAGATAAACCTTCGTCTGGGCAGGCCGGAAGTTCAGGTGTGGTTTATATTTATGCGTGAGGAAATAGGATGAACAACTATGCAAAAATAGAGGACGGTATCTGTGTAAATGTCGCTGTGTTTGAAGATGAACAAACAGCGATTGATTTCGGATATTCGGCTTTGTTGCCTGGAGTGATACAATAAAACCGCACACCCAAGTGATATAATAGAAAAACAGAAAGGGTGTTGGTAATGGGACAAAAATACAACGCAGAGTACAAAGCAGAGGTACTAAAATTAGCAGCCGAAATAGGAGTTAGTGCCGC
>OERG01000267.1_pt1 | contig 10940 bp, 2 predicted proteins | sample 1539951 | NCBI WGS metagenome assembly OERG01 (sample SAMEA3891870, study PRJEB23780) | metagenome | biome: terrestrial biome; feature: animal house; material: Caecal content | place: Italy | collected 2015-05-05
TTTCTGGGGGGGGGGCAAAAAGACTGAAAAAATTGGAAATAAAGATTGAAAGTCAGATCATTATGTATTATAATGAACTACAGATTCACAGAATGTTCAGTATTTGTATGGAAAAGTTTATAATCTACAAAGGAGGACATTCTTTTTGTGTTGAGGGAAAAGTAAATAAAAAAATAGGATGAGTCTCTTTAACATTAAATGTAAGTAACCAAAGCTAGACTTATCAGGTGCAATATAAAAACAATGCTGCCAATGATAAAAATGACTTACATAATAGTAGAGCCAATGCTAGAAATGGGATGTACTTATAGTGAAGGATTAGAGCGACTTTTAGCTCTGATAAAATAGAAGAATAGGAGGAAAAACGAGTGAAAAGCAAAAAAACTTGGAGAAAAATTTTGTCGCTTTTATTGACTGTTTCAATCGTTATTACTACGATTGTACCAAGTACCGCTGTTTCTGCGGCAGAAAGTTCGTCCACAGAAGTGAGTATATCGACTCAAAATGACGATAATACACCACAGACGAAAATTCGTTCAGACGATGCAGAAACATCAAATGCAGACAAAACAGATGATGCACAGGAGACGTCGAAAGCAAGCTTAGAACAATCACAAAGTCAGCAAGCAGACAACGACAAAACAGATGATGCATCCACAAAAGCTGCAACAGATACCAACCTATATCAAAATGGTTCCATCTGTATTTACAATGAACAGCAGCTAAAAGCAATAGGGACAGGAACCCAAGTATACGAGGGCGACGCCTCCGCCGATACATTCGGCACAGGGGCAGTCCTGACAGACGAAGAAGGAAACACATTAACCTATGCAGTAGATGGAAGTTATACATTAATGAATGACATTCCGCTGACAAAAGGAAGTATATGGACATTGCCAGAGGGATTCGCTGGAAGTTTTCAGGGAGCTGAGATAACTGCGGAAAAACCATTGTATGATGCAGAGACTGATACGATCTATGTATATAACAACTATCAGCTCGCAACAATCAACGATCCAGATGCAATTAAAACCGTAATGTCAAACGATATGATTGCATCCGAATTCGGCGTAGGACAAGTAGTCTATACAGACGAAGAAAAGAAAACACAACTCGAGTATACCGCAGACCATAACTATGTACTGTCCAAAGACTTCACAGAACAAATGCCAGAAATGAAAGCAGCACAGGTGCAGGCAGAATCCACTGTTCAGTTGGGTGGACGTGACTATATTGGACAGGTATATAAAGTAATAGATGGTAAAGGTTACATACTGATTGGTAATCAGCAACAATTAAGAGCAATTGGAACTGACTGGGAAGTAACAGAACCAATTTGGAAAGTACAACAAAGATCAGTTGGTACTAGTTTAACAGAATGGACTGTAGTAGAAGGAAGTGAATCACTGTATTATCCTGGAGATGCTGATTTAGAGAATGGACAGAAATTATATTCAAATGAAGAGTCAGACTGGAAAAAAATAGGAAATTCTGAAAATCGAGAAAGTATTTGGGAAGGTGGAATTTTACTTCCTGAACTAGTAGGATATACCCAAGATAATTATTTTGGAAGTAAACGGATAAATGGATCTCAAGAGATAACTTATGATGCTAATGCTACAAATAATATTAACATGGAAAATATAAGTAGTATAGGATCTCCTATATACTCTGTGGATGCAAATTATATTATTTTCCGTGATATTTATCTTACTGATGATGGAACAGCAGATGGTGAAACGCAGGAATGGAATCCAATTGAGAACTTTACAGGAATTATGGAAGGACGCCTCAATATGGAAGAGGGCGTTAATGCTACCATTCATAATTTAGAAATTAATCAGGATAGTGCAATAGATCAGTCCGTTAAAGGAGGAATTATTGGCACTCTGTTTAACACTGAAACGAATACGGAATATGGAGTAGGCTTTTTTAGAGATTTAGTAACAGAATATGATAAGGATTTGAGTTTTAATGATAAGGTAATCTCTGTTTCTAATATTACTTTGAATAATGTTACTGTGAAAACTACTACAGATAAGATTGATAGAACGAAATCTTTACTTGGTGGAATACTTAGTGGTACTTTAAAATTACTTGGTTTAAGTGGATTAGACGAAGATCCAAAGTCACTTGCTACAGGCGCATTGGCTGGAGTTGTGAAAGGAAATGTATCTATTACAGGATGTAAAGTAACAAATATAAATGAAATTTCTAATGAAAATGATTGGACAGGAGGTTTAGTAGGATATTCAAGTGGTATTACGAAATATGATTTACTATCAAAAACAGCGGGAGCAATAGCAAACGCATTAGCTGAGTTATTAAATGTAATACCAATACTTGGCTTAGGTGATGTAGTAACTATATTATTGAATGGTACTTTAGGTCTTGATCAGTTGATACCAATAGGTTATACAAATGCTAAGATATCAGATTGTTCAGTAAGTTATGTCAATTCTAAAGCGATTACTGGTAAACAATATACAGGTGGATTTGTTGGAGAAAGTGTTGGAACAGTAATATCTGATTGTAACGTATCTACAGCTGGTACAAACAAAGTGAATGGTACGGATTACGTTGGTGGATTTAGTGGAAAAGCATCAAATGCAGTGATTGTAGGAGCTTTGAATAGTCTTGGAGTAGATTTATTAGCAAATACTCGAGTGAATACAGCTATGATAAATTGTGATATCACTGGTAATGGAACTATTAATGTAACAGCATCAGAAACTGGAGATGGTAAAGGATACGCTGGTGGATTTGTTGGCAGTATGAGAAATAGTTATGCGGTGGATTGTGATATTAATAAGTTAGGATCTGTTTCTGGATATGAGTATGTTGGTGGATTTACAGGAGAGGCAACGTTGGGCGATGTAGCAGATATCAGTGAAAATAAAAAATTACTGGATGGTGTAGGAGATTTATTAGCTGGTATCGTATCAGGTAGTACAGATGCACAATTATTGAGTCTTGCAGGTATGCGTCCATCTGTGATTACAGGTAGTCAAATTGAAGGAACAGATATCACAATTACTGCAGAGGGTAACTATGCAGGTGGTATGGTTGGATATGCAGGTGCTGTTCAGATATCAAATACAAATGAGTTAAAGGATGAAACAAAAGATACTGCAAAAGTTTTACATGAGCTTCTAACTAAAAATGGAATTATATATAAATATGAGGATGTTGCAAATCAGTTAAAGGCAACTAATTCATTAAATGTAACTGGTAAGTTAAACGTAGGTGGTGTACTTGGAAAAGGCACGATGACAAGTGTAGCGGATGTTTTGTCTAGTACTGTGAAAGCAGCGGATTATATGCGTTTTGAATTAAAAGATGTCATTGTTGATGGTGGTACATCTGGAATGGAAGTTACTGCAGTTAATGATTCAGAAAACGAGGACAATCCTCAAAAAGCTACCAATGAAGATCAAGATACAGATACTACAAAAAATAATATCTATGCAGGTGGTGTCATTGGTGAAGGTATTGGTGGTGAGATTCAAAATGTTATTGTATCCAACTTAAAGACTGTAACTGGTGGTTTAGGTGCAGGAGGGTTTGCTGGAACGTTTGGAAGCGGAACATTAGCCAGTGTAGGTGGTGTTGATTTACTTGGTCTTGGTTTACTTGAGATTGATGGATTACTTTCTGTTGCCGACATGATAGAGACATTTGCCAATAACTCCAGTATTTCAGGCGTTGAAGGTGGGTTTTCTATAAAAGCCACAAGTGAGTCCGGAAAAGCAGGTGGCTTTATCGGCTATTGTGTAAGTGGTCAGACAACTAATTGTAGTGTAGATAAACTAAAAGAAGTAACTGCAAATATTTCAGACGGAAAAGCAGGCGGCTTTATTGGTTATGCAAAAGCAGGTGATGCGCTTGCTAGTGTGGGTGATAAGATTGAAAATGACACATTGCCAGGAGGAATTGATATTGAGAATCTGCTTGGCGTTATTAGTGCTTTAACACCAGAATTCGATCAATCTACCGTTGCATTTGTACCGAATGGAGAAAATCCACAGGTAGAGGCAGATATGGCAGGTGGATTTTTAGGGGATGGAGAAGCTGTAGATATTAATTACAGCATTAATCATCCATCCGAGGGAGAAAGTGCAAATGCTTCTACGGCAATAAGTGGTTTATCTAATGTAAAAGGATATACTTATGCAGGTGGATTTGCGGGAAGAGTACAGCCAGGAGATGTTGCTCAAACAGGTTCTGTTAATCTATTAGGTCTTTTAAGTGTAGATCAATTATTAAGTGTAATGGATGTTGCTTATCCTCAAATTTCTAATTCTTCGATTACTGGTGAGGATCTTATTGTTATTGCAGAAGGTAAAACTGGAAATGTTGCAGTTGGAGATGCAGGTGGATATATTGGAAGCGGAAAGGCTGTAACAGTTGAAAATTCAAATATTTCCAATGTAAAACAAGTAAGCGGAGCATATCATGCAGGTGGATATATTGGCTTAATGAAATCAGGTACGGTTGCGGAAGCTGGAGATGCTACAGGAGCATTACTAAATAGTGTACTTGGAGCAGTATTAAATGTTCAGCAGTTAGCTAGTGTACTTCAAATGGCTTCTAGTCAGATTATAAATTCAAAAGTCAGTGGTATTGAAGCTGGTATGACAGTTAAAGCAGAGTACCGCAGTGATAATTCAAAAGCAAATTCTTCTGCTATGGCAGGTGGATTTGTTGGAGAAATGCAAAGTGGTATTGTAAATAATGAAGCCAATAAAACAGGTGAACAGAAGGGAACAGCCGTTGAAAACTTATTAAGAGTAGAAGGTCTTCGCTATGCAGGCGGATTTGGCGGATTAGTAAAATCTGGTTCCGTAGCAGAAATAGGAGAAAATACTGCTATTTTAAATGGTATTGTATTGAATGATTTAGTTTCTTTAATTAACTCCTTTATACCTGTTATTCAGAATGCTTCTGTAAGATCAGTAGCAAATGGCTTTTCTGTCCATGTTACAGGTATAGATACAGAAGATGATACAAAGGATAGTAATGCAGGTAGTGCAGGTGGATTTATTGGATATGGTTCTGGCGTTCAAATAAGCTATTCTGATGTAGATAAGTTGTGCAATACAACAGTGAAAGAGCCATCTGATTTACAATCCACAGATGGAACAAGCTATTTTGGTAATGAAAGTGATTATTCTGTAAAAGGATATCGAAATGCAGGTGGATACTTTGGAAAAGTAAATGCAGGAAGTACAGCTGCAATTGGTGGTGTCAATATCTTTAACAAGTTGATTAGCTTAGGAAGTTTGGTATCAGCATTAAATGTAACGATATCTACAATAGAACATTCTGATGTATATGGAGCAGTTGGAGGATTTAATGTAATTGCTAGTAATTCATCTGGTAATGTAGGAAAAGCAGGAGGTTTTGCTGGTAATGCATTAGGAAGTTCCATTCAAAATTGTAATGTAGATAACTTTGCACATATTATCGGAAGGGAAAGTGCAGGAGGATATGCTGGAACAATAGAGCCAAGCAGTGCAGCAGAGCTATTAGGAGACGTAAATGTATTGTCAGGTCTTATTTCAGCAGATAATTTAGTAGGAGTATTACGTACATTTGTACCAATTATTAAAAATAGTGAAACGACATCGGTACCATGTGGTGGTGTTGTTAGAGCTGATGCAGAAAGTAGTGATGCAATAAAGAGAGGACTTGCAGGTGGTTATGTTGGATATAATCTTGGTGGTCAAATTAAAGGAAATGATGGAGAGGATTCAACAATAGCAAAAGAATGTGCAGCCATTAGAATCCGTTCTGTGTATGGTACTGAATATGCAGGTGGATATACAGGATTGATGGAATCTGCTAATGTAGCAGATACAGGAAGTATTAGTCTCCTATATGATCTTATTAAATTAGATAATCCACTTACGGCTGTACAAGCTATATATGCAACAGAAGAAAATACAGCTGTATATGGTCCACTTACCTATGTAGATGTAAATGACTGGAATGGATGGGTTACATATGTTGGTTCAAAGGGACCATATGCGGATGAATTTGCAGGAAAGACATTTAGCAGTCAGAAAGAACTGGATGAGTTTTTGAAAGATTATATATATGGATATGAAGTTGTATCTCCAGGAGCAGATTCAGATAAAGACGGAATGAAGAGCAATGGCTATGCTGGAGGATACGCTGGTAAGATAACAGGTGCACATGTAACAAATGGGCAAGCAAATGATTTAAAGGAAGTTACAGCATGGAATAGTGCAGGAGGCTTTGTCGGTGTTATGACTCCAGCAAGCTTAGCAAGTTTAGGTGACGTTGGGATTGCAGGATTGGATATTGTGCAAGGTTTGGATGTTTTACCAACTTTTGTATCTGTAATTGAAAAGTCAGGAGTGGCTGGTTATAAGTCTGGTGCAACGGTTCAGGCTACTGGTTACAAAGAGGGTGAAAAAGCTGGTTATGCAGGAGGATTTGCTGGAAATGTAATTGGAGGTCAGATCTGGGGTGAGACAACTGGAGAAGGAGATTCACAAGTATCAAATCCATGTACAGTGAAGAATGTATGTAAGGTTACAGCCAAAAACGCAGTGGGTGGATTTGCTGGTCAAATTCTTCCAGGAAGTGCGGCAAGTGTCGATACATCATCTAGTAATGCACTTCTTAATGGTTTACTCAATAGTGTCATTGGTACAAGTGGAGATTTAGCAAGTGTATTGGAGACTACGATTGCCACAATTAGAAATGTACAAGTGACTACAGACAATGGCATGGGGATTGTTGTTCAGGGAGCTTATGATAATAATGAAACAACTGCTTATGCACAGTCAGCAGGAGGATTTGCAGGAAGTATTAGTGGTGCTATTATTGGGCAAAAAGATCATCCAGAAGATGGAATACATATTAATAATCTTCAGGTAGTAAACGGCGGTGAATATGCAGGAGGTTTTGCAGGTAAAGCTGATGTATCTGCGGCAATAGAAATATCTGGTCAAAATGATACTACTATACTGGATCTTCTAGCAAAACTTGGAGGAGTTGATGTCCTTGATATTTTAAGACCATATATCTACAATGTTGATGTAAATGGAATACAAAACTATGGTCTTGAAGTAGTAGCAAATATAGGAAAGAAGTTAACAGACAAGAATGAAGAGGCAGGATTGTATACGGGAAATGCAGGAGGATTTATTGGGGCACTTTTATGTGGAACAGTAGAAGACTCCAACGTAACAGCTCTCAGAAGTGTACAGGGTCTTAACTACAGTGGTGGATTTATCGGACATATGGGAAAATCTGGTTTGGTAGATGCAGATGGAGTAGATGTATTGGATAAGTTGTTAGGATTTGGTGTTGGTATAGCTGATGTGATCGGCTCAAATGCAAATAGATGTACGGTAACAGGAGTTGACAGCGGATTTACTGTAAAAAGTTCTGGTGGAGAAAGTGAAATTGCAGGAGGCTTTGTTGGGTATGGAGACCTTGGCAGAATGGAGAGCGATACTGTTAATAAACTGAAACAGGTATCTAGTGATAAGATTGCGGGAGGATTCGTTGGAAAAACTAGTTATGCATATCTGGCGGATGTGAAAGTTGATGGGGAATTAATAGATCTTGTTTCTAAACTCTTGAATGCATTATTAAAAGAACTTCTACAACTGAACGAAGCTCAGGCTGGAAATGTTGTAGAGCTTGACTTGGGAATTATTAAAGTCAATGCTTTGTGGGACGGAAAACTTCTTTCTGTAAATCTTCTAGGAATTCCAATTACAGCATCACTAGTAGAAGAAGGAAATCAGCTTGAAGTTACAATAGGTGATTCAAGTATTAAGCTAGGATATGAAACAGGCAATGATCCAACAGTTAATGTAGGTGAAGATGAACTAGAAAGTACATTGAAAGTGAATTTGATCAAAGCAAATCGTACTAAGGTTTCGGAAAGCTCTGTCACAGGTATTGATATTGGATACGACGTGTTCGGCGGTGGTGCAACCAATGACAAGGACGGTAATGGTGATCAGGGATATGCAGGAGGCTTTGCAGGATTTAACAATGAAGGTCTATTGGAAAACAACAAGATGATCAAAGCAGACACTATTCGTGGAACGAGTGGAAAAGTTGGTGAGTTTGATGGTGGAGTCAGCTTGCAATCAGTATGGACAGAGCTGAAAGATATTGAAAAGGGAAACACTTATCAAGTTTATCGTTTGTGGGATGATGATCAGCTTGCAGTAATCTGTAATACTAATGGAAACGTGTTGGCTACTGCACAAGATGAAGCAGAAAATATAAATGGAATAGATTATTACTTATATACTGTTAATCATATGTCAGCAGAATATCATCATGAAGATTGGAATAGTGCATACCAGACTCCAAAAGCTGGCAGTGCTGCGCAGTTCCCAGTTAATGTCTATGTATCTGCTGCGCAGGCAGATTTGATGCTTGGAACACCAACCGAAGAAAATGTTTCTGATCCAGATAAGATAGGCCAAATCACTCAGGATGCTTGTGATACAAACGTAACACTTACTATTCAGAAATTATGGATGGATAATAATAACAAAGGAAACACAAGACCAGAGCATGTAGATGTTCAGATTATAAAAGATGAGGGTGTCTATAAAGATATTGACATGAAATCAAATCCATCTGATTCTAATAAGGATTCATGGATATGGACAGACACAGTTGAAATCGGTGTATTGAATTCAACGAATACAGGCTATGATCATGTCTATCAGTATACGGTAACTGAAACTCCTATTGATGGGTATGTTACGATTTATGGACAATCAGAAGATGGCTATACACTTTATATTATCAATTACTTGATGAGTGAATTTGTTCAGGGTGATAGTATTGTCATTGATTATGGTTTACCAGTTGATGTTGATGTATTGGCAAACGACCGAGTAACAGAAAATGGAGCAAATGGACAACTTGTTGCAGTTGGAACAGGAACAACAGCTACTACAATATCTAAAGAATTGAATACAGGACTATCCAATGGCGTAACTGGAAGTTATGGTACAGCTCAAATTCAGGAAGAGGATGGTAAGAAGATCATTGAGTATCAACCAAGTTCAATGAAGATGGATTCCTTTGATCAGTTTACTTATGCAGTTCAATTAAATCAAGATGTAGTAAAAAATGATCAAAATTATGTCTATGGTTCATTAAATGTCATTCCAGCAACAGAAATTTATTATGAAGATAATTTTAACATGATAAAGTATGAAAATGGAACAGATGGAACAGGTGGTGATCATGGAACTTGGAAAACAGTTGGGACAGAAGATAGTGGAAGACATCAGGATACAGATCGTCCAGGAACGGCTGAACTTAAAAATGCCATTGATAACGTATATGGAAATGATACCAGTTATGAAAATGATAGTACATATAGTGGGGGATCCTCACATGTGGTAACAGTGAGTTCAGCAAATTTAAAGACAAAAAATGGAACATCTCCTTATGCTTATTTTACATTTAAAGGAACAGGATTTGATTTAATAAGTCTTACAGCGGGATCTACAGGAGTAATGCGTGTACGTTTGCATGAAGGTGACGATATAGATGGAAAAACGCTTAAAGCATGGACAGTGCAAACCTATTATGGATATTCTTATAATGAAGAAGATAAAAAATGGGAAGTAAGCGACAATGCAGATGGTTCGTTATATCAGATTCCAGTTGTGAAGGGTACAGATCTTGAGTATGGTACTTATACTGTTGAGATAATACCATCCTATATTGCATCTCAGGATAAGCAAGATAAGGGGTCTTATGAGTTGTATTTAGATGCAGTTCGTATTTATAATTCAGCAGATCCTGAGGGAAACGATTATGAAGCAATCCAAAAGGTATATAGTCAGGATAAAGAGAAAAATTCAAAATCTATAGAACTGAGAGATCTTATTATAGATGCAAATAAAATTGCGAACACTCCATCTGAAGGTGAGGATGAAGCTGATGATTTGCCAATGATTGGAGGGATTGTATTTGTAGATGGAAAAGATTCAAATTCGAGCCTTTCTATATATGAATCATATGGACCAAAGAATGAAGTATATATTGAGCATGACCAAGCACTGGCTTTTTATATAGAAGCAGATGCTATTCCAGATACAATACAACTTTCAGCAAAGCTTGTTAGAGGAGACAGTGCAAATCTTTCTATGGCATGTGCAGTTCCAGGAAATGATTCCACACAAACAGCATTCCATCGCATCGATCAACATGTACTTAAAAGCGCATATGATTTTCATTATAATCTAAATAATCAATGTATTTGGGAAAGGGAAGAAAATGGAAAATATAGAACGAAATATCCAATTGTTATTTCCAATACATCTGATAAAAATAGTAATGCTGTTATCTCGCTTACCAATTTGAATTGGACAGGAGCAGTAATGACCGAGACGAAAGAAATGCCAATTGCAGTAAATCTTTATGTCGATAATCAGACAGCAGATATAGTACATGAATTAGTAAATACAAATATAATTTCATATTAAAAGGTGGACTTTTATTATCTGCAATATTAGCTAATTTTTTAGGAAGAAGAAAATTTCTTGCATATCCTTCACTTACTTCTACAACTTGAAGCTTTTTTCCTAGTCCCTTAATATCTTGATTTAATACTACCTTCATATTAACCTCCTTACTGTGCTAAATATGATTCTATACTATCTATCAATTTCTCTTTTGCCTCTTGTAAACTAACACCTGCTATTTGCGCACCCGCAAAAGTTAGATGTCCGCCACCTCCTATCTTTTCTAATATCATCTGTACATTAATGTCTCCCATAGATCTACCAGATATCATTACAACATCATCTACTTTACATAGAACAAATGATGCTTGTATTCCGGATATAGATAGCATTTCATCGGCTGCCTGTGCTGCTATAATTGGCATATCAGTATATGTCTCATCTGACATAGAT
>OERG01000269.1_pt1 | contig 10894 bp, 13 predicted proteins | sample 1539951 | NCBI WGS metagenome assembly OERG01 (sample SAMEA3891870, study PRJEB23780) | metagenome | biome: terrestrial biome; feature: animal house; material: Caecal content | place: Italy | collected 2015-05-05
TTCTAATATTACGTGTAAAAACCAGAGAAAAAATTGGAAGGAGAAAGGATTATATGGATGCAGGGAAAAGAGAACGGTATGAACATATTTCAGAAGAACTAACCAAGTTAGTTGGTGGAAAAGACAATATACAAGGAGTGGCACATTGTGCCACACGACTCAGAATTGTTTTAAAAGATAACGATCGGGCAGATTTAAAGGCAATGGAAGACGTAGATCTTGCAAAAGGGGTATTCGTAGCAGGAGATCAGGTACAAATTATATTTGGAGCTGGTTTGGTCAACGATATTTATGAAGTATTTGCCGAACAAAACAATATGAAAAATATGAGTCTTAGTGATTTAAAGACGGTGGCAAATAAAAAAATGAATCCGCTGCAACGAGTAATCAAAGCGCTTTCTGACGTGTTTGTCGATATTATGCCAGGAATTTTGGCAGCAGCGCTTTTAACAGGACTTTCTGGTGTGTTAGGGAATTTTGAATTTGTAAAAAACAATGAGACCTTATACGGAATCAATACATTAATTAATATTTCCTCTGGAGCAATTTTTGGCTTCCTTCCTCTGGCAGTTGCCTACAGTGCCTGCAAACGATTCGGAGGCCGACCGATTTTAGGAATTGTAATCGGATGTATTATGCTTAGCAACAGCTTGGCAGATGCCTATGCAGCAGCGCAGGGTACGGTAGACGTTACTACGTTACATCTGTTTGGATTTGGTGTGGAACTTGTTGGATTTCAGGGTGGTATTATTGTAGCGTTATTAATGGGATTTGTAACTGCAAAACTAGATATTTTCTTTGAACGAAAAGTACCAGAAGTAATTCGACTTTTAGTATCTCCACTTCTTACTACATTAGTAGGAGCGCTTTTATTATTCACCGTTATCGGACCAGTAGGAAGAGGATTATCTTCAGGAATTACAAATGGATTGGTATGGATGACGCAAAACTTAGGCGTTGTAGGATACGCTGTTTTCTCAGGACTTCAGCAGCTTGTCGTAATCACAGGACTGCATCATATCTTTGGTGCCATTGAAGCACAGCTTTTAGCAGATACGGGAAGAAACTTCATTAATCCATTAATGTCCGTTGCCATTATCGCACAGGGCGGAGCGGTACTTGGATATTTAGTGATGCATCGCAAAAACGCAAAAGTAAAAGAATTATGTATTCCAAGTTTTATTTCTGTACTATTTGGAATTACTGAACCAGCCTTATTCGGAATTAATTTAAGATACAAATTCCCAATCATTGGTGGATGTATCGGAGGTGCATTTGGAGGAATTGTCGTGTTCTTTACAAATTTAGCAGCTCTAGGATTTGGTACAACCGTTGTTCCAGGAATTGCACTTGCAGATCCATCTGGAAACGGATATATCAATTATATAATCGCTCATGCAGTTGCCATCGTTGCAGGCTTTTTCATGACATTAATATTAGGCAAATTTATGGACCAGCCAGAAGCACAGCCAAAACAAATCACAGAAAACAAACCTATCACTATTTCAAGCGATACGAATACAAAAGCAGTAGTAGAGAATGAACCAATCTATGGTTATGCAGAAGGTCAAGTCATTCCATTGGAACAAGTCAATGATGCTACTTTCGCCAATAAAGTGTTGGGAGATGGAATTGCAGTTATCCCAGAAAAAGGAGAAGTGTATGCACCTGTGGATGGTACGGTTGTCAGTATTTTTGATACGAAACATGCTATTGGAATTCAAAGTGTAAACGGAACCGAATTATTAATTCATATCGGTATTGACACGGTAAACCTAAATGGAAAATATTTTAATGCCCATGTAAAAACAGGCGATTCCATCAAAAAAGGTCAGCTTATGATCAGCTTTGAAAAAGATAAAATCGAAAAAGAAGGTTATGATACAGTAATTCCATTACTATTTACAGACTTACCAGAAGACAAACAATTAACAAAACTTGCTTTATCTAAAATGACAAAGGAAAGTCAGGTTGCAATCATTCAAAAAAAATAAATGGCGCAGAATAAGGAGATTCGATGAAAACAAAATTAATTTTTTTGGACATTGACGGAACATTGATTTCTGCAATGGATCATCCTTCCATTTTAGTAAAACAGGCAATCCAAACAGCCCGAGCAAATGGACATAAAGTATTTTTATGCACTGGCAGAAATATGCCGATCATCGGAGACGATATATTGGAAATCGGATTTGACGGGATTATTGCAAGCGCTGGCAGTCATATTGAAGTAGAACATGCTGTTTTATTCGATCATTTCATTCCAGAAGAACTCGTTCAAAAATGTCTTACCCTCTTTCATCAACATGGAATTTATTGCAGAATCGAAAGCAAAGAAGGCATTTATACCGATTTAGAAATGGAATCTCTGCTAAAAACAGCTGCACCAGATCCGACCAATTCGGAATTAATCCGAATGCAAAACGAGATTTCACGTGGAATTCCATTCCAGCCCTACGAAAACTATCCAAAAAAAGGAGCTTATAAGATTTGTTTCACAAGCACCACATTAGAAGCAGTGGATGAAACAAAAAAATACTTAGAAAACCAATTCCAATACGTCGTACATCCATATGGCAATAGTTCCTCTTGCTTTAATGGAGAAATCATTCAAAAAGGCATTCACAAAGGCACGGCAATTCAGATCATATGTCAACACTATCACGCTTCTTTGCAAGATACCATTGCCTTTGGAGACAGCATGAACGACTCCGAAATGATCCAATGCGCAGGAATCGGAATCGCAATGGAAAATGCCTGCGAAGAATTAAAAACAATCGCAGATACCATTTGCGAAAGCGTACAAAACGATGGAATCTTCCATGAATTAAAACGAATGGAGCTAATATAAATCGTTCTAGTAGACGCATGAATGAAAAAGATCGGTTAATCTATAAAACAGAAAAAGAAAACATATATATATTAGCTTGCAGATACCATTATGGAAATAGATAGTGGTAATTAAAATAATTTCTTAACAAAAGGAACTTCCAATGGAGGTTCCTTTTTGTAGCGCACTTTCTCCATAAGAGATTGAAATACAAAAAAAGAATTTTTTGTATTTCGTCTACTTGATTAGAGATATTAGATATGGTATAATATATTTCATATAAAAGTAGTACGTGTTATTAAGTTAAAAGAGGTGATTCCGATGGGAAGAGAACAGAAAGTCCTGTGTTAAATGAATAAAAGAGAAAAAGTAAATGGATTTGATGTAATTTGGAGGAAAGCCTATGGAAATTTTAGGATTTATTTTACTTATATTAGCATTTCTGACAGTAATGATACTAACAGGATTAAGGGGAAAAGCGTTACAAGATTTCGTTCATCGTGTAACCCAAAATAAAGATAAAAAGGATTAATGAAAAGAAGGAGATGTATGCTCTAAGTGACTTCTTAATCATGGTTAATGAAACAGTCACTTAGAGCATTTTTACTATAGGGCGGATAGACTAATAATAAAAATTAAAGAAAAATACTTGTATTTTTCTTTATATTCGCATACAATAAAGATATGAAAGAAGTGTTGATTATGGCAAGGGCAGTAAATGTTAATTTTAAGTTGGACGCAGATGTAAAAAAGAGTATGGAACAGGCATGTTCCGATATGGGGCTTTCCATGAGTGCAGCTTTTACGATTTTCGCAAAAAAGGTAGGCAGGGAGAAGCGCATACCTTTTGAGGTGTCGGTTGACCCATTCTATTCTGATAGCAATATCCGTTATCTGGAACGGAAGAAAAGAGAGATTGACGAGGGCAGAACGCACTTTGCGGAGCATGATTTGATTGAGATGGACGACTAATGCGGTTATCATAGGAAGATGAAGCATCTTTATTGGCAGGGGCAGGATAAAAAGACCTTAAAGCGTATCAATCTGCTGATAAAGGATATTCAGAGAAGCCCTTAGGACGCAGAAGCTGGAGAAGCTATCCAGTGCTTAGAGGGCGGCTATGACTTTATTCTGGCGAATATCATGCTTGCCGGAGCAGAACAGGAACTTTCCTACACAGGAAAGGAACACCGCCTAAAAGAAGCCCTAGAGCCGTTATCCGGCAAGTATGATTTTATCATCATTGACACACCGCCCTCTTTAGGCGTTTTGACCGTCAAGAGTGTTCAGAAATATTGCAATCCCAATGTGCAGATAATGGGCATTCTCTTTACAAGATTTAATCCGAGGGCAAATATCAGCAGGCAGATAAAGGAATTGACAGAGCAGTTGAGCGAGTACATTTCCGCACCGATATATAAGACTTATATTCGGTCTGCCGTAGCCGTAGAGGAAGCCCAAGCAAACCATAAGGACATATTTACCTATGCGGAAAAATCAACCGTATCTGAAGATTATAAAGCCTTTGTAGATGAATTTCTGAAAGGAGTGTTGGAGTAATGGCAGGAAAGGCGAAATTTGACCAGGAAGCAGCTTTTAGGTCTATCATAGGGGAAACTGCAGGCGGTACGGAAAAGACGGAGCAGAAGCCGCAGGAGAAGCCACAGGCGGCAGGAAAAGGCAGACCAAAAGCAGAAAGGGAAATTAAGAAGCGAGTGAGCCTTGCCCTTTATCCTAGCAGTTATGGAGATTTACAGAAAATCGCCTATGTTGACCGTAAGAGTGTAAGCGATATTGTATCGGAACTGATAGCGGAGTATGTAGCCGCCCATGCAGACAAGTTGAAAGAGTATGATAAAATCACAAAGGAATAATAGACACAACTGAAATAAGTTATATAATTAAAACAATTTCTATTTATGTAGATGTCAGTAAAAGGGGGGCGTTGTAATGTTTCCGATACATGGCGAACAGCAGAATAAAGAAATAGAAACCATCAAGCCTAGAACGCTGGAGATTAAGCTGTCCGACGCTGATGTGAAGCGTTTGGCGGAGAAAGCAGGGGCGCATGGTCTTTCCGTTGCTGAACTGCTGAAAGCTTTTATAGGCGATTTGGTGTGTGGTACGTATTCCAATGGCAGTGATGAAAGAATGTATGCCGAACAATGGTTTGAGCGTTGCTGGTTTGGAATGTAGACGAGGTATTGAGGGCATGGGATGATGTTGAAAGAAATACCGAGGAACTAGAAGAACTGGAAGAACAGCTAAAAAGCGGTGTGATGAAGAACCATGACGGAACTTTCTACACATGGAAAGGCCTTGTGAACTCAAACAACGAGCCTTTCTATACCAGCAAGGAAGAATGGGAAGCCGAGTGCCGGGAAGAAATCGAAGCAATAAAGGACGAGATTGCCAGTGACCGGGAAATCCTTTCAGAGTGTTGGAGCGAGTACAGCGGTAAAAAGAAAGACTATCAGAGCGGAACATTTGACGAGGAAATGAAAAAGGTGCTGGAATGGCGGCAGGGATACTCGAAGCTGCTAGGAAATGAGGTGTAGGGCATGAAAATGACGGAATAGGAGTACAAGGAGTTGATGGCGCATTTCTATTTTTTAGAGGACAAGGTGGAAGCCTGCTATAAGATGGAAACAGAAAAAGTGTTTGAAAGGCTGGAAGAAGAATATAAGAAGTACGTTGTAAAGTACGGAGCATGAGCGTCCTCACGGTGAGGACAGAAAGAAGAAATGTTATGAGAAAAGTTATATATTATGTGTTTATTTCAATTATTGTAATCTGTATGTGTAGTTGTGCAACTGACAGTGAAGAAAATGAAATTATATCCATTGATACGATAGGGGTAGTTACTTTTTCAGATAATCTAATGAGAGAAGCTCTAATGAGAGAAGCTGGTTATGAAGTAATTCAAAAGAGAATCAGTCAGCGCACAGACGATATAAATGAGTTTGTTATAGAATATTGGTATCAGAATGACAATAATGTAAAGCATTATGGATATCATATACGACAAATAGACAAGGATAATTATACGATAATAGAGGAAGGAGAAATTATAAACAATAGTGTGCTTATTAATTAAAAAAAGCTGCTGGAAATTACCAGCAGCTTTTTTATTGTAATTAGAGCGGAGCTTCCATGGTTTCATAAATTCCATCTAACTGACCACTTGGAAGTTGTTTAGGAAAATATAAATCCGTCCAAGTTTCAGATGTAATTACATAGGATGGATTAATACCAGTTGTAAATCCTTTCTGAATATAACCGTAAGAGTTATACATAATCGGAGTAAAATCCATCCACCCTTTATGATTGGCGGAAATGGTAGACGTTATTTCCTGTGAAAAAGTATAAGATGTATTATAACTTATACCGATTTCGGCTTGTATAGCAGATTTTTCTCCAGATGAAAGGCTGTAGTTTGCTTCTGCACCTTTGGTTATAGAACCGGAAATAGTCAATTCTGCTGGATTGCTACTTCTGTTATACACATAATTAGATATTCTTGTTCTTGATGAGGTCTTAATATGGCTTTCAATATGTCCTCTTTCATCATACCAAGTGAAAGGGACGGCCATCCTAGGAGAAACGGAAGAAGTAGGCTGAAGGCTATTCTGAATAGCTTCTTTCTGGGCTTCAATTTGGTTTTCGGTTTCTTTCAATGCAAAATATTCGTCTTTGGATAATTCTTGGGCAACACCATTTACCACACGATAAGCGGCAATTACCTTTGTGCCGTCATCAAGAGTAGTAAGGCAAGCGTTATCATCTGCTTCTGCGGCAAAAGCAGTTGCCGACATTCCCATAACCATTACTGCGGCAAGGACTAAGCTAACAAATTTTTTTAAGTGTTTCTTCATCATAAAACAATACCCCCTTTTCGGTTTTTTAGAAAATTGCGATTATTCAATCTTCTATTACATTATAGCACAAAGTACATACAATTTCCATATTTTTCCACAAAAAATTTGAAGAAATATCGTTAAAAACCGACAAAAAATGACAGATTTTGCCGAAAAAAGCGAAAATTATTTAATGTAAGCATTTACAATAATGTATTTAAGTTATATAATTTAAACATAGGAAATAACTTATTCCTACACAGACGGAAAGGAGGCGGTGTTATAGGAAAGCTGATAATAACGGTCATTGCGCTGGGCGTGATGATAACAGTTGCCCTACCGTTTTATTCTATCATTTATACTTGCCTGATTTACGCACGCGGGTTACGGTTGCTTTTAGGATTTCATTGTCTTCAGCCAGCTTGTCCGCCATGTACGCCTTATATCAGGTTTCTGTTCGTCAGGCTACGATTTTGCTATCCCTTCTTCTCGCCCACACCTCACGATGTAAACCTTGGGAATCGCTATGGGGTTCGTCGGCAACTACGCCCCTTGTGGACTTTCACCACAGACTGACGGCATGCCCGTCATACTGAAAAAGCGGAGCCTAATTAGCTCCGCAGTATCTAGAAAATAAATTCATAATATAAGATCACTATTTGCTTTTTTCAACCCAAAATCTCTACTTAACGTGTTGTATCCCCATAACTGAAGCAAAGGTCACTGAAAAAGTCCTTTTATGAAATAACCAATACAATATGTTGTGGTATGAATTTCCAAAATAGGAAAGATATTGTGGCAAATCTTGCACTTAACTACTTTTTCAGTGACCTCCACTTCCGCATCTGGGAGATACTTTGGTGCTTTCCGTCCGAGAATATCCCGCAATTCCGCAATGTTGCGGTCACACAAGACAATTTCGTGATTGTCTGCAATGTAGAGCAAAGCCAGCGCTGGTCTGGAATAGGGAAAGACCAATGCGGAAAACAGAATGCTTGTGTCTACCAATATTCGCATTTTACCGTCCCTTTCCGTAACGTGATTCGTCTACAAGCATCTGAATATCATCTTCGCTGGATACCCCCAGTGCTTCAGCGACTCCAGCAAAGGCGGTCTGCGCTTTTCGGATAGCCGCAGCAGAGGCATTGCTGATAACGATCTCTCCATTTTGCTTTTGCAGGAACAGGATTTTATCGCCAGATTTTAATCCAAGCTTCCGCCTGATTTCTACCGGCACAGTGATTTGACCGTTTGCAGAGATTTTCGCTAAGTTCATAAAATTCACCCTTTCTATTCTTTAGAACTCAAGTTTTCTTTATCTCTGCTTATATTATATCCCATGTGCTGGGGAAAGTAAACTCGTCTGGGCAAAAAAGAATCGGTCGTTTGTAAACTTTTCTCAAATTTGATTAAATTTTCTTTTCTATTTGATTGCTGACAAAAATTAAAAGAATTGGTTGAAGGAAAATAATCGCTCCTAATAAAATGGCAGGCACAATATAGTCTAACATAATAAATATGACTGTGACACAGCCCATTAATACTAATGTTATCATATTGGTAATATTTCCTGCTTTTTCTTTGATAGCAATATTTCGTTCGTCTAAAACTTGAATCCGATAATCGGAGTCTGTTTTCAGCATTTTATGATGTAAGATTTGCGTATGACTGACTGAAAAAATAACTGCAAATAAAATACTCAAGCCTAATTTTACAGGTTCAGAAAGATCTGCTGCAAATAAAATGATAACTAAAATAGCAGCAATCCCATAGCCTAAATACCATATCTTATTTCTTTTCATGACTTTCCTCCTCATAAATAAATATTTCTTCAATGCTCATTCCAAAGTATCGTGCAATTTTAAACGCCAATAAAATGGATGGGTTATATCGTCCATTTTCCAGCGAACCAATGGTTTGTCTGGAAACTTCCAGTGCAGCAGCTAAATCTTCTTGTTTGATACCACGGGCTTTCCTTAGTTCTTCTAAGCGATTTTTCATGAAGCCCTCCTTTCTAATGGAAAGCTTACTTTCCATATCTCCATTATAACATAATTTTATAAAATGTCAAGTAAACTTTCCATCAGAAACAATATTAAGAAATAGAGGATTTTCCTAGACAGAATCCTAGCAGCAGTGGTAAAATAAAATTAATTTTACTCAATGATCGATAAAAGGAGGTCGAAGTGATGTTGGAATTCTTTCTTAATCCTATGACTTCCCTGTTAAAAACAGTTTGTGAAAAGGGGAAGGAAAAAGCAGCGGAGAATCTATTAGAATATGCAGATGAAACAATCGATCGGGTTGAACTTACAGCAAAAATAAAAGAACAAATGGAGCGATATCATAATGATGTCGTTCTTGATTCGATGGAATCAGAGAATTTGGACTATGAAGAGTTGAATCACTATATTATCGACCATTTATTTCGGGATGTAGGTGCCTGTTTTAATTTACCAGAAAAAAGACAGCGAGAACAAGCAAAACGCAGCTTGATTCACTCGGCTTATTCCTATGCAAAAGCAAGTAGGTTGGAGCAAAAAAAGCTTGTTTCTCACTATATTCAGATTTTTATGCAAATGGTAGAACACCATTATCTGCAAAAGGTAGAAAACAAAGATTTATTTTTGATGGGAAAAACAGTGGACGAAATAGAAAAACTACTAAAAGAGTATTGTTCTCAAAATCAGAACACGATTGTAGATTCGATCCATTATCATCAGTCCTTTGCGGAATATATTGACGGAATCGAACTTCCTCACAATAATAACAGGGCATTCCATTATCGAAATAATCTCATTCGTTTTCAAGGACGGAAGCAAGAGCTTGCCGCCTTGTATAAATTTCTGGAAGATGACCGCTCTCTGCTATGGATGGCTGTAACAGGAGATGCTGGTTCGGGCAAGAGTAAACTGCTGTACCATTTTTTACAGGAAATTTCCTGCTTACCAGAATGGAAAGCCATTTGGCTGCGAAGAAACGCTTGCATCCAATGCAATCAATTTACGGAATGGAATTATCCATGTAATCTTGTTTTTGTCATTGATTATGCGGGAATTGCTGCCGAAGAAATTGGAGCGTGGATGGAAAGACTGGAAAATAGCCGATACCGTCCAGAGAAAATTCGATTTGTTTTGCTGGAACGGGAAACGATTCATAAAAACAGGGAAATGGAACTCGAGCCAATCTGGTATCAAAATTTAAAAGGAAACCGAATTCGTTCTGAGTGTATCGAACGTTTCTTATATCAATCTTCTTCTGAGTCAGCATTTTTGGAATTATCTGGTTTAAGTGATGAGGATTTAGCCCAAATTATTTCTGACTATGCATTGGCAAAGGGCAAATCAATCGATAATGCAACTCAAGAATGGATGATAGAAAAAGCCCATGAAATGGACAAAAAAAATGATTCTCCCAGACCATTGATTGTATTACTGGCAGCAGATGCCATGTTAGAAGGAAAACAACCGACAGAAAAATGGGATATTTTAGGTCTTGTGGAACATATGGTAGGGAAATTCAAAGAGCATTGGGAAAACGTTCTCTGTGCAGGAGAAGAAGAACGGTTTCTTGCATTGGAAGAAATGATTCTGTTTTCCACTTGTGTCGGAGGATGGGAAGTAGGAAAGAAACTTCCCGATCCCTTAGCCGATTCCTCTACAAAACTTCTAAAAATGGACGCAGATCTGTTAGAAACACTGATCTGTGCCGTCAACGAAGCAGAACTATATGATGGAAAACTTCAACCATTGGAACCCGATCTCATCGGAGAATTTTATGTATTAGACTACTGGCGAAGAAAAAAATACGATACCGAATATTTGAAAAAACTGAGTCATGTACTATGGAAAACTCCATTTGAATTTGCAATCTTTCTCGATCGATGCATAAAAAATTATGGAAATACGAAACGATTTCAGGATATTTTTAAAGATGGTATGAACATCATACAGCCAGAAGTCAAAAGCGAGCTTTCTTTTTGGTTATTTGCAATGTTACTTGTCAACCTGTCCAATCAGCAGCCACTCGAGGAGAGAATCGAAACCATTGCCAGGCTGGAGCAACTGACTCAGGGATATCCACATAATGAGGAAATCGTACTAGAATATGCGAAGGGGCTTTTCAACCTGTCCAATAAGCAGCCACTCGAGGAGAGAATCGAAACCATTGCCAGGCTGGAGCAACTGACTCAGGGATATCCACATAA
>OERG01000271.1_pt1 | contig 10870 bp, 8 predicted proteins | sample 1539951 | NCBI WGS metagenome assembly OERG01 (sample SAMEA3891870, study PRJEB23780) | metagenome | biome: terrestrial biome; feature: animal house; material: Caecal content | place: Italy | collected 2015-05-05
GTAATATAACAACTCAGGCATATAGCTTTGCTAGTATGTCAACTAAATTTTATTTATTATGTTATATTTATATAAATACATCTGCCTGTCAATGAATGTATCGTTCTCTATTTTAGAACGCAGTTCCATTCTTCTGACAGGGTTTTTTTCTGTCTGCTTCGTCAAAATTCTTTGATTTCAGGCAGCCGGATATGGCGAACTTTCAAATTGACTTTGAAAAATGAAAGTTGTACCATGAATATATTAAATTTTCTGTTAAAAGTTATCCACTGTCTACTGTGCCATATCAGCCTGATGTATCGCGCGGACTTTATCTTGTTTAGTAAAGCAAACGGAGAGCAATTTTTATGAACAGCACTACTTATCTTGGAATCGATATCGGTTCTACAACGGTCAAATTGGTCGCTGTACGCGACAATACAATTATTTATAAGCAATATGAACGTCATTTTTCCAAAGTGCGGGAAAAAGCCTGTGAAATGCTTCGTGCCGCACAGAACATCATTGGACAAGACAATCTCTATGTTGCAATCACTGGTTCTGCCGGATTGGGCATGGCAAAAGCAAGCAGTGTCGATTTTGTTCAGGAAGTGTTTGCAACTCGTAAAGCTGTAGGTGTTCATGTGCCGTCAGCTGATGTTGTAATTGAACTCGGCGGGGAAGATGCAAAAATTATTTTCTTGACTGGTCAGTTAGAAGAACGTATGAATGGTTCCTGTGCCGGTGGTACCGGTGCGTTCATCGACCAAATGGCCGTTCTGCTGGATGTTACACCGACAGAACTGGATGCTTTGAGCCAACACGCAGAGCGTATTTATACCATTGCTTCCCGTTGTGGTGTCTTTGCAAAATCAGATATTCAACCGCTTCTCAATGAAGGAGCACGCAAAGAAGATGTTGCTGCTTCTATCTTTCAAGCTGTCGTCAACCAGACCTTAACCGGTCTTGCACAAGGACGTCAAGTGATTGGAGATGTCCTTTTCCTCGGAGGTCCGCTGTTCTTTTTTAAAGGCTTACAGCAGCGCTTTCGCGAGACATTACAGTTAGATGACCAACACGCCCACTTTCCTGAACTTGCACCGTATGCGATTGCAGCAGGTGCCGCAGAGTATGCACGCGATACGCAGACCTGTTATACCTATCAGGATTTATTGCAAACTCTCGAACAAGCGGCCAATGTTCCTGCTGTTAGCAATTACTTGCCGCCACTTTTCACATCACAAGAAGAATACCGCGCCTTTTCTAACCGGCATAGTAAACATGATGTGATGACCCAAAACGTCACGATGTATCGCGGCAACGCATATCTTGGAATTGATTGTGGCTCTACAACGACTAAACTGGTTCTAATTGGTGAAGATAATCAGATTTTATATCATCATTATTCTCCCAATAAGGGCAATCCTGTAGATGTGATTCAGGAACAACTAAAAAAACTATATGGCTTATGTGGTGACCGTGTGCATATTCTGTCGTCTGCGGTTACAGGATACGGCGAAGCCTTGATTCAAAATGCTTTTGGTATTGACCACGGACTGGTAGAAACCGTAGCACATTTCCGCGCTGCACGCCATTTCTGCCCGGAAGTTGATTTCATTATTGATATCGGTGGACAAGATATCAAGTGCTTCAAAATTCGCAATAACTGTATCGACAATATCTTCCTAAATGAAGCCTGTTCGTCCGGCTGTGGCTCTTTTATCGAAACATTCGCGCGTTCTATGGGTTATTCGATTGAGGAATTTTGTAAGCTGGGCTTGTTTTCAGAACATCCGATTGACCTTGGCTCTCGCTGCACCGTCTTTATGAATTCTTCTGTCAAGCAAGCACAGAAAGATGGCGCTTCGATTGACATGATTTCTTCCGGTTTGTCGGTTTCTGTGGTAAAAAATGCACTCTATAAGGTAATTCGTGCGCACTCCCCGGATGATTTGGGTAAACATATCGTTGTGCAGGGCGGTACCTTTTTGAATGATGCTATTTTACGCTCATTTGAACAGGAAATCGGCAGGGAAGTAACCCGACCGGCAATTTCCGGCTTGATGGGCGCTTATGGTGCGGCACTGCACGCCAAAGATAACTGCCCCGAGCAAACGGCTCTCATGCTGCCCGAAGAATTGGAACACTTTTCTCACAGTGTCAGTAATGTGCGTTGTGGTCTGTGCACCAATCATTGCAGCTTGACCATAAACAGTTTTCCGGGTGGCCGACGGTTTATTTCCGGTAATCGCTGTGAGCGTCCGTTAGGCAAAAATAAAAGCGTAGAATTGCCAGACCTGTACAAATGGAAATATGAATACCTGCGTGGACTCAAATCCAAGTCGGCCAGTGAAAAAATCGGGTTGCCGTTTGGCTTAAATTTTTATGAACTGCTTCCATTCTGGATGACGTTCCTCAATGAACTGGATTTTGAAGTGGTATTAAGTGACCCTTCTTCTCGTGAAATGTACATGCATGGCCAGCACTCTATCCCATCTGATACCGTTTGCTATCCGGCAAAGCTGATTCATGGACATATTGACAACCTCATTAAAAAAGGCGTTTCGTCTATTTTTTATCCGTGCATGACCTACAATTTGGATGAAGGACGCGCCGATAACTGCTATAACTGCCCAGTTGTTGCATACTATCCCGAATTGTTGCAGGCAAATGTTGCTGAACTGCAAAATATTGATTTTATGATGCCATACTTTGAACTGAAAGACCAAAAGCGCTTTCAGGTACAGGCGACAAAGTTCTTTTACAAAAAATATTCGCGTATTAAGAAAAAGGATATCCGTCGCGCAACAGAGGCTGCTTATCGCGCACTGGACAATTATTATGCTGCCATCCGGGAGCAGGGACGCAAAGCCATCGCATATGCCGATGCAAATGGATTGGAGTTAGCTGTTATTGTTGGTCGTCCCTATCACATCGACCCGGAAATCAATCATGGTTTGAACCAAATGATAGCTTCTTATGGTATGGTAATTGTAACCGAAGATGCTGTGTGGAATTTGGCAGACAAGCCTGATGTACATGTACTCAATCAATGGACATATCATTCTCGCATGTATTCGGCAGCCAATTATGTGGTACACAAACCCAATGCACAGCTCATTCAACTGGTTTCTTTTGGTTGTGGTATTGATGCTATCACCACAGACGAAATCCGTTCCATCATCGAAAGCGGTGGAAAAATTTATACGCAGCTCAAGATTGATGAAATCAATAACTTAGGCGCAGCAAAAATTCGTATTCGTAGTATGCTGGCCGCGATTGAGGAGGGCAAAAAACTTGCAAAACAGCAATAATCATGTACCTTTCACAGCCGAGATGAAAAAAGATTACACCATTCTCGTGCCCAATATGCTGCCCATCCAATTTGGTCTGGTACTTCAAATTATGAAGAATTACGGCTACAATATGGAGCTTTTAACAACAGATGGCCCCGCAATTGTTGACCAAGGTTTAAAAAATGTTCATAATGATACCTGTTATCCAGCCTTGCTGGTTATTGGGCAGTTGATGGACGCGATTGAAAGCGGCAAATATGATACCCACAAGCTAGCCTTGATTATGAGCCAAACCGGCGGCGGATGCCGAGCATCCAATTATATTCATTTGCTGCGAAAAGCGCTTGAAAATAATGGCTATGATTATATTCCGGTTATCTCGCTCAACTTTTCCGGCTTAGAGGAAAATCCCGGCTTCCAATTAACCCCGCAAATGCTGCTACAAGTAGCTTACGGCATTATGATTGGTGATTTGATTATGCAAATTTATAATCAGTGCCGGCCTTACGAAGTGATTCCGGGTAGTTCCCAAAAAGCGGTTGAGATTTGCATGCGTACCGTAGCAGAACGTTTTACAGGTAACCGTTTGATTCGGTACAGCGAAGTGCGTCGCTTATATAAATTTGTGCTGGAAGCATTCGGCAAGTTGAAACTTGACCACAGCAAACTTAAAAAGCGTGTCGGTATTGTGGGGGAAATTTATGTGAAATTTTCTCCGTTGGGCAACAATCATCTGGAAGATTTCCTCATTTCTGAAAATTGTGAACCGGTATTGCCTGGACTGATGGATTTTTGCCTATACAGCATTTACAACGGTATTGTTGACCATAAATTATATGGGCGCTCTGCAAAAACTGCTTTACGCGATCAAATGTTGTACCGCTTTGTGCTGGGCAAACAAAAAGATATGATTCATATGATTGAACAGCACGGAAAATTTCGTCCACCTGCTCCATTTGATACGATTCGCAAATTGTCCCAAGAAATCATAAACCCCGGCGTCAAAATGGGCGAGGGGTGGCTGTTGCCCGCTGAGATGGTCGAACTTATTACCGAGGGCGTAAACAATATTGTATGTGCACAGCCGTTCGGTTGCTTGCCAAACCATATCGCAGGCAAAGGCATGGTGCGCAAAATTCGCGAACACTACCCACAAGCCAATATTGTGTCGGTAGACTATGATCCGAGTGCATCCAAAATCAATCAAGAAAATCGCATTAAATTGATGCTTTCTTCGGCTGAAGACTGATTTTTAAAGAGCTGCTTTATGCGGCTCTTTTTTTCATTGACTTTGTGCTACAAAACAGGTATGCTGAACTTAGTAAAACTTCGGATTCCGGAGGATACCCGATGAAACCCATTATGACGACAACCGAATTGCTGCACTGTGCATTATCACTGGGGCGGCGGCTGCTTGAATGTGGTGCTGAGATTTATCGAGTAGAAGAATCTATTCAGCGAATTTGTTTCGCTTATGGCGCACGCAATGCCGATGTATATGCTGTACCAACCGCGATTATCGCAACCATTCAAATGGATGATGAACAGATGGTAACACAGACGTGCCGCATCAAGCAACGCGGTACCGACCTAAATCAGGTTAATGCACTCAATGCACTCTGTCGTGCAGTATGTACTTGTCCCGTTTCTTACACACAATTTCAAAAAGATTTGCATGATATTGAAAATCGTGTCGGTTATTCAACTCGTATTTTATGTTTAGCCTGTGGGGGAGTGTCTGCTTTTTTTGCTTTACTATTCGGGGCATCAGTAATGGAAGGTTTTCTCGCTTTCCTCATTGGCTGTATTTTACAGATGTTTATTTCTGGAACTGCACATTGGGAAATGCACCCACTATTTACCAATCTGCTGGGGGGTATATGGATTAGTTTCGCGGCGCTTGCAGGAACGGCTCTTGGAATTGGAAGCAATTATGATGTCATCATCATTGGTTCTATTATGCCACTTGTCCCCGGACTATTGATGACAAATTCTATTCGTGATATGATAGCGGGGGATTTTATGTCTGGTGTGAGCCGTTTTTCTGAAGCATTGTTAATTGCGGCAGGCATTGCCGCTGGTGCCGCCATTCCGCTGAGTATGCGCACCATTTTATTAGGAGTGTTGTAACATATGGGGCAAATAATTTACCAAACGGTTATGAGCTTTTTGGCCAGTCTATGCTTTGCTGTCCTGTTCCAAGTGCGTGGCCGCAATTTGATTTATGCTGCAATTGCTGGTGCCGTCTGCTGGTTGGTATATGCACTTGTTGGACAACTCGTATCCGATGAAATTCCAGCTTATTTTCTAGCTGCGGTGGCGACTACAATATATTCTGAATTTTTTGCCCGTATTTTGCGCACACCAGCCATTGTCTATCTTGCAGCTGGTGTTATCCCACTGGTTCCCGGCGGCGGTATTTATCGCACAATGCTGTTTTGTATTCAGGGAACACCTGATGCTGCCTTGAGCGAATGTATCAACACCATTGGTATCGCAGGAGCGATGGCAATGGGCATTGTAATCGTATCATCTATTGTGCGTTTGCTGTCTCATCAGCCAAAAATAAAGTTATAACAAGGAGGTATTTCAGATGCAATATCTGGAAAATGAACATCTGCGCGTTTGTATCGACGAACAAGGCGCTGAAATTGTATCTTTGATACGCAAATCAGATGGTTCCGAATGTATTTGGGAAGGCGACCCAACTTTTTGGGGAAAACATGCCCCCGTACTGTTTCCTATCATTGGACGGTTAAAAGACCAAAAATATACCTTGAATCACAAGCCTTATCAAATCTCACGTCATGGTTTTGCGCGTGATATGAAGTTTTCTGCCAATCAAGTATCCGATACCTGTGTAACATTCTCAATTTGTGCGAATGAAAATACAAGGGAAATGTATCCATACGAGTTTGAATTTATTGTACGATACACACTGGATGGTTCCTCTCTAAAAAAAGAATATATTGTGCACAACCAAAGCACAGAGACTCTATACTATGAAGTTGGTGGACACGACGCCTACCGACTGTCATTCGAACACGCAAATTTGACCGATTACTATGTTGAATTTGAGGGAATGGACAATCTGCAAACCATCGTAAGTGATGCAGACGCTTTTCTTTCACAGTCACACCGCACCTTGCCGCTCGACCAAGGACGATTCTTTTTAACACGAGAATCTTTTCATCCTGATACGGTTATTTTGGAACATCTTCCTGTGCGGCGCTGCACGCTGGGTTGCACCAAACATGACCACAAAATTCAAATGGATTTTACCGATTTCGACTATTTTGCTATGTGGAGCCCCTATAAATCTGATGTAGATGTGCCTTTTGTATGTCTGGAACCTTGGAGCACGCTGCCTGATGGTTCTTACTTGGATGATGCACTAGAAAATAAAGTGGGCATTCGCAAAGTTGCACCCGGTCAATCAGAAACACTTTCCTTTACCATAACCATTTCTTAACACAATTTAGGCTGCCCGATTGAATCGGGCAGCCTATTTTTATCTATAATATCTTGACAAAAGAGAGACAAATGCAGTATACTAAAGCCACCCCCTGTGGGGGAGGGATTGGAGGTGTACTATGAAGCAACAATTTGACGTGACCGGTATGAGTTGTGCCGCCTGTTCAGCACATGTGGAAAAAGCTGTCTGTGCCTTACCCGGTGTACAAGAAGTGCAGGTCAACTTATTAGCCGGAAGCATGACAACCATCTATGATGAAGAACAAACCGATGCAGCTGCCATTATCAAATCAGTAGAAGATGCTGGATATGGGGCATCCGTCCGGGGAGAGACCGTTCAGGCAAAATCGACTCTTGCAGATAAAGGACAAGATGAAGTGCGCACGATGCGCCGCCGTATTCAAATTTCCTTTGTATTTCTTGCACTTCTAATGTATCTCTCTATGGGCAGTATGTTAGGGTTGCCTGTTCCAGCCTTTTTTGTTGGCACACAAAATGCCATAACATTTGCATTCACACAATTTTTGTTGACCTTACCGATTGTAATTGTCAATCAAAAATATTATCGCAATGGTTGGAAAACCTTATGGCACCGTGCCCCCACAATGGATGCACTGATAGCAGTCGGTTCTGGAGCTGCTCTAGTTTATGGTGTGTTTGCACTCTATCAAATCGGTTGGGGACTAGGGCATCAAGACCTTGCCCGTGTGCACCAATATATGCACGATTTATATTTTGAATCGGCTGCCATGATTTTAACCTTGGTCACGTTGGGCAAATATTTTGAAACTCGAGCAAAGAAAAAAACTGGAGATGCCATTGCAAAACTGATGGATTTGCGTCCGAAAACCGCGATTATACTTCGAGATGGCGTGGAAATCTCCATTCCTGTTGAACAAGTGCAAGTTGGTGACCTAGTTATCGTCCGGCCTGGACAAAGTATTCCGGTCGATGGTATCATTACAGAAGGACAATCTGCCTTGGATGAGTCGGCACTGACAGGAGAAAGTATTCCGGTTGAAAAGGGAATCGGTGACACGGTGATTGCCGCGACGCTGAATAAAACTGGATTTTTGACTTTTCGGGCTTCAAGAGTCGGGGAACAAACGACACTCTCTCAAATTATTCGATTGGTCGAAGACGCAAGTGCTTCTAAAGCACCCATTGCCAAACTAGCCGACCGCGTTGCAGGTGTTTTTGTTCCGATTGTATTAGGTATCGCGCTGCTTACGACGATTATCTGGTTAATAGCGGGGCAAACGTTTACCTTTGCGCTTTCCTGTGGCATTACAGTGTTGGTGATTTCCTGCCCGTGTGCGCTCGGCTTGGCTACACCGGTTGCTATTATGGTCGGGACGGGTGTTGGTGCACAAAATGGCGTGTTATTTCAATCTGCTGAGGCATTGGAGTTGCTGCATAAAGTTGACGCAGTCGTGCTGGACAAAACTGGAACTGTAACCGAAGGACATCCGATTGTAACCGATTTGCGGCTAATTGGACACACCGAACAACATTTACTCGAAATCGCCTATGCACTCGAACAACCGTCTGAACATCCACTCGCGGAAGCCATCGTCACTTATGCGCAAGAACATGATGTCCGTCATCTGCCGGTATCTGATTTTACGGCGCAGATTGGCAAAGGCATTACTGCTACGGTAAACGGGCATTGCTGCATAGCAGGAAACGCAGCGATAATGGAAGCCCAAGGGATTCCCATTTCAGATGGTGTAACATTGGGACAACAGCTTGCCGAGCAGGGCAAAACACCTCTGTATTTTGCCGAAGATGGCGTATTGATTGGGGTGATTGGGGTCGCTGATGTAGTGAAATCATCCAGTCGCGCAGCGGTTGCGCAACTAAAGCATTTAGGAATTGACGTTACACTATTGACCGGTGACCATCATGTGACTGCACAAGCTATCTGCAAGCAATTGGACATTCCTCATGTTATATCTGAAGTCTTACCGCACGAAAAAGAACGGGAAGTGCGGCGTTTGCAAGAACAAGGAAAGACCGTCGCTATGGTAGGCGATGGCATTAATGATGCACCTGCTCTTGCCCGTGCTGACGTAGGCATTGCAATCGGTGCTGGCACAGATGTAGCCATTTCTTCTGCCGATGTAGTTTTAATGAAATCTGATTTGATGGATGCAGTCAATGCCATTCGTCTTTCCCGCTCGGTGATTCGCAATATCAAGGAAAATTTGTTTTGGGCATTCTTTTATAATTGCATCGGTATCCCGCTTGCAGCGGGTGTGTTCTGGATTCCGTTTGCACTCAAACTAAACCCCATGTTTGGTGCAGCTGCAATGAGTTTATCCTCTATTTTTGTTGTGTCTAACGCATTGCGTCTCAAATTTTTCCGTCCAATTTTATCCACGCCTGCCCACACAGAGCAAGAATCTCGTGGAATAGAAGTCAATCTCACGCGAAAGGAAGATGTTATCATGAAGAAAACCATCTCTATTGAAGGCATGATGTGTCCTCATTGTTCGGGCCATGTACACGATGCACTGTGCAATCTGCCCGGCGTACAATCGGCCGAAGTCAGCCACGAAACCGGCAAAGCCGTTTGCACTTTATCCAGCGATGTATCTGACGACCTGTTGATAAAAGCTGTTTCTGATGCTGGCTATAAAGTATTGGAGATTTCATAATGCGAGCCGATAGAAAAAAAGTAGAACCGCTGGTAAAAACCGCGCGCGGTCAGATTGAAGCGGTGCTCAAAATGATTGAAGATGACCGCTATTGTATGGATATTTTGACGCAGCTATCTGCAACCGAAGCCCTGTTGCGCAAAGCACGCAAGGAAGTTCTGAAAGCCCATCTAAATGGATGTGTACGGCAAGCTGTATCTTGTGATGACCCTGTCGAACGCGATGCAAAACTAGATGAAATCATTGCGTTGCTTGACAAATCGTAAAATAAATACCCAGTATGTCACAAAACATACTGGGTATTTTTATCATTCAAACAATGATTCCAATGCACAGAACAACTTGTCCATTTCATCATCTGTGCCAATCGTGACACGAAGATGATTGTCAATGCGCGGCTGATTAAAATAACGTACGAAGATTTTTTGTGCTTTGAGATTTTCAAACAATTCTTTTGCAGAACGTTTCGGATGTGTAACCAACAGGAAATTAGTCAACGACGGCATCACGGTAAATCCAAGCGCCTGAAATCGCTCGACCGCACGTTCACGGGTCTGAATCACCTGCTGACAAGTCTTTCGGAAATATGCGTCATCCTGTACCGATACGGTTGCAGCATCTAAAGTCACCATATCCATCGTATAGGAATTGTACGAATTTTTGACTGCTTCCAATGCAGCAATCAATTCAGGAGAAGCGATGGCATAGCCAACACGCAAACCAGCCAATGAGCGCGATTTAGACATGGTTTGCACGATGACCAGATTTTCATAACGGTCAAGCAATGGCAGACAGGAAACACCACCAAAATCAATGTATGCTTCGTCAATAATAACCACACTATCCGGATTACCGCGCAGCAATGCCTCTACAAACTCCAATCCTTCTCCAATACCAGTTGGCGCGTTGGGGTTTGGTAAGATAATACCGCCATTTATTCTTTGGTAATCTTTTGGATTTATTCGATATTCTTCCGTTAGAGGAATGCGCACATAGGGAATATGAAACAAATCACACCAAACGGGATAAAATGAATAGGTAATATCCGGGAATAAAATGGGCTGTTCAGAACAGAAAAAAGTCTGAAAACATAGCGCAAGCACATCATCCGAGCCATTTCCCATAAAAATTTGATTTTCTTGAACACCGAAATGCTGTGCCAGTGCATGTCTTAAATTACCACTATTTGCGTCCGGATACCGGCGCAGCGCATGAACTGGAAATTGGTGTAACACAGCTTCCACAGCTGGAGACGGTGGATAGGGGTTTTCATTGGCATTTAATTTAATGATATCAGGGTCTTTCGATTGTTCTCCCGGTACATATGGGTCAATTTTACGAATTTTATCGCGCCAATTACTCTTCACAAAAACATCTCCTCATAGCGATTGTTTTATAACTCCCTGCATTTTATCACAATAAATCAGTAAAGTCAAGCGTCAGTTGTCTTTCCCACCAAAA
>OERG01000273.1_pt1 | contig 10804 bp, 12 predicted proteins | sample 1539951 | NCBI WGS metagenome assembly OERG01 (sample SAMEA3891870, study PRJEB23780) | metagenome | biome: terrestrial biome; feature: animal house; material: Caecal content | place: Italy | collected 2015-05-05
CAGCAGATGGAACAGCACAAGGCGGATCTGGCCGACGCCAAAAAAGAGGCTGAGGCCGCCGCTGCCCTGGAGGCGGATCTGCGGGAGCAGGTGAGCATCATCCAGAGTCAGATCGCAGTGCTCAAGAGCGAGATCGCCGCGGTCCAGAACGACATCGGTGAGAAGGAGCAGGAGATCGAGGCCAAAACCGCCGAGATCGCCCTCCAGGAAGAGAACATCGCCGTCCAGTGGGAGGACTTTAAAACCCACATGGCCGCCATGCAGGAACTGCGGGAGGGCGGCACGGTAGCGATGCTCAGCGCCGTCACCGATCTGTACCAGCTTTTGACCTTCAGCGAGGTGATGCAGGATATCTCGGTGCGGGACACCGAAATCCTCAACGAGATGCGGGACGCCAAGGCAGCGCTGGAAGCGGCCCGTCAGGAGCTGGAGGATGAGAAGGCTGTCCTGGTGAGCCAGAAGAACAAGCTGGACGCCTCCAACGCCCAGATGCAGCAGAAACAGTCTGAACTGCAGAGCAGCCTGGCGGCGGCCCAGCTCTCGGCCGAGGAGGCCGCAGCGGCCCAGCAGGCCGCCCAGGAGGCACTGGATTCGGACGAAATGAACTACGAAGCCGTCCAGGCCGAGATCCAGAAGATCATCGCCGCGGCGGCCCAGTCTCAGACCAGTATGAGCTTTACCGGCTTCATCTGCCCCCTTAAGACATACAGCCGAATTTCCAGCGAGTACGGCTACCGGGTCAACCCGGTGACCGGCGTCTATAAGCTTCACGGCGGCATCGACTTTGCGGCGGCCGGCGGCACCCCCATCTATGCGGCGGCCAGCGGCTATGTGTCGGTGGCGGGCTGGAGCACCGGCGGCTACGGCAACTACGTCATCATCTACCACGGCAGTATGAACGACGGCGCCGACTACTCCACCCTTTACGGCCATATGCGGAGCATTGTGGCCAAACAAGGCACCTATGTTTCCCAGGGCGAACTGATTGGCTATGTGGGCACCACCGGCAACTCCACCGGCAACCACCTCCACCTGGAGGTCTGGCAGGGACGCTCCAACGCCAGCCGGGTCAACCCCCGCCAGTACGTCCCCATCCCCCACAACTGATTTGATCGAGCAGAAAGGCAATCACCATGAAAGAAACAAAGCGCAAACAGATCCAGCGGATCGCCTGCCTGGTTTTGGCCGGGGCGTTCATCCTCTCCATTCTGAGCAGTCTGCTGCTGATGTTCTCTGTTTGACGGGAGGTAAACCTGCATGAACAAAAAGATATCCCTCGGCATGATGGCCACCATTGTGATCCTGGCCATGACGGTTACCTTTTCGGTGACCATGCTGCTGGCGATGCGCCTGTTTGACAGCACCGTCTCCAGCGTCAAGGAGAAGGAGAGCATGTACAGCAAGATCGCCGAGCTGGACCGCTACATCCGCAGCAACGACTATTACACCATCGACGAGACCCTGCTCTATGACACCATCTCGTCGGGCTACATTCTGGGCACCGGCGACAAGTACGCCCGGTATTACACCGCCTCGGCTTACACCGAACTGCTGAACATCCAGAACGGGACCCTCATCGGCATCGGCGTGGAGCTGGCTCGGGATCAGACCGGCTATGCCCGGGTTCTGAAAGTCTACGAGGGTTCTCCCACCCAGGATGCGGGCATCGTGGCGGGGGATTACATCACCTCCATCGACGATGTGGACGTCAAGGGCCTGACCACCGTGGATGCCATCCAGGCCCGGCTGCGGGGCGAGACCGGCACCACCGTCAAGATCGTCTGGCTCAACGCCGAAAAGGCCGAGCAGTCGGTGGAGCTGACCCGCTCGGGGTATGTGAGCACCACCATCGACTACCAGATGACCGCCGGCAATGTTGGCTATATCAAGATCCGGCAGTTTGACTCCACCACCCCCAGCGAGCTGGACTATGCCGTCCGCGCCCTGAGCGGCTCGGGCGCCACCAGCCTGGTGTTCGACCTGCGGGACAACGCCGGCGGCGTTCTGGACGAGGCGCTGAGCTGCATTGACCTGCTCTGCCCCGAGGGGGCCCTGGCCTACGCCGAGGATAAGAACGGCAACCAGGAGCTGCTGGGCAGCAGCAGCGGGGACAGCGTCGTGGAGCTGCCTATGGTCTGCCTGGTGAACGGCAACACTGCCAGTGCCGCGGAGCTCTTCGCCAGCTGCCTGCGCACCCTGAGCGGCGCCCGCCTGGTGGGTACCACCACCCTGGGCAAGGGCACCATCCAGTCCAGCCCTCAGCGCCTGTCGGACGGCAGCGCTGTGGTGGTCACGGTGGCCAAGCTGATCAGCTGCGACGGCACCAGCTTTGACGGTGTGGGCCTTGTGCCGGATGTGGAGCGTGCACTCTCGGCCGACGAGCAGGCCATGTATTATACCTACACGGTGGAAACCGACCCCCAGATTCTGCGGGCGGTGAGCACGGCCCAGTACATGAGCGGCAGCTCCACCGTGACCGCCATGAGCGAGCTGGAACCGGCCCAGCCCTCTGCTGAGAGCCAGGCCGCCAGCGAGACCGCCCAGCCCGAGGGCGAAACCGCTTCCTCGGAGGCTGCCGCCGCTGAGGCCGACAGCACCGCCTCTTCGGAGGCGGAGTAAAACGCCTTTTTTGCGAACACAATGAAAACCAAAAGGCCCCCGGGAGAATCTGCCGGAGGCCTTTTTGCGGAAAAAGAATATGGAAAGGATGCACCCTCTATGCCGGAACTGACCGATCTTTCCACCATCCTGGCCCTGTGCGAAAAATACGATTTCTCGCTTTCCAAGGGCTACGGACAGAACTTCATCATCAACCCGGGGGTCTGCCCCAAAATCGTGGACGGCAGCGGCATTGACGGCCGCTGGGGCGTCATCGAAATCGGGCCGGGCATCGGCGTGCTGACCAAGGAGCTGGCCCGTCGGGCGGCCAAGGTGGTGGCCATCGAGGTGGACCAGCGTCTGCCCCCGGTGCTGGCCGAGACCCTGGCGGAATTTGACAACGTGAAAATCGTTCTCCAGGACGTGCTGACGGTGGATCTGCACCAGCTGATCCGGGAGGAATTCCCCGATATGCCGGTGGCGGTCTGCGCCAATCTGCCCTACTATATCACCAGCCCTATCATCATGAAGCTGCTGGAGGACCGGCTGCCCATCCAGTCGGTGACGGTCATGGTCCAGAAGGAGGCCGCCGACCGGCTGGCCGCCGCTCCCGGCACCCGGGAGAGCGGCGCCGTCAGCTGTGCGGTGCAGTATTACGCCCAGCCCAAGCTCCTGTTCAGTGTTCAGCCGGGCAGCTTCTACCCGGCCCCCAAGGTGACCAGTGCGGTGGTCCGGCTGGACATCCGCTCCGCCCCGCCGGTTCAGGTGACCGATGAGAAAGGGTTTTTTGCCCTGGTGCGGGCGGCCTTTGGCCAGCGGCGGAAAACCGCCGCCAACGCCATCGCCGCCGGCCTGGGCCTGCCCAAGGAGCGGGTCCAGGCCGCTCTGGAGGCTGCCGGGCTGGATGTGCGGGTCCGCCCTGAGAAGCTGACCCTGGAAGATTTCGCGGCGGTACAGGCCGCCCTGGCTCAGGGCAACTGACCCGGGCCAAAAACGCGCTTGCAAAACCAGCGGGGAGATGCTATAATAAAAAAGATCTCCTGCTGGTGTGGCGCAATGGCAGCGCAACTGATTTGTAATCAGTGGGTTGCAGGTTCAACTCCTGTCACCAGCTCCAGATAAAAGGCCGAAGATGCGTTGAAAACACGCGTCTTCGGCCTTTTTTGTTTCTGCAAACCGGGGGAAAGGGGGTTAAACTTTCGCCTCTTGCATCTTTGCCGGCCCCGGACAGCCCCGGGCGATCTCCATAAAGGCCTCCATCTGGGGGGTGAGCCATTTGTCTTTGTGGTAGAACAGCTGGCGGCGCATCTGGATGCGGCAGTCCGGCACATCCAGGATCATCACCCGTCCCCCCGCAAGGCAGGGCCGGACCAGGTATTCCGGCAGAAAGGAGAGCCCCATGCCCCGCTCCACCAGCTGACAGAGCAGATCGGCGCTGCCCAGCTCCAGATAAGGGTGGAGGCTCAGGTGTCGGGCGGCCAGGGCCTGTTCCAGGGCGTCCCGGTAGCTCTTTCCCCGCTCGGTGAGCAGGAACTCCTGCCGGGTCAGCGCCTGCAAGGGGACACTGGCCTCCCCCGCCAGAGGATGAGAGGCCGGGGCGATAAAGCAGATGGGCTCCGGCTCGTCCAGGGCCAGCACCATGTTGGGATGAGCCAGAGGGTGGTCCATGGTATAGGCCAGGTCGATCTGGTTGGCGTTCAGGAGGGAGACCATCTCTTCGGTCACCATCGTCCGGACCACCAGCTCCACCTGGGGGCACCGGGCGTGGAACGCCTCCGCCAGCGCGGGCAGGAAGGCGCTGCACAGGGAGTCCACCATGGCCACCCGCAGGGTGCCCCGGGCCTGGGGCACCTGCTGAAGGGCGCTGCGGGCCTGCTGAGCGGTGGTCAGCAGGGTGCGGGCGTAGCCCAGAAAGGTCTGGCCTGCATCGGTCAGCCGGACGGTTTTTCCCACCCGGTCAAAAAGGGGCGCCCCCAGCTCCGACTCCAGCTGTGCAATTTGGGCCGAGACCGCCGACTGGGAGTAGCCCAGCTCCCGGGCTGTGCGGGAAAAGCTGTGGAGCTCGGCTACATGAAGAAAGGTGTTGATGTTCCGCAGCTCCATAGGGTTACCTCTTTTGGGCCGGGTGGATCTCCCGGACGGTCAGCTGGTCACCGTCTACAACAAAACGGATTTCCAGATCGTTAAATTCCATTCCGTATACCCGCTCGGGGTCGTGCTGATAGGAGGGGCGGGGGTCGTTTTCCAGCACGCCTCGCAGAGCTTCCTGCTGCTCCGGCGGCACCAGGGCCCAGAGGGCCGGGTCGCAGAGAACTTCCAGCCGGTGGCTCTGGGTTTGCGCCGTGAAGCCCTCGGCGGCCTCGGGATGGGCGTCCACATAGGGCAGATAGGGCTTGATGTCATAGAGGGGGGTGCCGTCCATCAGATCAGCCCCCAGAACGTGAAGCACCGGCCCCCGGGCGGGGTCCAGCTCGATCCGTTCCAGCTTCACGCAGGAGAGCCCCAGAGGATTGGGGCGGAAAGGGGAGCGGGTGGCAAAAACTCCCACCCGGGTGTTGCCCCCCAGCCGGGGCGGGCGGACGGTGGGGGACCAGCTGTCCCGCACCGCCCGGGAAAACTGCCAGATCAGCCAGACGTGGCTGAATTCTTCCAGCCCCCGTACTGCCTCGGGAACCCGGTATTCCGGCTCAAAGACGATCTCGGCCCGCAGCCCCTCCACCAGGCCGCTCTGCCGGGGGATGCCGAACTTGGTGGGGAAAGGGGTGTGAATGTGCGCAATGACCTTTAAAGGCGGATTCTGCATTTCTTTTTCGTCCATTGGTTGATTCTCCCTTGCTTTATAGTCCGCGGCAGAAGCCCACAGCCTTGCCCTCGATCTGAATTTCTTCCAGCTGGGCCCCGGTGTAGACCATGGGCGGGCAGATGGCGGCGTTGTCGGCCAAGAGCATAACGGTGCCGCCCTGACGGTGGAAGTGTTTCAGGGTGGCTTCCTCCCCGATCCGCACGGCGGCGATCTCGCCCTGTTCCACCTGGGGCTGTTTTCGGATGCAGACGATGTCTCCGTCCCGGATGGTGGGGGCCATGCTGTCCCCGTGGCAGGTCAGAGCAAAATCAGCGTGCCAGGCTGCCGGAACACCAATGTAGGCTTCAATGTTCTGCTCGGCGGTAATGGGAGTGCCGCAGGCGATGGAGCCCACCAGGGGCACCCGGACCATCTCGGGCAGGGGCTCAAACCCGGCGGGGGGAGCGGGGGCGTCGTCATCGGTAATGCCCATCAGGTAGGCGGTGGAGGTGCCCAGGGCCCGGGCGAACTCAGCCACTTTGGCGTTGGGGATATCGTTGATCCCTTTTTCGATTTTATTGATGGAAGATTTGGAGCGGTAGCCCAGCCGGCGGGCCAATTCTTCCTGGGAGAGATCCAGCTTCTCCCGGCGCTGTCGGATGCGCAGAGCTAAGATATCCATAGGTTGTGTTCCTCCTGGTGGGCCAAAAGGCCGTGGTTGGGGTATCATGGCCTTAGTATACCACAGGTGGTTATTTAAAATCAACTTTTATCCACAAATTTCTGAAAATGGGTTGACAAAAAATCAACCAGGTGCTAAGATTCGGTCAGTGGATTAAAATTCAACGCAAACGGTTCAGAAAGGGGTAAAAAGAAATGACAGATATTGTACGACTGCGGGAACATATCCGCCAGAGCGGATATAAGCTGGGCCACATCGCCCAGGTCATGGGGATCAGCGCCAACACCCTTCGTCTCAAGCTGATTGAGCAGAGCGAGTTCAAGGTGGGAGAAGCGGAGCGGCTGGCTACCCTGCTGGGGCTTACCCCCGAGGAACGGGAGGCCTGTTTCTGGGTGCGGGGAGAGAAAGGGAGATTTTAAATCCATTTGTGGAAGGACGGAGGGATGGAATGACCAACGAACAACGCCAGCAAGTGAAGAAGGCTCTCTGGAATTATGGCATCTTGCAGCGGTTTGAGAGTGAGGAGAACCGGCACTGGTGCGATGCCATCCAGGAGACCATTGACTACTATAAAGACCGTGACCCCATCCGGGAGGGGCTGCTGCAAATTCGATATCTGGAACACACCACCGAAGAGAAAACCCTAGACAAGCTCCACATCGGGCGTACCACCTATCAAAAAGCCCAGCTGGATCTGCTGAGCACCCTGGCGGTGTTTGCGGCCCGGCGGGGGCTGCTCTGAGGGGCGGATGAGCGCAAAAACGCCCGGCGCAATAAGAGCGCCGGGCGTTGGGCCCCGGGGCGGTTTAGTCCTCGGGCTCGTTCTTATTTTGGGAGGCGCGCTCGCACCGTTCGTGGCAGGCGGAGCAGTTGCCCCCGCAGCCCTCGCCCTTCCAGCCGCCGTTTTTGGAAATCCAAACCACGGCCAGGGCAAACAGTACGACCAGCACGATCAGGGTGATGATCCCGCGTACAGTCAACATATTGGTAAACCTCGCTTATGACAGGTGTGGCCCGCTGGGCCAAAGAATTTGCAGGAACAGTATACAACACTTTGGGCCCGAGGGCAATCCTCTCCAGGGGGGAAGCACTGAATTTTCAAAGAAAAAGAGCGCTGCTTCGGAGAAAAAACAAAAGATGGCTTTGCATACAGAAAAAATCGAAAAAACCCTTGCATTTTGATCGGGGGCGTGGTATAATAATCGCGTTCCGATCCGGAGGATTAGCTCAGCTGGTTAGAGCACCTGCATCACACGCAGGGGGTCTGGGGTTCGAGTCCCTAATTCTCCACCATTAGAGACTTGCTCGAACACTTTAGGGTGTTCGAGCAATTTTTTGTTTGGAATGGCGTATTTGGCTTTTCGGTGGCTATGGATGAAGTGCTCCGCATTGGTGGGGCTTCCGTCTGAGGCAAACCAGAAAACGAGGCAGGTATACCTTGAAACAGGGTGTACCTGCTTTTTTGATATGTAACCCGGCATCTGCCGGGCTCTGAGAATTTTGTTCGGAGCCGTTCAATAATTTGGCCCTGTATTGTTTGCCTTCCTCGCTCTGGTAGAAATCCAGAATATCCTGGTACAGAAGCTGAGCAAGCGTTCGGAGGTCTGACTCCGGGACGTCATGAGTGAAAGAGGGAAGGGATTTAGGTGTTTTCTTCAATTAAAGCACCTCCTCTTTCTGCTTAGAGGTTTCGGAAGATGGAAAACGATAAGCGGAGATGATCTCCGGCGGAATTCGCTCCAATACGGCGAGGGCCTCCTCATACTCCCGCTGGAGCTTGGCATCCTCCAACTTTTTCAGAATGCTCTCGTGGGTCGCCTCCTCTCTTTGTTTGGTTTTTAATCCAGCTTCAATTCCTTGAAATCGGTGCAGAGGTATTCGTATACCTTGTCCACCACTTCAAACCCCATCCGGGCGTACATGTCCTTGGGGGTGTCGTCCGGGTCGGCGTGGAGGTAGAGAACCTTCCCCTCGGCCCGGGCCTCTTCGGCGATCTGCCGGAGCAGGGTGGTGGCCACATACCGGTGGCGGTAGTCCTCGTCCACCACCAGGCTGTCCATGCAGGTGTACCCGCCGGCGGAGTAAACATAGCAGGAGCCCACCAGCTTCCCCTCCAGATAAGCCCCCCGGTAGGTCAATTTTTCCCGCAGGCGGCGGTTGTTCCGGATGGTGAAATCCTCGCCGTACAAGGGGCCGTAGTATTTCAGCTCGTGGCGCTCCAGCTGGTCAAAATCCGGCGCCCCGAGGGTGACGGCCGGGTTGATTTTCCAGCCGGCGATCTCCGCCGTTTCCGGCAGAACCATGGTCAGGGTAGCATCCGGCTCCATCCCGAAGGCGTTTGCTAGCGGCTCGTACCCTTCCAGTTTAAGGAAGTTGTCGCCCCGGGCCTGCTGGTAGGCCAGCGCCTGCCGGATCTCCTGGGCCGAGGGCTGCCCGGTGTACATGAATGCGTTGTGGTCGTATTTGTCCCGCAGCTGGTTATCCTCCCGCTTGGTCAGATGCTGGGAAAAGGGGTGGAACACCGAAAACAGCGCGGAAAATTGTTCGTCGATTTCTCTTGTGGGGTTCATATGGATTCCTTTCTCTTGTGACGCAAATGGCCCTGCCCTCGCCCATTTTAGCACAAACGACCACAAAAATCCATCCGCCGGTCAGGCCTCCTGGGCGGCCGGGGCGGTGTAATACTGGGCCTGGGCCATCCAGAGGGCGTAATACTTGCCTCCCTCGTCGGCCAGCAGCCGGTCATGACTGCCCTGCTGGACAATCTGACCATGGTCAAAGACCGCGATCTCGTCGCAGAACTTGCAGGAGGAGAGCCGGTGGCTGATGTAGACGGCGGTCTTGTCTCCGGCGATCTCGTTGAATTTGGAATAGATCTCCGCCTCGGCGATGGGGTCCAGGGCGGCGGTGGGTTCGTCCAGAATCAGGAAAGGTGCGTCCTTGTAGAGGGTGCGGGCGATGGCGATTTTCTGTGCCTCGCCGCCCGACACATCCACGCCATCGGTGGCGAACTCTTTGTACAGCATGGTATCCAAACCCTGGGGCATCTTGGCCAGCCGGTCACCGAAACCGGCATCCTCCAGAGCCTGGCGGACCTTGGCACGGTCGTAGGTCTGAGCTCCCGCCACATTCGCCCCCAGGGGCTGGGCCAGCAGCTGGAAGTCCTGGAACACCACCGAGAACAGGTTCATGTAGTCCCGGTAGTTGTATTTGCGGATGTCGATGCCGTTCAGGAGAATTTGACCCTCCTGGGGGTCATAGAGACGGCACAGCAGCTTGATGAAGGTGGTCTTGCCACTGCCGTTTTCGCCCACAACGGCCATCCGTTCGCCTACTTTGAACTTCATGTTCACGTGCCGCAGGGCCCAGACACTGGAACCGGGGTATTTAAAAGACACATCCCGGAACTCCACCTCATACTGGCGGTCAGATCGCTTTTCGGTGGTCAGACTGCCCTGGTACATCTGGTTGGGGATATCCAAAAATTGGTAGATGGTTCGCATAAAGGTTGTGTTGCTTTTCAGGATGCCTACACGCTCCACCAGGGTGGAAACGCTGGTGCTCAGGGCGGTGACCGCCCCTACGTACTGGGTCACTGAGCCGACGCCGAAGGCACCGGCCCAGGCTTTCAGGCAGACGAAAACATAGACCAGCCCGGTCAATACGGCGCTAAGGGAGTAACCCAGCGCCATCCAGCCGCCCATCGGCCCCCGGGCTGTCCGAGCAACTATACCGTCTGTATTAAAGAGGAAGTTATGTTTTAGACAGGGAATAGAGATTTTTTGCTGATTATACATTCGGATATCCAGGTTGGTTTCTTTTTCGTCCCCCAAAAAGCCAAACGCTCTGAAGAAGCGATTGGAAAATTTAGCATCCTCTGAGAGACTGGCCCAATATTTGTTGCCTTGGTTGAGGCAGAGGGGAGACAAAAAGGTGACGCCTGCCAGCGCAGCTACCAGCAGCAGAACGAAAAGCGGGTGATTTAAAAGGGTCAGCTGACCGGCCGACGAGGGCACCGGCAGAGTAAATAGGCTAACTGTCAGGACAATGGCTCCCAGAACCCCCACGGCACCCCCGACCATCTCGCCGAAGGCGTCCAGTAGCATGAGGAACCCCCAGCTGGCCCACCGTTCGTTCTGCCGAATCTGGGAGAGCAGGTCGTGGGTCTCGGCCTTGTCCACATCGGCATAGTCTAAAGAGAGCATTTTGTCGGTGTAGATTTTCTCCTTGGCCTGTTCGTACCGGTCAGTCATGGCCTTTTTCCAGTGGAGCAGGGCCCCGGTCAGGAGCACCAGACCAGCCCCCACCGCCAGTGTTAGCCCCACCAGGGGCCAGAGGATTTCGGGCCGGCGGGCCCCCGCCAGCTCGTTGATGAGCTGGGAGGAGAGATAAACGGTGACATAGGGCCCGAGAGCGTTAACCGCGGCATAGGCTGCTGTGGAAGCAAAGGCGCCGGGGCAGTAGGGCCGCAGGTCCCGATATGCCCGGAAATGAATTTGCATAGTTTCTTTCAGGGTGATTTTCTCAGAGCTGGATTTCATCCAGATCCCTCCCTTCCTGATAATACCGCGCCTGGATGTCGAACAACTTGGCATAGCCGCCGCCCTGGGCAAGTAGCTGGTCATGGGTGCCTTCCTCGGCGATAACCCCGTCCTTTAAGAACAGGATACGGTCACAGAAGCGGGTAGAGGCCAGCCGGTGGGAGATGAACACCGAGGATTTGCCGGCGGTCATCTCGTTGT
>OERG01000274.1_pt1 | contig 10768 bp, 6 predicted proteins | sample 1539951 | NCBI WGS metagenome assembly OERG01 (sample SAMEA3891870, study PRJEB23780) | metagenome | biome: terrestrial biome; feature: animal house; material: Caecal content | place: Italy | collected 2015-05-05
ACATAACAAATATGTTCTGGCTGGAAAGTTGAGCTTTTTAATATTTATTCTTTGGTGCTGGTGTATTTTACATTGAATTTGTAATGAGATATGCTATAATTTATGATGGAATGTTTTTTGAACGAAGATATTTTGAAAAATATAAAGATTCATGAAAGGATTGGTGAAGCGATGGCTGTCAGTTATAAAAGACTTTGGAAATTATTGATTGATCGTGATATGAAAAAAAGGATTTAGCTGAAAAGGCTAATCTGAGCAGTTACACAATTAATAAAATGAATCGAGGCGATAATGTGACAACGGATATGCTCGTAAAAATATGTACCGTTCTCAACTGCACCTTTGATGATATTATGGAAATGGTTCCTGACGAAAAATCATGATGCTTGTTTTTGTTGGACAGCGCCTTTGACACATTACTGACTAAAGAGTTATGAGGAGATTAGTAAATGGAGTTAATTAACAATACAACAAAAACATTAAGAGATGATTTGGCTATTGAAATTAAAAAAGGAAGCAAAGTTTCTATTGCAGCATCCTGTTTCTCAATCTATGCGTTTCAGGAATTAAAGAAAGAACTGCAAGGTATTGATGAGTTGAGATTTATTTTTACATCTCCCACATTTACAACGGAAAAAGCCAAAAAAGAGAAAAGGGAATTTTATATTCCCCGGTTAAATAGAGAGCGCAGTTTGTATGGAACAGAGTTTGAAATAAAGCTCAGAAATGAATTAACACAAAAAGCCATTGCCAAGGAGTGTGCCGAATGGATTCGTCAGAAAGTTACATTCAAATCCAATGTAACCAACGAATACATGATGGGCTTCATCAATTTGGATGATAAGAATTATATGCCTATCAATGGTTTTACTACTGTGGATTTGGGCTGTGAACGTGGCAATAACGCTTATAATATGGTTCAGAAAACAGAGGCGCCATTTTCAACTGCCTACATAGATTTGTTTGAAAGTATTTGGAATGATAATACAAAGTTGCAGGAAGTTACGGATGAAATCATAGAAAATATTACAGCTGCTTATAATGAAAATTCTCCAGACTTCATCTACTTTGTAACATTGTATAACATTTTCAATGAGTTCTTGGAGGATGTATCAGAAGATAATCTTCCGAACGAAGCTACTGGATTCAAGGAAAGCAAAATCTGGTCGATGCTTTATAATTTCCAGAAGGATGCCGTTCTTGCAATCATTAGTAAGCTGGAAAAGTACAATGGGTGCATTTTGGCAGATAGTGTCGGTCTTGGTAAAACCTTTACAGCCCTGGCAGTTATTAAGTATTACGAAAACAGAAATAAGTCTGTGCTTGTACTATGTCCCAAGAAATTGACAAATAACTGGAATACTTATAAAGACAACTATGTAAACAATCCTATCGCTGCGGATCGCCTGCGTTACGATGTTCTTTACCATACAGACTTGAACCGTAAACACGGAAAATCCAATGGCTTGGATTTAGATAGGCTGAACTGGAGCAATTACGATTTGGTTGTAATTGATGAATCTCATAACTTCCGTAATGGTGGAAAACTGTCTGGTGAGGATAATGAAAAAGAAAACCGCTATCTGAAATTGTTAAATAAAGTTATTCGCAAAGGGGTCAAAACTAAAGTCCTGATGTTATCGGCGACTCCAGTAAATAATCGTTTCAATGATTTGAAAAATCAGCTGGCGCTTGCTTATGAAGGCAATACTGAACTGATTGATGATAAATTGAACACTACTCGCAGCATTGATGATATTTTTAAAAGTGCACAGAGAGCGTTCAACGCCTGGAGTAAATGGGAACCTGCTGATAGGACAACTGAGAATTTGCTTCGTATGTTGGACTTCGATTTTTTTGAAGTTTTAGATTCCGTAACGATTGCCCGATCCCGGAAACATATTCAGAAGTATTATGATACTACGGATATTGGAACATTTCCGACCAGATTGAAGCCGATTTCATTAAGACCTCCGCTTACCAGTCTGAAGAAAGCTATTAACTATAATGAGATTTACGAACAGCTGACGATGTTGTCCCTGTCGATTTATACACCTTCTCATTTTATTCTTCCAAGTAAAATGGAGAAGTATGCTGAATTGTATGAGGACAATAAAGTAAATATTGGTTTTACTCAGGCAAATCGGGAACAAGGTATCCGGCGTTTAACGGCAATCAATTTGATGAAGCGTATGGAAAGCTCTGTGTATTCTTTTAATTTAACATTGAAGAGAATCCTTGAACTGATCGATTCAACGATACACTGCATCGACACTTACGATAAAACATCCTCTGCCAAACTTGATTTGACAGACATTACCAATATTGATGATTACGACAGCGAAGATCAGAACGGTGACGAGCTGTTCACTTTTGGAAAAAAAGTCAGAATCGAAATTGGAGACATGGACTATAAGTCCTGGAGAGACAGTCTTGTGAAAGACCATGAAGTTCTTGAGCTGCTGACCCTGATGGTTGGGGATATTACGCCTGAGTATGATTCCAAGCTTCAAGAGCTGTTCCAAGTTATCAGGAATAAATTGGAGCATCCGATCAACGAAGGAAACAAGAAGATTATTATTTTCACAGCCTTTGCAGATACAGCAGGCTATCTTTACGATAATGTAAGCAAATTTGTGATGGATAATTTCGGGCTAAATACAGCGATGGTATCTGGATCTGTAGAAGGACGTACAACAGTTCCGAAGCTCCGCAGCGATCTAAATACCGTGCTGACTTGCTTCTCTCCGATTTCCAAGGACAAGCATCTTTTAATGCCAGGGGATAAAACGGAAATTGATTTCCTGATTGCAACAGACTGTATTTCTGAAGGTCAGAACTTGCAGGACTGTGATTACCTGATCAACTATGACATCCACTGGAATCCTGTTCGTATCATTCAGCGTTTCGGACGTATCGACCGTATCGGAAGTAAAAACACTTACATCCAGCTGGTGAACTTCTGGCCAGATGTAACGCTTGACGAGTATATCGACCTGAAAGCAAAAGTCGAAACTCGTATGAAAATCGTGGATATGACCGCAACTGGTGATGACAATCTTTTGAGCGAAGAAGAAAAAACTGACCTTGAATATCGCAAAGCACAGTTGAAACGTTTGCAGGAAGAAGTTGTGGATATTGAAGATATGTCATCAGGTATTTCCATTATGGATTTGGGATTGAATGAATTTCGTCTGGATTTGCTGGAATACATCAAGCATCATCCAGATATTGATAAAACTCCATTCGGACTTCATTCTGTAGCAGCTGCATCAGAAGATACACCAGCAGGAGTCATCTATGTTCTGAAGAATCGTTCCAATAGTGTGAATATTGATAATCAGAATAGATTGCATCCGTTCTATATGGTTTATATCAGCAATGAGGGTGAAGTGATTTGTGATCATCTTTCTCCAAAGCAGATGCTTGATAAGATGCGATTCCTTTGTAAAGGGAAGAATGAGCCTATTCCTGAACTGTATCGCCAGTTTAATAAAGAGACTCGTGATGGGCGAAATATGTCGGCACTCTCCAAGCTGCTGGGTGAAGCCATTTCTTCTATCATTGAGGTAAAAGAAGAAAGTGATATTGACAGCTTCTTAGGCGGCGGTCAGATCAGCTTTCTCATAAATGAAATAAAAGGACTGGATGACTTTGAACTGATTTGTTTCCTGGTTGTCCGATAATATAGAAAGCGAGGTGGGAGAATGCTTGGTTTGCCAAAGGCTACCGAACTAAATAAGCAGCTTCCCAAGAATGCGATTTATGCGAAGTTCCAAATGAACACCGCAGAGAGAACAAAAATTGATGCCGATATTTCAAGAATCACCATTGTCAACGAGGTGTCCCCGGCAAAAATGAATATTGCAGATGGCGAGCGAGTGAAAGCATTCTTTGTCCTTCTGGTAGCTCTGAAAAGGAAAGATTTTGAGGACAAGACCATTATCACGATTTCAAAGCTGATTCCACAGAATATGCTGCTGGTATTGAAGTGTGATGGAGAAGCAAAACTTGCCATTTACCACACGAAGCTGATGCAGACAGATTGGAAGCGAAAAGAAGAGCTTTCCATTGAACTGAAGGGATTGAATATGGATGCCGTTTGGGAGAATATCATTGTTCAAATCAGCGGTATCACGATAGAACAGGGAAACACCTTGGATGAGCAGATAGCGGTTGATGAGCAGCGAATGAAAATTCAAAAGAAAATCGACCGTTTGACAAAATTGGCTAAGAATGACAAACAGCCGAAGAAGAAGTTTGAGCTGGCGCAGAAAATTAGAATATTACAGTCTCAGCTTTAATCTTTAAAATAATCATGGAGGAAAGAGTGAAAAATAAAGTGGATTTTTGGACGCACTTATATAAGGGTTCTTAAAAACCCCATTTTTACAAGTATATAAAAAAGAGTTAGCTATCGTTGCGTTTCACTAACTTAGAACTATCATAACCAAGGCTTTCAAGGTAAGCAAAAACATTGGTTTCATTCAGAACAACTCGTTCTACATGGTTCCGAGGATCCATCAATTCCTCATAGTCAGTAGGGTTAAATGATTTCTTTTCAGATACCATGTGGTAAATACAGACCATCATCATTCTTGCGATGGCAATGATTGCTTTTTTGTGACCACGGCGTTTTTTGATCCGCCCATATTTGATTGCAAAATAAGGCTGTTTTTTGTTCTTGACTGCGGCAAGGGCACACTGTATCATCATTGGTTTCAGGTAATCACCTGCTTTGCCAATCCGGACAGACTTTTTCTTCCCGGCGGATTCGTTGCTGGCAGGCGAAAGCCCACACCAGGAACATAGATGTTTTGCATCATCAAAAATGTTCATGTCAACGCCGGTTTCTGCGAGAACAATGGTGGAGCTTAACTCCGTCATTCCGGGCATGGTACTGACAAATTCCACAAACTCATAATAAGGCTTGATGCGGACATAGAGTTCCACTTCGGTCTGGGTGATCATATCGTCAAGATATTCCAGATGCCCGCGGGCAAGTTCAAGCTTTTTCGCCTGGTCTGTTTCAATATTGTAGCCTCTGATGGCTTCGATGATTTCATCAGACTTGGCTTTCGCTCCCTTTTTTATGAGTTTGCGGACAGCTTTTTCATCCATGGAATCAGCGGTATGTTCCAACAGATAAGACATGATATCAGTTGCGGTCTTGCCGAAAGGGTCAGAGAGCACACTGGCAATGCCGACATTGGAAACGGTCATACAGTTTTGGATGCGGTTCTTTTCAGAAGATTTCATGCAGACCAGTTTGAAGCGGTATCTGGCAAGCTCTCTGAGCTGTCGGAAATCCTTCGGAGGAATAAAAGAACATCTGACAAGGTCAAATTTGTAGAGGTCGGCGATCCATTTGGAATCCTTTTTGTCCGTTTTCTTACCATTGATGGCTTTGACATATTTGGGATGTGTGAGGCAGACATCAATGTCGCTTTCGAGATAATTAAAAATAGGAATCCAATACTTACCAGTGGATTCCATACAAACATGATAGCAATGATTCTCGATGAGCCAGTTGTGAAACTTTTGGATATCCGAGTTGATGGTTGAAAAAGATTTTTGTTTGTATTCGGATATTCCATCTTTGTTAGTGATTACGATGGTTGCAACGATAACATTTTTGTGGACATCAAGTCCACAGCAGATGGAGTATTTTAACTTCATCATAAGTATCACCACCTTAAGAAAAAGGAATAGCAACAGTGACTGTCATCCTGCGAGGGAATAAACATGGTTTATTACCAATGATAAGAGTCCGGGCTCAAAGTCCCACTTGTTTGTGCTTGAAAGGATGACGGCACATATAAATATGCGGGGTCGAAATAAATTCGCCACTCCTCCTTCCGTGCTCTGTAGTATATTGCCATTCCTTATAAGGATTATAACTCAAAGAATGGAGGAACACAACTTTTTTCATGACTTGTTTGTGCCTTGAGCGAAGCGAAAGGAATGGTAAAAAATATGAGACATTATGGGGAACAGGCAGGGATCCATTGCTTGAATAAGGGCTGGAAATTCATTGAAAAAGATTTCTCCATTCTTCCTCCGACGAAAAACCATGATGATGTGTATGCATTTTCAAAAGCTGGTGCTGCTAGAGGACCTGCCAGTGCTAGTTTTGATGATTCAGAATGGGAGGAAGTGGAACTGCCGCATGATTGGGTAGTAAAAAAAGAATTTGTGCAGACAGGATCTCCGAATCAAGGTTATAAAGAACGGGGAATTGGCTGGTATCGGCTTCGTTTCGGTTTAAGTCAAGAAGATAAAGAAAAGCAGATTTTACTGGAATTTGAAGGCATGTCGGCAGATGCGCAAATTTATGTGAATGGAAGTATTATGAAGCATAGCTATTCTGGATACAATAGTTTTTGTGTGGATATTACCGATATGGCAAATTTCGGAGTAGTACCTAATACGATTGCAATTCGAATTGATGCAACTGCATGGGAAGGCTGGTGGTACGAAGGAGCTGGAATTTATCGAAACGTATGGATGATAAAGAAATCTCCCGTTCACATTAAGCATAATGGTGTGTTTGCAAAACCTGAAAAATTAGAGGAAAATCAATGGAAGCTTCATTTGGATACTGAACTGGAAAATAGTTTTGAATTTTTTAGACAAGTCACAGTAATTAATACGTTGATGGATGGAGAAAATCAAATAATTGGAGAATGTACAAACGAGTTAAGAGTGGAGGCATTTGAGTCAACTACATATCATCAAGAACTTTTAGTAAAAAATCCAATGATTTGGGATGTAGAAGAACCAAATCTCTATCAAGTGCGTACTGTTATTTGCTATGATGGAAAAAAGCAGGATTATCAAGTGCAATCCATTGGATTTCGGACGATTGCGTTATTGGCAGATAGTGGCTTTTGGATGAATGGAAAAAATATAAAATTAAAAGGATTTTGTAATCATCAAGATCATGCAGGAGTTGGCGTTGCTGTTCCATATACAGTGAAGGAATGGCGGGTAAAAAAATTAAAAGAGCTTGGAGCCAATGCCTACCGGTGTTCTCATAACCCAGATCCTGAAATTTTGGAAATTTGTGATCGAATTGGTCTTGTTGTTATGGAGGAAAATCGTACTTATAATTCTTCCCAAGAAGTATTGGAAGGTGTAAGAGAAATTGTAAAAAATGCGAGAAATCATCCATCGGTTGTACTCTATTCCATTTTTAATGAAGAGCCATTGCAAGGAACAGAAAAGGGAAGACGCATGGCAGGAAAACTTCAAGCGACCGTAAAAGCGTTGGATTCTACACGACCAGTGTTAGGTGCTTTTAATGGCGGATATATGGAGGAACAGGGTGCTGCCACCATCTTAGATGCAGTAGGAATTAATTATAATCCAAAAAGATATGATGATTTCCATGCGAAATATCCAAACATTCCATTGATTGGTTCTGAAACTGCCAGTGCACTTATGGTACGTGGAGAGTATGAGACAGATTGGAATGCTCATACAATAGCGAGCTATGATGACGATACAGTTCCTTGGGGTACAACAGTAAAAGATACTTGGAGATATGTCAACGAACGGCCATTTGTGGCAGGTAGTTTTGTTTGGACTGGATTTGATTACCGTGGAGAGCCGACTCCGTTTGAATGGCCAAGTGTGGGAACTTTTTTTGGAACTTATGACAGTTGTGGATTTGAGAAAGATGCCTGCTATTTTTATCGGGCATTTTGGAAGAAAGAGCCGATGGTGCATTTGATTTCTCCTTGGTGTGACAGAAAAAAAATGGAAGACCATAAAGAAAAAATGATTCGTGTTATGACAGTGACGAATTGTGAGCAAGTAGAATTATTCGTCAATGGAGTTTCCATGGGAAGAAAAATTCCAGATCCATACGATCAAGCAGAATATTGGATTCCAAAAGCAACAGGAGAATTAAAGTTGATTGGATATAATAAGGAAGTCCCAGTTGCAGAAGATGTGCAGTTAACGGCACAAGAGCCAGAGCGACTACTGATGGAAAATGAGGTTCCAGATATAACAGATAGTGGTATGGATGCAGCAGTCATTAATCTTTCTCTTGTAGATAAAAATGGAACCGTAATTCCAGATTCGTTTGAACTTGTAACATTTGAGATAGAGAATGGCAGAATTATTGGAGTTGGAAATGGGAATCCAAATTCTCATGAACCAGATGTGGCAAATTACAGAAGCTTGTTCCATGGACATGCACAAGTCATTGTAAAGCCAAACTCGGATCAAGAGATCAAAATAACGGCTAAGACAACTTCTGGAATGGAAAGTCAAATTGTGATTCCAGTTCAAAAGACAAAACATATTCCATATATTGATACATTGGAAGAAAAAGTTTTGGATGGATGGGGACTTTATTATCGGTTGTTCTCAGAAAAACCTGATCCGACGATAGAGACGGAAGCAAATGATATGAATAGTTTTGAGCCAGTACAGTTTTCGGGGCAGTCTCAAGCAGAACTGTCAGGAAAATTGAATCAGTATGGAATGTATCAAACAAAGGTAAATTTTGCTAGAAATATTGGCGATTGGAGTTTGTATGTAAATTCTGTGCTTGGTCATGTATGGATTTATATGGATGGAGAGGAAATTTATAGTAGGACGGATGCGTGGGGAGGAGAAATTATTCTCCCGTTACGAAAAGAAATGGCAGGTTCTCATCGTATTACAGTGGTTGTCTATAATGGAAATCCAGAATATGCAGAAGCAGGTATTTGTACACCGATCGTTTTATGTAAAAGTTAAACAACTGGGACTGTTTTAGTCCCAGTCATTTTATAAGGAGCGTGTGATATGTGGAAAAATAAATGGAAAAAGAAATTGTTGTCAATCGCATTGCTTGGAATATTTATCAGCCAACTTCCAATTTCAGTGCAAGCAGAAGAGTCCACAGCAATAGAATCGGACATCTATGTTCAAAAAGTGGAAAATTTAAGCGACGATTTTATTATGGGCGTGGATGTATCGAGCGTTATTTCTCTAGAGCAAAGTGGAGTTAAGTTCTATGGATGGGATGGACAGGAACAGGATATTTTTGCAACATTAAAAGAGTCTGGAGTTAATTATATTCGAGTTCGTGTATGGAATGACCCTTACAATGCAGATGGAAATGGATATGGTGGTGGAAATAACGATCTGGCAAAAGCCGTTGAAATTGGAAAACGTGCAGCTGCACAGGGGATGAAATTACTTGTAGATTTTCATTATTCTGATTTTTGGGCAGATCCGGCAAAACAAAAAACTCCAAAGGCATGGAACGTTGGAAAATTTAACAAATGAATTGCAATTGGTTGCGAATACCTATCATAAAAAAGTAATGGTGGCGGAAACTTCGTATGCTTATACACTGGAAGATGGAGACGGACATCCAAATACAATTTCAACGGAGGAGTCGCTTGTAAATGGCTATCCAGCAACAATTCAGGGACAGGCAAGTTCTGTTAGAGATGTAATTCATGCAGTGTCTGAAGTGGGAGAAGCTGGAATTGGAGTCTTTTATTGGGAACCTGCGTGGCTTCCTGTAGGTACAGAGTTAGAAACGAATAGAGCAATTTGGGAGCAATATGGCTCTGGATGGGCATCCAGTTATGCTGGAGAATATGATCCAGAAGATGCAGGACAGTGGTATGGAGGAAGTGCGGTTGATAATCAGGCATTGTTTGATTTTACAGGGCATCCATTATCTTCATTAAATGTGTTTCGATATGTAAAAACAGGGGCGGTAACAGAAAGAAAGATTCAAAGTTGGGAAAACCCAGAAATTACAATCGAAGTAGGGGAAGTACTGACGATGCCTCAGACAATCGAAGTTTGTTATAATACGGGGGAGAAAGAACAAAAAAGCGTTGTATGGGAAGAATATTCCATGGATATGATTCATACACCTGGAATTTATAAAATAGCTGGTAAAGCAGATGAGATTCATGTGGAGGCAACGGTTACAGTAAAGGCCAAAAACTATTTGAAAAATCCAAGTTTTGAAGAAGAAGATATGAGTCATTATCTGCTCAGTCAACCGTATCTAACAAGACAATGGGAAACTGCGACGACTGGAAATTATGCGCTTCATTTTTATAATGACGAAGCTATTTCCTGTATGGCAGAGCAAAAAATCGTATTGGAGCCAGGACATTATACGTTTTCATTGAATATGCAAGGTGGAGATACAGGAGCAGATTCCGAAATTTTTGCTTATGTGATGCAGGGGGAAAACCAATTAGGAAAACAAGAAATTCAGCTGACTGGATGGAAGCAGTGGGTCAATCCAAGTATTTCCTTTTCTTTGGAACGTGAAACAGAAGTAACGGTTGGAATTTCTGTGAAAGCAAATGCAGGAGCATGGGGAACAAGTGATGATTGGACATTAATAAAAACAGCCGATATTCAAGCACCATTGCAGCTATCTTATTCTGCCCATGTACAAAATCTGGGATGGCAGCCAGCGGTAAGCGATCTTATGCTTGCTGGAACAACTGGAAAATGTTTGAGGATGGAAGCGATTAAAATTCATTTGGAAAACAATGAATTAGCAGGAAAAATTGAATATGCCACTCATGTTCAAAATTTAGGATGGCAGCCGTATGTAGCTGATGGAGCGGTATCTGGGACAACTGGAAAATGTCTAAGGGCAGAAGCAATTAAAATTCGGCTAACAGGAGAATTAGCACAAAACTATAGCGTGGCATATCGGACTCATATACAGAACTTAGGATGGCAGCCATATGTAACCGATGGAGAAGTATCTGGAACAACAGGAAAA
>OERG01000278.1_pt1 | contig 10740 bp, 6 predicted proteins | sample 1539951 | NCBI WGS metagenome assembly OERG01 (sample SAMEA3891870, study PRJEB23780) | metagenome | biome: terrestrial biome; feature: animal house; material: Caecal content | place: Italy | collected 2015-05-05
CAGCGGAACCCCCATGGCTGCGCCATCGCCCCCTGACAGGGGCTCTAAGCCTATCGCTGCTCCTTCTGGATTCCCCGCAGCGCAGAACGAGAAGGAGCAGCAATCGGTTTTAGAGCCCGTTTTTCCTCTATTGGCATTGTCTCAGCGAAAAAGCGCGCTGCAACTGAAATCCAGAAGGAGCAGCTGCCGGTTTCGTATCCCACCTGAAAGTTCCGGTGCCGCTCCCGGTAGAGGGAGCAGTCTGTGCCCCAGAGCCCCCGTATGGGGGCGCCGCCGCAGGCGGCGGGGAACCGCTATGGGCGGTGGGTGGGATTCGATCTCACCCGCCCCAGAACCTTCAACTTGGCCTGCATCAAGACTTTGCCAAACCGCCCTGTCAGCAGGGCGAAGGTCAGCAGAATCCCCCAGGCCAGCCCCAGCACAAACCCGCTCACCGCTTCCGGCCAGCCGGTCTCCCCCAGGCCGGTGGATTCCAGAAGGAAATACAGCCCCAGGGCTGCCACCCCCAGCCAGGACGCCCAGTGGACGTTGCGGGTGATCCGCTTGTTGATTTCTTCCGAATAGCCCGCCGCCAGCTGCAGGGTGGCGCGGGTCTCGCTGTCGTTTTGTTCCTTCATGGGTTCCGGTCTCCTTTCACCGTCCAGCAGTTCCCGGAGGCTGACGCCGTAAAAGTCCGCCAGGGTCAAAAGGACGCTCAGGTCGGGCAGGTTGCTGCCGGTTTCCCACCGGGACACCGTCCGGCTGGATACCAGCATCTCTCCGGCCAGCTGTTCCTGGGTCAGGCCTTTCTGAGTCCGCAGGGCCTTCAGAAAGGCCCCGATCTTTTTCTGGTCCATGGTGCAGCCTCCTCTCTGCTGACAGCATACCATCTTCCGCGCCGGAACGCCACGACACAGAACGGGAACCCGGCTTTTTCCACCGGACATGCCGCGTCTGGTGGAAAAAATGCAGCTTTTTACAGCCGCAGCCCCTTGATATCCTTGATCCGGGACAGGATGGTGTTGCAGCTGCAGCTGATCACCCCCGGCAGGGGATCGATCACCTCCCGGATCAGCTGTTCCATCTCCTCACCGGAAGCCGCCACCGCGTGGACGTGGAGCTTGTCCTTGCCGGTGACCCGGTAAATCTGGGTGATGGTCTCGTTTTCCGCCAGGCGGCGAATCACTTCGGCCAGGGTGTCGGGCCTCGTCTCGATCTCAAAGTAGCAGGACACCGCCCCGCTGATCTTCTGGGGGTTCACAATGGTGGTGTATTCCTCAATGACCCCACGCTGCTCCAAAGCCTGAATCCGGGCTTTCACCGCCACCCGGGAAATCCCCACCGCCTGCCCGATGTCCGAATAGGACATCCGGGCGTTTTCGATCAAAAGCCGGACAATCTTCTGGTCCAGCTGGTCCAGTCCTTCCAGGAACATGGCTGTCAAACCCCCTCCTTGGGGGCTTTCCGCCCCCTGATGTCCACAGTATACCACCCCCGCCTCCAAAAAGAAACCGCCCGTTGACACTTCACCCGGACAGGGATATAATGATTGCGAAACGTAAGATAAAACTTTCGATTTGGAGGCGAGGGTATGAATCAGGATCTGACCCGGGGCCCGGTGATGCGGTCCATGCTGCTGTTTGCCATCCCCATGATCCTGGGGGACCTGCTGCAGCAGTGCTACAACGTGGCGGACACCCTGATTGTGGGGCGTTTCGCGGGCACCGACGCCCTGGCGGCGGTGGGGTCCTCCTATTCCCTGATGACCTTTCTCACCTCCATCCTGCTGGGGCTGTGCATGGGCAGCGGGGCCCTGTTTTCCATCCGGTTCGGCCGCCGGGACGAGGCGGGCCTGAAAGAGAGCATGGTGTCCTCCTTTGTGCTGATTGCCGCCGTGGCGGTGGTGCTGAACCTGGCCGCCTTCGGCTGCCTGGACCTGATCCGGGTGTTTTTGCAGGTGCCTGACCCGGTGTGGGGGCTGATGCGGGCCTACCTGGCGGTGATTTTTGCCGGCATCCCGGCGGTATTTTTGTACAATTATTTTGCTTCCTTTCTCCGGGCGGTGGGAAACAGCGTGGCGCCCCTGGCCTTTCTGGGGGTGTCCGCCTGCCTGAATATCCTGCTGGACCTGTGGTTTGTGCTGGGTTTGGGCCGGGGGGTGGCGGGGGCCGCCGAGGCCACCGTCATCGCACAATATGTGTCGGGGCTGGGCATCGCCGTCTACGCCCTGGCCCGGTGCCCCCAGTTCCGGGGGCTGGGGCCCTATCTCCGGGTGCGGGCCAGCTGCCTGCGGGAGGTGGCCAGCTATTCCTTCCTGACCTGCGTCCAGCAGTCGGTGATGAATCTGGGGATCCTGATGGTCCAGGGCCTGGTGAACAGCTTCGGCCCCACCATCATGGCGGCCTTTGCCGCCGCCGTCAAGATTGACTCCTTCGCGTATCTGCCGGTGCAGGACTTCGGCAACGCCTTCTCCACCTTCATCGCCCAGAACTACGGCGCCAGGCAGGACGGCCGGATCCGGGCGGGGCTGAAAGGGGCGGTTTTGGCCTCGGTCAGCTTTGGTGTGGTGCTGTCGGCCCTGGTGTGGATCTTTGCCGCCCCCCTGATGGGCCTCTTTGTGGAGGCCGGGGAAACCGCCGTCATCCAGGCCGGCGTCCTCTATCTCCATGTGGAAGGGGCTTTCTATTGCGGCATCGGCTGCCTGTTTTTGCTCTACGGCCTCTACCGGGCTCTGGCCCGGCCCGGCATGAGCGTGGTGCTCACTGTTATATCCCTGGGCACCCGGGTGGCCCTGGCCTATCTGCTGTCGGCCCTGCCGGCGGTGGGGGTCGTCGGCATCTGGTGGGCGGTGCCCATCGGGTGGTTTCTGGCCGATGCGACGGGGGTGGGCTACTACCTGCTGCGGCGGGAAAAGCTCCTTTCCTGGGGGAAAGAATGACTTTTCAGCGCCCTTTTTCGATGGATTTCGATGGCTCAAAATCCGAAACTTTCTCGTCGAAGTTTCCAAAAAGGGGGCGCTGGAAGCCCTGGCGGACAGGCAATGCACCGAAATTCACTCCAGTGAAGCTGTTTTGTCTTGACCTGGGCAGACAGTTGTGCTAGCATAGGCCCATCAAACAAAGGCAAAGGCGCCGGATGGTTCAAATACCGTCCGGCGCCTTTGTTTGTCTGAGGGGTTAGAAAGGGGTTTTGAATCATGTACAACTCTGCGGACGTAACCTGGACGCTGGTTGCAGCGTTCATGGTCTTCTTCATGCAGGCTGGCTTTGCATTGTGTGAAGCTGGCTTGACACGAGCCAAAAATACCGGCAATATTCTGATGAAGAATATGATGGATTTTTGTATCGGCACTCCCTGCTATTGGATCGTCGGCTTCGGCATTATGTTTGGCGGCACCGGCGCTCTGATCGGCGGCTTTGACCCGTTCATCCGGGGCAGCTACGACTTCGGCACCCTGCCTCTGTGGGTCTACGTGGTGTTCCAGACTGTGTTCTGCGCCACCGCCGCCACCATCGTCTCCGGCTCCATGGCTGAGCGCACCAAGTTCAGCGCCTACTGCGTTTACTCGGCAGCCATCAGCCTGATCGTCTACCCCATCTCGGGCCACTGGATCTGGGGCGGCGGCTGGCTGAGCCAGCTGGGCTTCCACGATTTCGCAGGCTCCACCGCGGTCCACTTCGTGGGCGGCCTCACCGCCTGCCTGGGCGCCTGGATGCTGGGTCCCCGGATCGGCAAGTACGGCAAGGACGGCAAGGCCCGCGCCATTCCCGGCCATAACCTCACCTCCATGGCCCTGGGCGTCTTCATCCTGTGGTTCTGCTGGTTCGGCTTCAACGGCGGCTCTACCGTCAGCATGACCGGTGACGACACCATGGTCTCCGCCGGCCTGATCTGCTTCAACACCAACATGGCTGCTGCCCTGGCTACCTGCGCAGCCCTGATCACCACCTGGGTCCGCTACGGCAAGCCCGATGTGTCCCTGACCTTCAACGGCGCTCTGGCCGGCCTGGTGGCCATCACCGCAGGCTGCGACATGGTTGATCCCTATGGCGCCGCCATCATCGGCATCGTCGCCGGTGTCCTGTGTGTCTTCTCGGTCGAGTTCTTCGACAACATCGCCAAGATCGATGACCCTGTCGGTGCTGTCTCGGTCCACTGCGTCAACGGTGCCTGGGGCACCCTGGCCACCGGCCTGTTCTCCACCAGCCAGGGCCTGTTCTACGGCCACGGCTTCACCTTCTTCGGCACCCAGGTTCTGGGCCTGCTGAGCGTGGCTGTCTGGGTTCTGGTCGCCATGTTCATCATCTTCACCCTGATCAAGAAGACCATCGGCCTCCGCGTCAGCGAGAAGGAAGAGATCGACGGCCTGGATATCCACGAGCACGGCCTGGCCAGCGCTTACGCCGGCTTCGCCATCAACGATGCTACCTATGCTGACCTGGACGTCAACGAGAACACCGACCTGGGTGAGGACGACATCACCAAGGCCAGCCCCGCCAAGGTGGCTGCTGCCGTCAAGGTGCAGAAGGAAGCTCCCCTGCCTGCCGATTTGGACACCGGCATGCACAAGGTTTCCATCATTGTCCAGCTGGCCAAGTTTGACGCCCTGAAACAGGCGCTGAACAAAGTTGGCGTCACCGGCATGACCGTCACCCAGGTCATGGGCTGCGGCATCCAGAAGGGCAGCGGCACCAAGTACCGCGGCGCCGAAGTGGATGCAAACCTGCTGCCCAAGGTCAAGGTGGAAGTGGTCATCAGCAAGATCTCTGTTGATACCATCATTGATGCGGCCACCAAGGCCCTGTACACCGGCCACATCGGCGACGGCAAGATCTTCGTCTACAACGTGGCAAAGGTTGTGAAGGTCCGCACCGGCGAGCAGGATTACGCCGCCCTGCAGGATGTGGAGTAAACCACAGTCTCACGGCATTCTCTGAACAGCTGTTGTAAACCCAAATAAGCGCACAGGCGCCGCAGGTTCTCTGCGGCGCCTTTTTTGAAACAATTTTGCTGTACTTTCACCTTTGAGTATGGTATGATGAACAAAATCATACACAAAGACAGAAGGTGTCAGGATGAAGGAAAAGTTATCGCTGCGGCAGCTGCTGGCTGTGGGCAGCATGCTGTTCGGACTGTTTTTCGGTGCAGGAAACCTGATTTTCCCTGCCGCCATGGGCCAGCTGGCGGGCCGGAACGTGCTGGCGGCCTCGGCGGGGCTGCTGATCACCGGCGTGGGCCTGCCCCTGCTGGGGGTGGCGGCCCTGGGCATCAGCCGCTGCGACGGGCTGGCGGCCCTGTCCAGCCGGGTGGGCAGGGGGTACGGCCTCTTTTTCACCTGCCTGCTGTACCTGACCATCGGGCCTTTTTTTGCCATCCCCCGGTGCGCCACCGTCCCCTTTGAGGTGGGGGTGGTGCCGGCGCTGGGAGGCCATGGCTCACAGCTCGCCCTGGCGGTGTTTTCGGTGGTGTTTTTTGCCGCCGTGCTGTGGTTTTCCCTGCGGCCCGGCAAAATCCTCACCTGGGTGGGCAAGGTGCTGAACCCCCTGTTCCTGGTCTGCCTGGGGGTGCTGCTGGTCACCGCCCTGGCAAACCCCATGGGGTCGGCCGCCGCGGTGGACCCGGCCGGGGACTACGCCGGGGCTGCCTTTGTCAGCGGCTTTCTGGAGGGCTACAACACCATGGACGCCCTGGCGGGGCTGGCCTTCGGCATTGTGGTGGTCCAGGTGATCCGGGGCCTGGGGGTGGAGGATCCCGGTTCCATCGCCGGAAATACGGTGCTGGCGGGCTGCCTGGGCTGCGGCCTGATGGGGGTCATTTACCTGGCGGTGGCGGTGGCCGGCGCCCAGACCCGGGCGGTGTACCCTGCCGCCGCCAACGGCGGCGAGGTGCTGCTGTGGATGGCCCAGCACTATTTCGGGGCCTTCGGGGCGGTGATTCTGGCGGTGACCGTCACCTTTGCCTGCCTGAAAACCGCGGTGGGCCTCATCACCAGCTGCTCCGAGACCTTCCAGACCCTCTTCCCCAAAGGCCCCTCCTACCGGGCCTGGGCGGTGGGATTCTGCGTCTTTTCCTGCTGCGCCGCCAATTTTGGGCTGAACACCATCCTGGCCTGGGCCACCCCGGTGCTGATGTTCCTCTATCCCCTGGCCATCACCTTGATCCTGCTGTCCCTGGCGGGGCGGTGGTTCGGCAATGACCGCCGGGTCTATGCCAGCGTCACCACCCTGACCCTGCTGGCGGCCCTGCTGGACTTTTGCCGGGCCCTGCCGGCAGGGGCCCGGGAAGCCCTCCGGCTGGATGGGATGCTGGCAGCCGCCGGAAACTGGCTGCCCCTGTTTTCCCTGGGGCTGGGATGGGTCTGCCCCGCCCTGATCGGGCTGGTGCTGGGCCTTGCCATCCGAAAGGTAAAACACTGAGATATTGATAAAAGCCCCGCGTCCCTCAAGAGAGGCGCGGGGCTTTTCCATGGGGGGCGCAGCGGGCACAGGGGGAGAAAATCTGTGCCTCAGACTGCGCCCAGGATGGTTGCACTGTAGGGCAAAAGGACGGTGGAGCCGGTGCGGATGATCTCACCGCCCCGCCACAGACTGGAAGAAATGCCGTCACACAGCAGCCGCCAGCGGCCTTCGGGGAGGCTGACGGTGGCCTCGCTGCCGGTGGGGTTGTAGAACACCGCGATTTCAGGCCAGGCGGCGCCGTCCCCGGGGACGGCTTCCAGGTGCCAGCCCTCCAGGGGCGGTTCCAGGGAGAAAAACTCGATGGCATGGGCGCTTTCCAGCTTGCCGTCCCCCAGCCGCGGGAACCGGGCCCGCAGGGCGATGAGCCCCCGGTAATAGTCCACCAGGCCGTGGAAGCTGGCGGCCCGGCTCCAGTCCAGCTGGTTGATGGAGGCGGGAGAGCGGTAGCTGTCCTTGACGCCCCGCTTGGTCCGGGCAAATTCCTCCCCGGCCTGCATAAAGGGGGTGCCCATGCAGGTGAGGTAAATCCCTGCCGCCAGCCGGTTCTGGGCCAGCACCACGTCGGGGGCGGCATTGTAGTCGGGCTTTTTGAACTGGACCGCCATCAGCTTATCCCAGAGGGTCAGGTTGTCGTGGGCCGACACATAGCTGATGATCTGGCTGGGGGCCCGGGGGTTGACACGGTCGTTGAGGCACCAGGCCCCCACTGAGGCCCCGATGTCCCAGAAGGCATCCTGTTTGCCCTCCACATAGCCGGGGGCCCGGCTGTCGAAACAGTTGCCCTTGATGGCGTCCCGGGTGTCGTCGCTGAACACCCCGATCCGGGTGCTGAGCATCTGGAGGTTGGCTTTGTTGGCCTCGTACCGCCGCAGCATGCTCTGGCCCCCCTGCCAGGGCTCGCCGTACATCAGGATTTCCTGGCCCCGGGGCAGTTTATCCAGGGCGGCCCGGATGTCGTTCATGGTGTCCACGTCGAACAGGCCCATCAGGTCAAACCGGAACCCGTCGATGTGGTACTCTTTGGCCCAGTAGAGGATGGAGTCAATCATATACCGGCGGGCCATGGGCCGCTCGCAGCAGAACTCACAGCCGCAGCCGCTGCCGTTGGAGAAGGTGCCGTCGGGGTTCTGCCGGAAAAAGTAATAGGGCACCGTGTCGTTCAGGACGTTTTCGTGGCGGTACATGTGGTTGTACACCACATCCATCACCACCCCGAAGCCGGCTCGGTGGAGGGCCGCCACCATCTGTTTGAACTCCCGGATCCGGACTTCCCCGTGGTAGGGGTCGGTGGAGTAGCTGCCCTCGGGAATATTATAGTTGGTGGGGTCATAGCCCCAGTTGTACTGCAGCCGCAGGGGCCGGGACTCATCCACGCTGCCAAAGTCGAACACCGGCATCAGCTGGATGTAGCTGACCCCCAGCCGCCGCAGGTAATTCAGGCCGGTGGGGCAGATGTTGTTCCCCTCCAGGGTGGTGCCCTCCTGGGTGAAAGCCAGATATTTCCCCCGCCAGGGCCGGGAAAAGCCGCCGTTGGGGTCCCAGGAAAAATCCCGGACGCTGACCTCCCAGATCACCCGGCGGGAAGGCGGGATGATGGGCCGCCGGTCAAACTGCCAGCCGCTGGGGTCGGTGCGCCGCAGATCCACAATCATGCTGCGGTTGCCGTTGACCCCCGCCGCCCGGGCATAGGGATCCCCTGTTTCCCGGACCTGGCCGTTGGCCCGCACCGAAAAGGTATAGTACAGGCGATGATGGTCCCCCGGCAGATAGAGGGTCCAGCAGCCGTGTTCCCGGCGCTCCATGGCCAGGGAACCGATGCAGTAGCCCTTGTCCCCCTGGCGGTAGAGATTGACCATCACCTGTTCCGCTGTGGGTGCCCACAGCCGCAGCCGGGTCCCCTCCCGGGAATAATCGGGGCCCAGGGGCCCGTCGTAGAGATAGTCCTTTTCAAACCGCTCGCTGTCATAGTAAGCCCGCAGGCTTTTGGGGGTTTTTACACTCACAGAACGTCACACCCTTCTGTCGCTGTGCTGAAACTGCATCTATCGCATGTTATGATAGCTCTATTGTAAAGGACACCGGGCTGCAATGCAAGAGCTATTCCTATATAAAAAGCAATTTGTTGCAATTCTTTGGGCACTATGCTGAAAGGGGCGGGAGTTTGTCCTGTCTGCCGCTTGCAAAAAACCACCGCACCGGCTATACTGGAACCATCGAAAGTGGACAAATCGGAGGGCACTATGGGGTATAATGACGACTGGGAAAAGTTGATGAACAGTGTATTCGGCCCGCAGGGCCGGGTGCGCGGCGGCAGCGCGGCGGAAAAACCTGCCCAGCCTCCCAAGCCCGCGGCCAAGCCGTCGGGCAAAGCTGCAGCACCCCGGTCCTCTCGGACGGGCGGGGTGCCCGACCTGAACAAAGCCCTGCAGGAGCAGCAGAAAACCCTGGATGCCCTGCTGAAAAAGCAGAATGCAGCCCTGCGGGCCCAGCAGGACCATGCCGCCACCCAGCAGGCCCTGGAAGAAAGCCGGCAGCTGCTGCGGGACATGGAGGCGGACGGGCTGCTGGCCAAAGGCACCGCCGACACCCCGGCGGAGCATGTGGGCAGCTTTGAGGGCCTGGCCGCCGAGGTAAAGCAGACGGTGCTGGGCCAGGACGCCTATGTGGAGGCCCTGGTGCGGGCCATGCGGCGCCCCTTTGTGCTGGGGACCACCGGGCCCCGGGCCCGGAACGTGATTTTGCTGTGGGGCCCCAGCGGCACCGGGCGCCACTTTGCCCTGGCTGAGACGGCCCGGCTGATGGCGGCCCGGGGCCTGCTCCAGAGCGACCAGGCGGCCCGGATGGACCTGGGCCTTTATGCCGACCCCGGCGCCGAGCGGCTGTTCCTCCAGGACCTGTACGCCGCCCTGTATGCCCCGGGGGAAATGGTGCTGTTTGACCACTACGAGCGGTGCTGCCCGGCTTTCCTGAAAACCCTGGCCAGCCTGGCGGTGAAGGGCTCCGCTCCCCTGACCTCCCGGTACCTGGTGAACCGGGAGGGGATTCTGGTGGATGCGGGCAGCGCACTGGCGCCGGGAGCGGTGAGCCGGATCACCCCCCAGGGCAAATATTTGATTTTCTTCTCCCACAAGGGCCGGGAGGCCATGGCGGACCTGCTGGGGGCCGGTTTTGTGTCGGCCATCGGAGACGTATGCCAGACCCAGCCCTTTACCGCCGAGCACCTCCACGCCCTGGCGGCCCGGCAGATCAACGAGCTGGCCCGGCGATGCCTGCGGCAGCTGAAACTGACCCTGTCGGCAGGGTCGGATGTGCGGGACTATGTGGCCGACTCCACCACCCAGCGGGAGGGGGCCGCCGGCCTGGCGGCCTGCTGCGACCAGATTTTCCGGGCCCTCAGCGAGTATTGCCTGCGGAATGACAGCTTCCGGGAGGGCACGGTGGCCCTGGACATCAAAGATGGCGTGCTCCGGTTTGCCATCGACCAGGGCCAGCCGGCCCCCCTGCTGGACCTGCTGCCCCCGGCCTGGAACGGGGACATCGATGAGGTGCGCCGGGAGCTGGATGCCCTGGTGGGCCTGAAGGAAGTGAAGGAATACGTCTTTGGCCTGGCGGACAACGTCCAGGTCCAGAAGCGGCGGGCCAATGCGGGGATGAAGACCGCCAGCCTGTCCATGCACATGATTTTCACCGGCAACCCCGGCACCGGCAAGACCACCATTGCCCGGCTGGTGGCCCGGTACTTGAAGGCCATCGGGGCGCTGCGGGGCGGCCAGCTGGTGGAAGTAAGCCGCGGGGACCTGGTGGGCCGGTACACCGGCCACACTGCGCCCCTGACCAACAGCGTCATTGAGAGCGCCCTGGGGGGCGTATTGTTCATCGATGAGGCCTACAGCCTGTATCGCGGGGAACAGGACAGCTTCGGCCTGGAAGCCATCGACACCCTGGTGAAGGGGATGGAGGACCACCGGGACGACCTGGTGGTGATTCTGGCGGGGTACACCCGGGAGATGCAGCAGTTTTTGACCGCCAACAGCGGCCTGGCCAGCCGGTTCCCCAACCAGATCGAGTTTCCCGACTACACCGCCGAGCAGCTGCTGGAAATCACCATCACCCTGGCCTCGGCCCGGGGCTACCGGCTGGATGAAGCCTGCAGCGAGCCCCTGCTGGACTTTTACCGGGAACGGCAGGCGGCGGACAGCCGGAACGCCGGCAACGGCCGTCTGGCCCGGAACACCCTGGAGCGGGCCATCTACAACCAGAGCCGCCGTCTGGTGGCGGAGCCGGACGCGCCGCTGGATTTGAT
>OERG01000279.1_pt1 | contig 10694 bp, 11 predicted proteins | sample 1539951 | NCBI WGS metagenome assembly OERG01 (sample SAMEA3891870, study PRJEB23780) | metagenome | biome: terrestrial biome; feature: animal house; material: Caecal content | place: Italy | collected 2015-05-05
TTCAGGTTCTAATCGGGGCAACTCGGTGGAGGTTCAAGTCCTCTTATCCGCACCAAAGAATCCGAACTTTTTTCGAGAGAAAGAAGTTCGGATTTTTTGTATCTTCTGCGCCGGCAGGCATCCTTGATTTGCCGGGGCGGATCCGCTAGAATGGGGACAGAACACAGCGCCGGCGCCGGCCGGCGGGAAAGGCGGGGCCATGGCCAGAAAAAACACCCACAACACCAAAGGAAAAATCATCGAGGCAGCCTGGGACCTGTTCTACCGGCAGGGCTACGACGACACCACGGTGGAGGAGATCATTGCCGCTTCCGGCTCCTCCCGGGGGTCCTTCTACCACTATTTTGAGGGCAAGGACGCCCTGCTGTCCTCCCTGTCCTATCTGTTCGACCGGAAGTACGAGGAGCTGTCCCCCACCCTGGACCCCAATATGGACCGGTTCGACCAGCTGATGTACCTGAACCGGGAGCTGTTTACCATGATCGAGAACTCCATCTCCCTGGACCTGCTGGCCCGGCTGTATTCCTCCCAGCTGGTGACCCGCGGGGACAAGCACCTGCTGGACCACAACCGCATCTACTACAAGCTGCTGCGGCAGATTGTGCTGGAGGGCCAGCAGCGGGGGGAACTGCGGGAGGATCTGCCGGTCAGCGAGATGGTCCGGGTGTACGCCTTGTGCGAGCGGGCCCTGATTTATGACTGGTGCCTGTCGGAGGGGGACTACTCCCTCCAGCAGTACGGGCGGACCATGATGCCCCTGTTTTTCGGCAGTTTCCGGGCCCGGCCCAAATAATTCGGTGAAATGTACAAATCATAAAAATAAAATAAGTACAGCTTATTTCATCGTTTCAACGATTAAAACTTTTAAAATACAGAATTTTGTACAGACTTTGTTCTATACATCGTTCTGCATTTTCTTCTTTTCTTTCCCGTGTTATAATGGGTTCACGTTATTTCCGCCGGGCACACAAACCCCAAAAAGGGGTTGTCGGCGGGTGTGGGAAAGAAAGGGGTTTCATGTATGGCACAGGTATTGATCCTGCTGGCCATCGTCATTTACCTGGGCGGCATGCTCTGGGTTGGCGTGGTCTATTCCAAGAAAAACAACTCGGTGGACGATTTCTATCTGGGCGGCCGGAAGCTGGGGCCGCTGGTCACCGCCATGAGCGCTGAGGCCAGCGATATGTCCTCCTGGCTGCTGATGGGCCTGCCCGGCGTGGCGTATCTCACCGGCCTGGCCGAGGCCAGCTGGACCGCCATCGGCCTGGCGATCGGCACCTACCTCAACTGGCTGATTGTGGCCCGGCGGATCCGCCGCTACTCTTACAAGCTGGGGGCCATCACGGTACCCCAGTTCTTCTCCAAGCGGTGGGGGGATCAGAGCTATCTGCTGTCGGCCCTGGCCGCTCTGATCATCATCATTTTCTTCATCCCCTACACTGCCTCGGGTTTTGCGGCCTGCGGCAAGCTGTTCTCCACCCTGTTCGGGGTGAACTATCTGGCCGCCATGCTGGTTTCGGCCGCTGTCATTGTGGCCTATACCGTCATGGGCGGCTTCCTGGCCGCCTCCTTCACCGACCTGATCCAGTCCATCATCATGACCATCGCCCTGGTGGTGGTGCTGGGCTTCGGCGTCACCAAGGCCGGCGGCCTGTCCGCCGTGATGGACAACGCCCAGTCCATGGCCGGCTACCTGTCCCTGTCTCATATCTACGATCCCGCCACCGGCGGTTCCAATCCTTATACCCTGCTGACCATCTGCTCCCTGCTGGCCTGGGGCCTGGGCTACTTTGGCATGCCCCACATCCTGCTGCGGTTTATGGCCATTGAGGACGAGCGCAAGCTCACCCTCTCCCGCCGGGTGGCCTCCTCCTGGGTGGTCATCTCGATGGGTGTGGCCATCCTGATCGGTGTGGTTGGCAACGGCATGACCCATGCCGGCGCCCTGGAATCCCTGGCCGACTCCGAGACCATCGTGGTCCGCACCGCCCAGCTCATCAGCCAGCACGGCGTCATCGCCGCCCTGCTGGCCGGCGTCATCCTGGCGGGCATCCTGGCCGCCACCATGTCCACCGCCGACTCCCAGCTGCTGGCAGCCTCTTCCTCGGTGTCCCAGGACATCGGCTGCGACTTCCTCAAGCTGAACCTGAAGGGCAAAAAGGGGATGATCGTGGCCCGCAGCGTCATGGTCCTGATCTCCCTGGTGGCCGCCTTCCTGGCACGGGACCCCAACAGCTCGGTGTTCCGGGTGGTTTCCTTCGCCTGGGCAGGCTTTGGCGCCACCTTCGGCCCCACCATGCTGATGGCCCTGTTCTGGAAGCGCTCCAACAAGTGGGGCGCCCTGGCCGGCATGCTGGTGGGCGGCATCATGGTCTTCGTCTGGAAGTTCCTGGTGGCCCCCATGGGCGGCGCCTGGGCCATCTATGAGCTGCTGCCCGCCTTCCTGTGCGCCTGTGTGGCCATTGTGGTGGTGTCCCTGCTGACCCCCGCACCCCAGGAAGACATTGTGGAACAGTTCAAGCACTACAACCAGTAAAAACAGGTTTTGGCCGCTGCACCGATGAAGTTTTCCGGCGCGGCGGCTTTCTTTTGGGTTTTTCAAAATTTTTTTGAAAATCTGAATAGATTCTTCCCTCCCGTTCGTATTCCGGGTGAAAGGATCCCAACAACACCCACAAGGGAAACAGGAGGTTTTTGCCATGATGAAACACAAGAAACTGCTGACCGCCGCCGCAGCCGCTGTGATGCTGCTGAGTTTTGGGGCCACCACGGCCTTTGCATCCGACACCTGGCAGGGCCGCTGGTGCACCGACGCCAACGGCGACGGCATCTGTGACCATGCCGCCGGCAGCTGCCAGTTCCTGGATGCCAACGGCGACGGCGTTTGCGACCGCTGCGGCCTGACCTGCCGGGGCACCGGCTGGGTGGATGCAGACGGCGACGGGGTCTGTGACCACTACACCGCCGGCACCTGCTATGGCGGCGGCTGCCACAGCGGCGGCCATGGCTATGGCCACGGGAGACATTGCAGATAACAGGACAGGCGGGGGTTGCATGCGGAGTGAGCAGGAGGTCAGCCGGGCCATCGACCGGTATGCGGATACGGTCCAGCGGCTGTGCATGATCTACTTGAAAAATCAGGCGGACACCGAGGACATCTTTCAGACCGTCTTTCTGAAATATGCCACCAGCACGGTGGCCTTTGAAAGTGAAGAACACGAAAAGGCCTGGCTGATCCGGGTGACCATCAACGCCTGCAAAGACCTGCTGCGCAGCTTTTTCCGCAGCCGGACGGTGTCCATGGAGGAAGTGCTGGAGCAGCCGGCGCCCCTGCCCCCCGACACCCGGGCGGTGCTGGAAGCAGTCCTGGCCCTTCCCCAAAAATACCGGAACGTGGTCTATCTGCACTACTACGAGGGGTACACTGCCCCTGAAATCGGCCGGATTCTGGGCAAGAACGTCAACACGGTTTACACCCTGCTGAACCGCTCCCGCCAGATGCTCCGGGATACCCTGGGAGGTGACGGCGATGAAGGATAACATTCGGCAGGCCTTCGGCCAGGTTCACGCGGACCCGGCCCTGAAAGCCCGGACCCGGGCCTTTGTGGCCGCCCAAACCCGGCCCCGGCCGGCCCCGGTCCGCAGGCTGCCCCAGGTTCTGGCGGCGGCAGCCTGCCTGCTGGTGCTGCTGGCCGGAAGTTACTGGCTCTACTTTTTCCCCACCGCCCGGATCAGCATCGACATCAACCCCTCCATCGAGCTGGCGGTCAACCGCTTTGACCGGGTCATCGGGGTGGAAGGCTGGAACGAGGACGGCCAGGCCCTGGCCCAAACCCTGGACATCCGGTTCGACACCTACACCGAGGCGGTGGAGGCCATCCTGGCCGACCCCCAGATTGCAGCGCTGCTGGCCGGGGGCGGGGCCATGGACATCACGGTGGTGAGCCCCGAAAACCAGCAGTCCAGCCGGATGCTTACGGCCCTGGAAAGCTGCACCGCCGGCCATCAGAACGCCCGCTGCCACACCGCCCTGCCGGAGGAACTGGAGGGGGCCCACGACCTGGGGCTCTCCTGCGGCAAGTACCAGGCCTACCTGGAACTGTACGCCCTGGACCCCTCCATCACCCCGGAACAGGTGGGTTCCATGACCATGCGGGAAATCCGGGACCTGCTGGCCCGGCTGGAAAGCGGCAGTGAGGCCGCCTCCTCCAGTACCTCGGGCCGGGGCTACGGCCATCACCACGGACACAGGCACGAATAAAAAATCCCCCTTTGCGCAGCCGGCGGGTTCTCCCTGCCGGCTGCGCTTTTTGGATCGGGCAAAACAGAAGCATTTTGCAAGGAAATCACAAGGAAATCTCCATGTTAGATCAAGGTTAACTCAAAGAAGATATGGTATTCTAAGATCGAACACAACAGGGAACAAAACGGCAGAGTCATCTGCTGGAAAGGTGGTGATGCGGCCGCCTGTGCGTTCCGCCCTGCAACTTTTTTCCACAAATCCAAACCCCTGCGGGGGAGAAAGGTGCGAATACCATGAAAAACCTGATGAAATCCTTTGCCATGTTCACCCTGTCTGCCTGCATGCTGGCAGGCGGCGTCCTGTCCAGCTTTGCCGCCGGTGCGCCGGCCATCGCCATCCAGTCCCACCAGGGCAGCAGCTGCGGCGGCACCGGGAAAGCTGAGATTGTAGCTCAGTTCTCCAATGCCGGGTCCTATACCATCTGCGCTGAGTGCGGCAGGGTCAACGGCGAGAGCGGCCTGACCCGGGTAGACCAGGCGGTGGCCAACTTTGCCGGCGTCAAAGTCTACCAGGGCGACGTGGCCGGCCAGCGGATCATGACGGCAGCCTGCCTGCAGTCCACCGGTTCCGTCATCAAGGACCTGGAGGTCAATGTGATGCTGCCCCGCTCCAGCGTCGATGGCTATGACCTGTACCAGGTGAACCTGGACGGCAGCGAAACCAAGCTGGAGATCAACGGCAGCGGCAAGTGGGCTTATGTGGACTTCTTCATGGCCGACGGCGCCGCCCTGGTCCGCATGGTTCCCCAGGCCTGATTTGTTGTCCCCCTCTCTGTTGCATACACCGGAATCCTCTGCAAGCCGCCGCGCCTGATCCCAGGGCGTGGCGGCCTCTTTGTGCCCAAAAAAGGCGGGCCGCCCTCCCGAAGGAGGGCAGCCCGCCCTTTCACTTTCCTGTTGTTTTGTGCTCAGCGGGGACCGCCCACCCAGAACACTGCCACCGTGCCGGGGCCGCTGTGGGCGCCGATCACAGGGCCGATGCTGCCCTGGTGCAGGTCGGTGACACCCAGTGCCTTGAGCTTGCCCATCACATAGTCACAGTCCTCCTGGCAGTCGCCGTGGCTGATGAACACGGTGCCGCCTTTGGGGTCCTGGGCGGTGGCCTGGAAGTGCTTGACCAGGGCGTCCAGGCTGGCCCGGCGTCCCCGGACCTTTTCCATGGCGATCAGATGGCCGTCATCATCCACATGGAGCACCGGCTTGATGCCCAGCAGGGTGCCGGCCACAGCTGCCGCACCCGACAGCCGTCCGCCCCGCTTGAGGAACATCAGGTCATCCACCGTAAACCAGGCGCAGACTTTGAGGGCCAGCTCCCGGGCATAGGCCGCAGCGGTGTCCAGATCGGCGCCGCCCAGCCGCTTGCAGCCTACCAGGTAGGCAAACAGCCCCTCGCCCATGCTGGCCTGTTTGGAATCCACGCTGACGATCCGGCGGTCCGGGAATTTCTCCTGGAGCATCTCGGCCGCCACGCAGCTGGACTGATAGGTGCCGGACAGGCCGCTGGAAAAGGCCAGGTACAGGATGTCCTGCCCCTGCTCCAGCACCGGCGTGAAGGCATCCTCATACTCCGCCAGGGATACCTGGCTGGTGGTGCAGCTGCTGCCATTCCGCAGCTTGTCGTAGAAGGTATGGGAGCTGATCTCCCGCCCGTCGGGATAATCCAGATAGCTTTGTCCATCCAGGTTAAAGTTCATGGGCAGGACCTGCAGGCCGGCCTGCTCGATCAGAGCCGGGGTCAGGTCGCCTGTGGATTCGGTAAAAATCACATAGGGTTGCATACTCATTCCACTCCTTTCACCCATTTGGGATCCATTCTGATGGGTTATTTCCATTCCCGCAAGTGAGTGTAACACGGTTTTCCGGCGGCGTCAAGCGCCCCCGGAGGCCCCTCCTCTGCACTTCGCAGTCCCCACAAATAGGATTCGCCGTTTTCTATCAAAATGCACAATTTTATTTTATTTTTGTCAAAACGATTGAAAAATTTTCCAGTCTGTGCTATTGTAAAGCCACGAAATGAATACTTGGTTTGTGTGAGAGACTGAGACGCGCAAGGCTATCCATTGGTTTGGATGTCCTGCGCTTTTTTTGTCCCCGTAACCGAAGGAGCGACAGGAATCGAGGTTTTGCTTATGTATGATGTACTGATCATCGGGTGTGGAATCGTCGGTGCAGCCACGGCCTTTGAGCTGTCCAAATACCAGCTCAGCGTCGGGATTCTGGAAAAGGAAAACGACGTGGCCGACGGCACCACCAAGGCAAACTCGGCCATCCTCCACGCCGGATACGACCCCATCCCCGGCACCCTGATGGCCCGGCTGAACGTCCGGGGCGTGGCCCTGGCCAAAGAGCTGTGCCAAAAGCTGGACGTCCCCTACCGCCAGTGCGGCTCTCTGGTGCTGGCCTTTTCCCAGGAGGAATGCGCTACCCTGGAAACCCTGAAACAGCGGGGCGACGCCAACGGCGTGCCCGGGCTGCAGATTCTCAGCCAGGAGCAGGTCCATCAGATGGAGCCCAACCTCTCCGGCGATGTGGTGGCCGCCCTCTATGCCCCCACCGCCGCCATCTGCTCCCCCTGGGAGTACTGCCTGGCCCTGGCAGAGACCGCCGTCCGCAACGGCGCCGACCTCCATCTGGAAACCCAGGTCACCGGCATCGAAAAGCAGGCGGGCAGCTGGCTGGTCCACACCAACCAGGGCGACTTCCAGGCCCGGTATCTGGTGAATGCAGCCGGCGTCTTTTCGGACTCAGTCCATGACATGGCCGCCCCCCACGCCTTCTCCATCCGTCCCAGCCGGGGCGAGTACTACCTGCTGGACAAGTCCGAGGGCACCCGGGTCTCCCACACCATCTTCCAGTGCCCCAACCAGAACGGCAAGGGCGTCCTGGTGAGCCCCACCGTCCACGGCAACCTGATTGTGGGCCCCAACGCCTCCCCTGTAGAGGGGGATGACACCGCCACCACCGCAGGTGGGCTGGACTTTGTCCGCACCACCGCCCTCAAGTCGGTACCTTCCATCGCCTTTGGCCAGTCCATCCGGAACTTTGCCGGCGTCCGGGCCCATGCGGCCGAGACCAGCGACTTCGTCCTCCAGGAAAAGGACGGCCTGGTGGATGCCGCCGGCATCTGCTCCCCCGGCCTCTCGGCGGCCCCGGCCATCGCCGAATATGTGGCCCAGCTGCTGGAAAAGGCCGGCCTGGCCCTGGAGTCGCGGCCTGACTTCTTCTGTGAGCGCCACCGCACCCGCTTCAAGGAACTGAGCCCCCAGCAGCGGGCCGAGCTGGTCCGCCGAGAACCGGCCTTTGGCCGGGTGATCTGCCGCTGCGAGACGGTCACCGAGGGCGAAATCCTGGAGGCCCTCCACGGTCCCATCCCGCCCCGGTCGGTGGATGCCGTCAAGCGGCGGGTCAACGCCGGCATGGGACGCTGCCAGGGCGGCTTCTGCGGGCCCCGGGTGGTGGAAATCCTGGCCCGGGAACTGAACGTAGACCCTGAACAAATCCAGCAGGACAAAAAGGGCACCTGGCTGCTCTGCGGTGAGACAAAAGGAGGCGGCGCACATGTTTGATCTGATTGTAATCGGCGGCGGCCCTGCAGGCCTGGCAGCAGCCTGTTCCGCATGGGACAGCGGCCTGCGGAAGATTCTGATTGTAGAGCGGGACCAGGAGCTGGGGGGCATTCTGAACCAGTGCATCCACAGCGGCTTCGGCCTGCAGTATTTCAAGGAAGAGCTCAGCGGCCCGGAATACGCCGCCCGCTTTGTGGACCTGCTGTCCCAGACAGGGGTGGAGGTCCGGCTGGACACCATGGTGCTCCAGATCACCCCGGAGCGGGAAGTCCACATGGTGGGCAAGGAGACCGGCTACTGCATCGAGCAGGCCAAAGCCATCATCCTGGCCATGGGCTGCCGGGAGCGGACCCGGGGCGCCATCGCCATCCCCGGCACCCGGCCTGCCGGCGTCTTTACCGCCGGCGCCGCCCAGCGCTATGTGAACGTGGAGGGCTATATGCCCGGCAAGCGGGTGGTGATCCTGGGCAGCGGCGACATCGGCCTGATTATGGCCCGCCGGATGACCCTGGAGGGGGCCAAAGTGCTGGCCTGCGTGGAAGTGATGCCCTATTCCAGCGGCCTGAACCGGAACATTGTCCAGTGCCTGCAGGACTTTGGCATCCCCCTGTTCCTGTCCCACACCGTCACCGACATCCGGGGCAAAGACCGGGTGGAACAGGTGGTGGTCAGCGAGGTGGGCCCCGACCGCAAGCCCATCCCCGGCACCGAGATGGTCTTTGACTGCGACACCCTGCTGCTTTCTGTGGGCCTGCTGCCTGAAAACGAGCTGACCAGCCAGGCCGGCATCACCATCGACCCCCGCACCAAAGGGGCCGTGGTCTATGAGAACATGGAGACTTCCATGCCCGGCGTCTTTGCCTGCGGCAACGTCTGCCATGTCCACGACCTGGTGGACTACGTCACCGCCGAGAGCCAGAAGGCCGGCGCCGCAGCCGCCGCCTATGTGCTGCAGGGCGGCAGCCGGGAGGGCCGGGTCATCGAGGTGAAAAACGGCCCCGGCGTCACCTACACCGTGCCCCAGCACATCCGCCCCGAACAGGTGGAAAAGGGCTGCGGCATCTTCTTCCGGGTCAACCGGATCTGCGGCGACTCTGAGATCCTGGTCACCAGCGGCGACACCCGGATCGCCGCCTTCAAGCGGGAGCATCTGGCCCCCGGCGAAATGGAACACATCACCCTGCCGCGGGTGCTGCTGGACAAGGCCGGCGACACCCTGACAGTTTCGATACGGGAGGCAAACTGAGATGAAGGAATTGATTTGCATCACCTGCCCGAAGGGCTGTCACCTGAAGGTGGACGAGGAGAACGGCTATGCCGTCACCGGCAACAGCTGTCCCCGGGGGGAAGCCTATGGCAAGGCCGAGCTGATCCACCCCACCCGGGTGGTCACCTCCACCGTCCGGTGCACCGGCGGCAGCCGTCCCCGCTGCCCGGTGAAAACCAGCGGCCCCGTCCCCAAGGACAAAATGTTTGATGTAGTGGCAGCCCTGGACGGGGTGGACCTGGCCGCCCCCATCCACATCGGCCAGGTGGTCATCCCCAATGTGTGCGGCACCGGCGTGGACATCGTGGCCACCAAGAACATCTGAGCTGCAGCCAAGCCAACAGGAGGTACATACCATGCCGAAATACATTCTCTCGCTGGACCAGGGAACCACCAGTTCCCGGGCCATCCTGTTCGACCAGCAGCAGGATATCATCGCCGTCAGCCAGAAGGAATTCACCCAGATCTACCCCAAAGAGGGCTGGGTGGAACACAACCCCATGGAAATCTGGTCCTCCCAGTACGCCGTCATGATGGAGGTGGTGGCCCAGAGCGGCATCCAGGCCTCCGACCTGGCGGCCATCGGCATCACCAACCAGCGGGAAACCACCATCGTCTGGGACAAAGCCACCGGCGCCCCCATTTACAATGCCATCGTCTGGCAGTGCCGCCGCACCGCCGGCCTGGTGGACCAGCTGGTGGCCCAGGGCCTCACTGACCACATCAAGGCCACCACCGGCCTGCTGCCCGACGCCTACTTCTCGGCCACCAAGATCCGCTGGATCCTGGACCATGTGGAAGGGGCCCAGGAGCGGGCCGAGCAGGGCGAGCTGCTGTTCGGCACCGTGGACACCTGGCTGATCTGGAATCTGACCTATGGGGCGATTCATGTGACAGACTATACGAATGCTTCCCGAACAATGCTTTTTGATATTCATCGGAAATGCTGGGATGAGGAGATTTTAAGCTGGTTCGGTATTCCGGAAAGCATGCTGCCGGAGGTAAAACCCTCTTCCTGCATTTATGGTTATACTTCTTCGGTGGTTCTGGGAGCCAGAATTCCCATCTGCGGGGCAGCCGGAGATCAGCAGGCGGCGCTTTTCGGCCAGTGCTGCTTTGAGCCTGGTGAGATGAAGAATACATACGGAACCGGCTGTTTTCTTCTGATGAATACGGGAAGCCAGGCTGTGCATTCCGGCCACGGGCTTTTGACTACCATCGCAGCCAGTACTTCCCAGGAAACACAGTATGCCCTGGAGGGAAGTGTGTTCGTAGCCGGAGCGGCAGTCCAGTGGCTGCGGGATGAGATGCGGATGGTGCGGACTGCGGCCCAGACGGAGCATTACGGGATGCAGAAGATACCGGCGGTGTGTATGTGGTGCCGGCATTTGCAGGACTGGGAGCGCCCTACTGGAATCCGTATGCCAGAGGCATGGTGGTTGGCCTCACCCGTGGAACCAGCAAGGAACAGTTTATTCGGGCGGTCATCGAGTCCATGGCCTACCAGGTCAGTGATCTGGCGGAAGCGATGCGGCAGGATTCCGGCATTGCCTTAAAGC
>OERG01000281.1_pt1 | contig 10591 bp, 9 predicted proteins | sample 1539951 | NCBI WGS metagenome assembly OERG01 (sample SAMEA3891870, study PRJEB23780) | metagenome | biome: terrestrial biome; feature: animal house; material: Caecal content | place: Italy | collected 2015-05-05
AACAATCCGCCCCCGGTGCAAAAAGCGCCGCCCCCTGGTCCAGGCCGGGGAACGGCGCTTTGACGCTGTGGTTAGAACAGCCCTTCTTCCAGGCAGACGTCCTGTTTGGGGACTTTGGCCCAGTCAAAATCGGGCAGCAGGCTTTCAGGGGTCCGGGGCTCCGGACGGTCCTGCAGGCCGTAGAGGTAGGCCAGTTTGCCGATGATCTCGGGGGCCGTGTACCGGCCCCGCAGGTGTTCCAGGCTCTGGTCCCCGTCCCGCTTGGACAGCCGCCGCCCCTGGGCGTCCAGCAGCAGCGGGCAGTGGGCAAAGGACGGGGGCGTCAGGCCCAGCAGCCGGTACAGGTAGATCTGCCGGGCGGTGGAGGAAAGCAAATCCGATCCCCGCACCACCTGGGTGACCCCCATCCGGGCGTCATCCACCACCACCGCCAGCTGATAGGCAAACACACCGTCTGCCCGCCGGAGGTAAAAATCTCCGCAGCCGGTGAGCAGGTTTTCCCGGTGCTCTCCCATGCACAGGTCGGTGAAGGCGATCTCTTCATCCGGGACCTTGATCCGCCAGGCGGGGGCCTTGGTGCGGCTCTTTTCCGCAATCTGGGCGGGGGTCAGGTTCCGGCAGGTGCCGGGATAGACCACATTCCCGTCCGAGGTGTGGGGGGCGCTGGCAGCGTGGAGCTGGGCCCTGGAACAAAAGCAGGGATACACCAGCCCCATCCCCTCCAGCTTGCGGTAGCTCTCGGTGTAGATACCGGCGCATTCGCTCTGGTAATAGGGCCCGTGAGGCCCCCCGTCCGAGCCGCCCTCATCCCACACAAGGCCCAGCCAGCGGAGATCCTCCTCCAGCTGGTCGGCATAGATGCGGGGGCACCGGGCGGCGTCCAGGTCCTCGATGCGGAGGACGATGCTCCCGCCCTGGCTTTTGGCGGACAGCCAGGCCAGCAGGCTGCAGGCCAGGTTGCCCAGGTGGAGCCGGCCGCTGGGGCTGGGGGCGAACCGGCCGACGGGGCCGGTCACAGTTCCAGCTTCCAAACCCCGTCGGCGGGCTGGAAGACGGGGGTATTGTAGAAGGTCTCGCAGGCGCGGACCATGTATGCCACGTCAGCGCAGCTGGCGGTTTCCACAGCCGAGTGCATGGCCAGCTGGGGCAGGCCGATATCCACCATGGGGATGGCGATCTGATGGCCCAGCAGGTTGCCCAGGGTGGAGCCGCCCCGGACGTCGGCCCGGTTGGCAAAGATCTGGACCGGCACCCCGGCCTTGCCGCAGATCTGCTGGAAGGCGGCGGCGGTGAAACCGCTGGTGGTATAGGTCTGGCTGGCGTTGTACTTCAGCAGGATGCCGCCGCCCAGACGGACCGGGTTCCGGGGATCGCTCTTCTCGGGGTGGTTGGGATGGGCGGCGTGGCCGTTGTCGGCGCTGAGCAGCAGGCTGTTGGTGCGGGCGCAGACGCTCTCCTCACGGGTGACACCCATGGCCTCCTCAATCCGGGCCATGGTGTCGGCCATCAGAGTGCCCTGGGCGCCCTGGCGGGAAGAAGAACCCACTTCCTCATTGTCGAACATGCACCAGACATCGGCCCGGCCTTCCTCCTTGCCCTCGCCGGCCAGGAAGCCGCAGAGGGTGGTGTAGGCGCACTCCAGGTCGTCGATCCGGCCGGACATGAACAGTTCCCCGTCCACGCCCACACGCTCGGCCTTCTGGCGGGTGCAGAGCACCAGATCATGGGACAGGATGTCCCCGGCGGCAACCCCGGCCTCGGCGGCCAGGATCTCCATCAGAGAGGTGCCACCCTCCAGGCCGCAGATGGGCTGCAGGTCCACCTGGTAGTTCCAGTTCTTGCCGGTGTTGGCCTCCCGGTCAAAGTGGATGCAGACATTGGGGATGCACAACAGGGCCCGGTCGGGGGCCACCAGCCGGGTCTCCACCCCCTGGGGGGTCTTGACCAGCAGGCGGCCGGCCACGCTGAGGGGACGGTCCAGCCAGGTGGGGGCGATCATGCCGCCGTAGCCCTCGGTCTCAGCCTTCAGGTAGCCCCCATCCTTGATGTCGGGGACTTTGATCCGCCAGGTGGGAGAATCCCCGTGGCTGGCGGTGACGTGCCAGCCGGTCAGCTTGCCCCGGGGCATCCGCCAGGCCAGCACTGCAGAGCCGTTGCGGGTGGTGTAGTAGCGGCCCCCTGCTTCCAGCTTCCAGGGCTGGCCTTCGGGGCAGAGGGTGTAGCCCTCCTGCTCCAGAATCTCGCAGGCAGCAGCAGCCGAGTGGAAGGGGCTGACGCTCTTGTCCAGGAATCCAAACAGGCCCTCCAGCAGGGACTGCTCATCGGTATAACGTTTTTCCATTTTGTCCTCCCAAAACAGGAGAGGCCGGGCGGCTGCCCGCCCCTCCCTTTGCTTCGTTTTCAGATATTCCGATTATAGCGCGTTTGGCACCCCCGGTCAACCGGCACCAAAAAGCCGCGGCCGGGCCCGGGGCCCGCCGCGGCAGAGGATGCCAAATTCTAAGAAGTAGACAGGGCGTTCTGTGCCAGCAGTTCTTCCAGCTGGCGCCGGACCTGGACCGCATCCACCCCGAACACCAGCTGTACCTCCCTGCCCTGGCAATAGATCCCGTCGGGGGTCAGATCCCGCAGCAGGGGCTGGTTCAGCAGGGCGGCGTCCTCCACCCAGACCCGCAGCCGGGTAAAGCAGTTGTCCACCCGCAGGATGTTGTCCCGGCCTCCCAGAGCCCCCAGCAGGGCCTGGTACGGGAAGCCGCCCTCCTGGTTGACCGGGGCGGTAGTGATATGGGTTTCCCGGCCGGGGGTGCGGAGATGCAGGCCCCGGATCAGCAGGGTGAACACCCCGAAGTACACCAGGATTTCCGCCGCCGCCAGCAAATACAGCATCGGATAATGGGTCCGCTCTGCCCCGGCGGAGAGATTCATGGCCAGGGAGGTAAACAGCCCGCCGGTGAAGCCGGTGACCCCGAACCAGTCCAGCAGGACCATGAAAAGCCCTGCGATCGCCCCATGGGCCAGCCACAGCACCGGGGACAAAAAGCAGAACAAAAAGTCGATGGGCTCGGTGACCGAGGCCAAAGAGGCGGTCAGCACCAGGGGCATCAGCATGGCGGCGGTGCGCCGGCGGTTCTCGGGGCGGGCGCAGAAGATCATGGCCCCGGCAATCCCAAAGTAGCCGAAGGTCTTGGTGAAGCCGGTGTACATCCAGCGAATGCTGTCCGAAATGGGCAGGCCCAGGCTGTACTGGGCCATCACCACCGGATAGGCCCCGGCGTACACCCGATCCCCCACCGTCAGGGTCCCGCCCAGGGAGGTAAACTGAAAGGGCATGTACACCAGGTGATGGAGGCCGGTGGGAATCAGCACCCGCTCCAAAAAGCCATAGAGGAACAGGCCGCCATCCCCTGCAGCGGCAATCCATTGGGCCAGGCGGTTCACCGCCTGCTGCACCGGCGGCCAGACAAAACAGGAGGCAAACCCCAGCGCCAGGGACAGCCCTGCCATGCAGAGGAACGGCAGCCGGGCCCCGCCGTAAATCCGCAGGGGTGCAGGCCGGAAAACCGTTTCACAGGTGTGGTTGTAGACCCAGCCGGTGAGGAAGCCCAGGATCACGCCCCCGGTGACCCCCATGTCCACCGTCTGAATCCCCAGCACGGTGGCCTGGCCGGTGCCATAAAGGCCCAGGCCGGGGGCAGCCTCGGCCAGCTGGCCCAGCTGTTCCAGCACCGTGTGGCCCGCCGTCAAAAAGACCAGATAGGAAAGAAAGGCGATGAGGGCTGCCTGGTGCTTGTCCTTCCGGGCCAGGAAGGCGGCCACCCCCACACAGAACAGGACGCCCAGATTCTGCACGATGGCCATCATGCCGTTGTACACCAGGTTCCCCAGCAGGACCAGGGGTTCCCACCGCAGAACCGGGATAAAACTGCCCAGCCCGGCCGACGCCAGCAGGGCGCCCAGGGCCAGCAGCAGCCCCGCCACCGGCAGGCAGCTCAGGGCCGCCAGCATGGCGGTGGAAAATTTCTCCAGGGTGGACAGCACGCTCTCTTTTGGCTTCATCCCGATGACCTCCCCTTTTCCCCATTTTGAACGTCCGGCGTCAAGTATACATCCATTATACCGGCGGCTTCCGGCGGTTGTCAATCGCCAACAAGTCGCATAAAGTGCAAGATATTTGCACTTTATGGGCGCCGGTTTTGATCCAGACAGCGGTCTGCATCGCACCGGGCCGCAGGCCCAAACGCGGACCAAGATGCAGGGCCTTGCCGCCGGCAGGACGAAACGTAAGCCGGAGCAGCTGCGCGGTACAAGTGGAAAGCTTTTTGCTCCGTTTCTCCGAAAAGCAGGGGCGTTGACAACAGGCAGACGGGAAAGTATACTGGTATTGAACCCCTGAAATCGTCAGGACTGGCGCCGCCACCCGGCGCACAAAGGAGGTCTTTCGATATGAAACGCAATGGTTGGAACCGCTTCCGCGCTGCTGGCTGCTGTGCGGCTCTGCTTGTCTCTCTGGTTCTGGCAGGATGCAGCAACACCGCTGCCCCTGCCTCCGAACCCAGTACATCCGCCCCCTCCTCTCAGGCCCTGAGCCAGGCCCCCGCCTCGGAGGCTGTGCCTTCCGGTGAGGACGACACCACCCCCGCCCCCAACGGCCAGGAGGATGGCTCTGAAAACAGCTTCAACGGCATCACCGACCCTGTCGACGCCTTTGCAGGCTGCCTGGGCTGGGGCCCCGGCACCGCCGGCACTTCCCTCAAATCGGCAGCCTCTGCCGCTGCCATGATGGACTGGGCCCAGGAAAACGGCGCTGCCAGCCGCAGCAGCGACGCCCTCAACGATACCCTGTCCCAGTGGTTTGATTCCCTGGACACCTTCGACCAGGAGAACTTTGCCGAGGCATGGCCCCTGATCCAGGAGACCGCCCAGGAAATCCTGGACGATCCCGATGCAGTCCTTCCCCGTCTGGAGGATGCCGGCGTCCAGGAGGCCCCCTCTTGCTCGGCGGACGACTGGTCGGCCCTGGCCGGCGCCCTCAACGCCATCGTCCCGGAACCCCAGCAGTAAACCGGATACGCAAAGAGCCGCAGCCCTTTCAGGCTGCGGCTCTTTTTGATTTCTGGAATTTGATTTCTGGAAAATCAGAAGAAAATCAGACCTTCTTCAGGACATAGGCCCGCTGACCCAGGCCCACCTTTTCGGCCTGCTCCAGGGTTGCCTTCCACTCAATGTTGGGGTTGGAATCCTTGAAGTTGTCGTGGTAGCAGTTCCAGCCGGGTTTGGCCAGGTTCTGGCCCAGCTGGCTGTTGGCAATGGGGGTTGCTGCCAGGCAGGCGTCGGCACAGGCCTGGTCCAGGGCCACCGGGTCAAAGGATGCGAACATGCCGATATCCGGCAGGATGGGGGCGTCGTTCTCGCCGTGGCAGTCGCAGTTGGGGCTGATGTCCTGCACCAGGCTGATGTGGAAACAGGGACGGCCGGCGCAGACGGCAGCGGCGTACTCGGCCATCTTGCGGTCCAGCTCCTCGTTGGCGCTGTTGTCCAGGGAATAGATGGCGTCAAAGCTGCAGGCGCCGATGCAGCGGCCGCAGCCCTTGCACAGATCGTAATCAATCACAGCCTTGTTCTCGGCATCGTAGTGGATGGCGTCGGAGCCGCACTCCTTGGCGCAGCGGTGGCAGCCGCGGCACAGGTCGCGCTGGACTGCCGGGGCGCCCGAAGAATGCTGCTCCATCTTGCCGGCGCGGCTGCCGCAGCCCATGCCGATGTTCTTGATGGCGCCGCCAAAGCCGGTGGACTCGTGGCCCTTGAAGTGGGTCAGGCTGATGAAGACGTCGGCATCCATGATGGCGCGGCCAATCTTGGCGGTCTTGCAGAACTCGCCGTTGGGAACCGGCACCTCCACCTCGTCGGTGCCCCGCAGGCCGTCGCCGATCAGGATCTGGCAGCCGGTGGTCATGGGCCAGAAGCCGTTGGTCTGGGCGCAGGTCAGGTGCTCCAGGGCGTTTTTGCGGCTGCCCGGATACAGGGTGTTGCAGTCGGTCAGGAAGGGCATGCCCCCCTGCTCCTTGCACAGGTCGGCCACCACCTTGGCGTAGTTGGGACGCAGGAATGCCAGGTTGCCCAGCTCGCCGAAGTGCATCTTGATGGCCACAAAGCGGCCGGTCATATCGATGTTCTTGATGCCGGCGGCCAGGCACAGGCGGCGGAGCTTTTCGGTGAGGCTGGTGCCCACCGGGCACCGGAAATCGGTATAATAGACAGCAGAACCTTCCATGTATTCGTCCTCCTTTGGGCGGGGCGGCCGCCCATCTTTCATTTCTCTGACAGGAAAATTATACCACAAACTTTTTTATCTGGAAAGACAGCCCCGCCTCAGACAAAGGCCGCCACGGCGGCCACACCCAGCACAATCAGGCCCAGCACAATCCGGTAGATGCCGAAGAATTTGAAGTCGTGGCTCTTGACGTAGGCCATCAGGAACCGGATGGCCGCCATACTGACCACAAAGGCCGACACGCAGCCGGTAACCAGGATGGCGATTTCAGTACCGGTCATCCCTTCCCCTTCCAGCACAAACTTAACTACCTTCAGCAGGGAGGCGCCGGCCATCACCGGGATGGCCAGGAAGAAGGTGAACTCGGCCACAGCGGCCCGGGACAGGCCCAGCAGCAGGCCGCCCACAATGGTGGCGCCGCTGCGGGAGGTGCCGGGGATGATGGCCAGCATCTGCCACACGCCGATGATCAAAGCTTCCCGGTAGCTGATCTGTTCCAGCCGGGTGACCTTGGCGGCGGCGCCCCGGTTTTCCACCAGGATGAACAGGATGCCGTAGAGGATCAGCATGGCGGCCACCGTGATGTAGTTGTAGAATTTTTCCTCCATCCAGTCGTCCAGGGGGCTGATGACCAGTACCGGCAGGGTGGCCACCACCACCTTGAACCACAGGCTCCACACCGAAGCCTTGGAGACGATCCGGCCATGGCGGATGCCGAAGGGCCACAGTTTGCCCCAGAACAGCACCACCACCGCCAAAATGGCGCCCAGCTGGATCACCACCCGGAACATGGAGATAAATGCGTCGGTGGCGTCGAACTGGATCAGCTGTTCCACCAGAATCATGTGGCCGGTGGACGAGATGGGCAGCCATTCGGTGATGCCCTCCACAATGCCCATCAGCAGCGCCTTGATGATTTCTATCAGCATACATACTCCTCTCCGCACCGGCACCCCGGCGCGCTCTATGATTTGCCCCTCCAGTATACCATACTTTTTCATGAAAAAGTATGCAAAAAGTTTTTTAACTTGTACCGCGCAACTCTGGCCGCGCTCACGTTACACCTAGAGAGCGGCTAGGCCCTGCATCTCAATCGGCGTTTGGGCTGCGCCCGGGTACACGGAAAGGTTTTCCTGGCCCGGTCATCCCACACACCCCGATTCCCCTCAATGCGGGAATTTTTTGCTTTTTGGATGGATGCGATCGAAACCCACCCTCCACTCTTTTAATGTGTCCTCCCTGCCGCTGCGCGGCCTCCCCTTCGGGGGATCGAGCCGTTGACTGCTCTTGCTGGTTTTGCACTTCATATTGTCTCACAGATGCGGCAAGCCAGCAGAAGGAGGAGCAGTCTGTGGTTTAGAGCCCCGGCAGGGGCAGCGGCGGCGACCGCATCCAGTGGATGATACAGGGAGCCGCCGCTGGCGTCGCGCTCCAATTTTCACAAGGGCGCGCCGTCGCCCGCAGTGAAAATTGGCTAAGCGCAAGAGGAATGCGGTCTGCTTTTTGCAAGCGGGCGCCGCCCCGCGCTGCAAAAACAGGGCACCGCAACCCGGATGGTTTAGATTCAATATCCCTGCTCTCCAGTTTTCCACAGGTCCCTGTCAGAAAGGTGCAAAATCCGGCTGCAAAAACCTTCTGTTTCCGTTTGACGCACCCGGACAATCTGGCTATAATAAGGGCGGAACCGCCCCTCTGCGGAGCGGGACCCTTTGACCCGTTCCCCATCCCAGCCGAAAGGAGACACCATGGAACAGCCTTTTGACCCTTCTGTCTCGGCATCCACCCCCACCCCCCGGGGCCGGGCGGTGCTCTGCGTCTGGGCCGCTGTGCCCGGCGCCGTGGCTGCCCCCTTTGTGTTCTGGCAGGGGCTGGGCTGGGGCTGGGCCTTCTGCGTGCTGTGGTGCCTGGTGGTCTTTGGGCTGTGGGTCCGGGCCTGCAGCCTGGTGGCCTGCCTGGACGACGCCGCCCTGACCCTCTATCTGGGGGTGGCGTTCCCGGTGGAGCGGGTGATCCCCCGCAACAGCATCACCTCCACCCTGATTTTCCGTACCCCGCTGCTGCGGCTGGCGGGGGCCTGTGTGCTGGTGATCTTTACCCCCGGCATGTGGGCGGTGCTGCCCGGCATCCACCTGGAAGAGGCCGACGCCATCAGCGGGGCTCTGCTGGCCGGCGGGAGGTCCCTGTCATGAGGGGCACCGGACGGCGGCGGTACCACCCCTTCTTTGCCCTGCGGCTGATGCGCCGCACCCTGCTTCTCTACCTGGTGCCGCTGGTGCAGGTGCTGTTTGCCCGGCAATGGGATGTGCTCTGGACCGCCCTGGCCCAGGACCTGGCCCTGTTCTGCCTGATGGCCCTCATCAGCTACGGGATGCTGGGGGTGTCCAGCTGGGAGCTGGACGATGCCGGCACCCTGCGGCTCCACTGGAACCTGGTGGTGTCCTTTGAGCGGACCATCCAGGCCAGCCAGCTGGCGGCGGTGCAGATCGAGCGGCCCCTGATTTACCGGCTGGGCGGGGCCAGCCGGGTGACCTTTTATCCCACCCTGCTGCCCAAAGGCCGGGCGGTGACCCTCTGCCTCAAGCGGCGGGACGCGGCCCTGCTGGCCGACTGCCTGATGCCCGCCCCCGAGCAGGAGGTCTATCACCCCGCGGGGGGCGAGCGGCTGGCCTTTGTCCTTTTGGGGGCCAACAGCCTGTCCACCCTGCTGCTGGTATGGGTGGCCCTGGGCCAGGGGGACAACACCGCCGAACAGATGGCCCTGTCCCAGCTGGGTCAGGCGGCCGCCTGGGCGGCCCGGTGGCTCCCTGCCGGCCTGGCCTGGGTCCTCACCCTGCTGACCTTCCTCTTTGGGCTGAGCCTGCTGCGCAGCTTCAGCCATACCGTCCGGTACGCCGTCTGGCGGGGCCAGGGGGTACTGGCCAGCCGGGGCGGACTGCTGCTGCGGGTGGAGCGCCGGTTCCGTCTGGACCGGCTCACCTGCGCCGAAGTCCGGCTTTCCCCGACGGCCCGGCTGCTGCGGTGCTACCCGGTCTACCTCACCGCCGGCTGCTACAGCGGGGACGACCCCCTGTTTGTCTACCGGTCCGGGCAGGAAGAGCTGATTCATCGGCTGCTGCCCGGCCTCCGGCTGCCCCCCAACCGGCGGCTCTCCCTGGAGCAGGTCCGGGGCCGCAGCCTGGCCATCCTGATGCCCGCAGGGAGCACCTTTGCCTTCCTGGTGCTGCTGATTCTGGTGGCCTCCTGGGCCCTGCCCTCCGCCATCCCCCTGCTGGCCCTGCCGGCAGCGGCAGCCGGCTTCTGGCTGGTGATCTCTTTCCAGGGATTCTTCCGGGAGGGCGCCTGGCCTGTCGATGGCCGCATCACCTTCCTGCGGCAGCGCCGGCTCTCCCTGCGCTGCGTCTGCATCTTTTCCCCGGTGATCTGCCTGCGGATCTTCCAGAGCCCCTGGGCCGTGACCCGGGGCCGCGCCAATCTGACCTTTGCTTATCCTGGCCGCCTCCACGAAACCGTCCGCAGCATTCCGCTGGCGGAGGCCCGCGCCTGTGCGGTCCTGTTTGAAAGGAATGAGTTCCATGATCCAAACGATTCTGTTTGACCTTGACGGCACCCTGCTGAATACCATCGACGATCTGGCCGATGCCTCCAACTGGGTCTGCCAGCAAAACCACTGGCCCACCTTCACGGTGGAGCAGTACAAACACATGGTGGGCAACGGCATCCCCAAGCTGGTGGAGCGCTTTTCCCCCGAGGGCTTCCGCAGCACCCAACAGCTGGCCGACACCCTGGCCCAGTTCACCGCCCGCTACGACGCCCACAAGGAGGACAAGACAGCCCCCTATCCCGGCATCCCCCAACTGCTGGCGGCATTGAAGGAGCGCGGGGTCCAGACCGCCGTCTTTTCCAACAAGGCCGACGCCCTCTGCGGCGGCATCATCGACCACTACTTCGCCCCCGGCTCCTTTGCCGCCGTCCGGGGCAACCGGCCCGGGGTGCCGGTGAAGCCTGACCCCACCGGCGTCTACAGTCTGATGGAGCAGCTGGGGGCCAAAAAGGAAACCACCCTCTTTGTGGGGGACAGCAACGTGGACATCGCCACCGGCCACAACGCCGGCCTGCCGGCCCTGGGGGCCGTCTGGGGATTCCGGGGCGCTGAAGAGCTGCGGGCCGCCGGCGCCGATGCCCTGGTTTTCCAGCCGGCAGATATCCTCCAGTATCTGGGCGGCGTCAGCCGTACATAACAAAAGCACCCCGGCAAAGGAGCGGTATTCATAAGACAGTTAACAGCCACCGTAGTTTGAACTGTGGTGGCTGTTCTTGTAT
>OERG01000283.1_pt1 | contig 10525 bp, 9 predicted proteins | sample 1539951 | NCBI WGS metagenome assembly OERG01 (sample SAMEA3891870, study PRJEB23780) | metagenome | biome: terrestrial biome; feature: animal house; material: Caecal content | place: Italy | collected 2015-05-05
TGGTCGCTGCACGCAGGGACTGTTCTTTACTAAATTCTAACTGTGCATCTTCCAGCGTTTTTAAAATAAAAATATATCGGTCTATTGGCATTTTATGATAGGGTGCAATCGCTGGAATGCTGTTCCACACCTGAAGCACTTCCAAAAGGTCGTGTTCCACGCGCAAAACCAAGTCAGAAAAGCCCAACATTGCCTGTGTAATTGGCTCGACCGGTGCGCAAAATCCTTCCCAAATGGTTGGGCTGTCCATCGTTGCCGTGACAAACCCTTCATCATATACGCCAAATCGCCCTGCGCGTCCACCAATTTGTTTGATTTCCTCCGGTCGCAGTGCACGGTTATGGATGCCGTCAAATTTGCGGTCGCGTGTAAAGATAATGCGGCGAATGGGCAAATTCAGCCCCATGCCAATGGCATCAGTCGCAACGAGCACCTTGGTTTCTCCGCGTAAAAACCGCTCCATCTGTAATTTTCGCGTGGCATATGGCAGCGCACCATAGATAATCGAAGCGGCAATTCCGTTTTGTCTCAGTTGCTCGGCCAGCAACAACACATTTCGCTTGGAAAATGCAATCAGTGCATCCCCCTCCTGTACCTCATCCATCGTAATGGGACTATCCTGCAACTTGAGTGGTGCCATGCGTGCATGTTCCTGCACTTCATAGCACTCGCCACAGCTTTCAATCAACTGCTTTAAAATGGACAGACCTTCCGGCGCGGTACATAGATGAATCTCCTGTGCGCAACACCCTAGAATCGCGCGTGTCCATGCAAAACCGCGTTCGCGGTCGGCAATCATCTGACATTCATCCACCACCGCAACAGTATAGACGCGATTTACGTCCAGTTTTTCCACCGTAGAGGCAATATGTGTTGCCCCCGGTCGAATGTCTTCTTCTTCGCCGGTCAGCATACTGCAATTGACCCCGCGTGCCAACATAGATTCCTGCACTTCAAGCGCCAGCAAGCGAAGCGGTGCCAAATATACACCACTGTCTGCCTGTGCCAGACGATTCAAGCTTTGATAAGTTTTGCCGGTGTTGGTGCCGCCCACATGCAAAATAAAATGCCGTTCCATCATGCGCGCCATCGGGTATTCATCTTTGGGGTCAACTGTAATCAAATCGGACAACTGTGCCCGAATCATAGACGGAATATAATCGACCAAATAAATTTGGTATAGAGAGTTGTCAAGCAGCTTTCGTGCTGGAAAATCCGGTATAGACAGGAGCTGTCCAACTGCAATCGGCTGTCCACGCTGCGCATACTCATACAATAATACGGCTGCCACGCGCACCAATGCCGCGGTATACCGTCCCGCTATCAGGCGATGCAGAGCGCGTTCGCGCTTGGTCTGTCCACGCCCCAAAAACGGCGCACAGGCGACTATCTGCAATGGATTTTTTAAAAATTTACTGTGCCGGATACTGGCATCTGTCATTTCCATCACCGTGCGTAAGCCGTCCTGTGCTTCGGTCAGCGACCGCACCGGTGGAATGGTACCATCTAGCAACGCAGATAAAATACCCTGATGTAAACGACGTACCAGCAAAATCGCGTCGGCATCTCCTTCGGTCATCTGTTCCAGTGCCTGCGGCTCAAACGCTGCTTCCAGCGCCAACCCGCCCAAAAACGCCCTCTGCTGCTGCATGATTTGCTGTAACCGGCGTTTTTCTTCGCGCTGGTCACGACGATTTGCCACACGTTCCAACATTGCACAAATATCTGGTCGCCGTTCCATGCGCTCAACATCGGCACACGCCCAAAGGCGCACCAGTTTACTGCTGTTCATATGGTGAGGATTGCGGCCACGTTTGGGCGCAGGCAGTTTTTTGATAATGGGGTCTGTCCAACCGCGTGCATATAAATCGCCGACGGTCATCCAGTCTTTTTCTATTGCCTCAGGCATAAGCACCTCCGGAACAAAATTGATTTATCAATAAGAAACCCGCTCCAGATATCAAAACGAAGCGGGACACATGATGCTGGCATACAATTTTTCTTCTATTATATCACAAAATTTCTTTACTGCACAAGCAGAGCAAACGGTTGGACAAATATCTATCTGATTCGATGTTGTTGTGAAAAAAAAGCGCAAAAAAAGAAGAAACCACCCCTTCCTTGGTTTCTTCCTCTGTGCTTAGAGCATCGACTGTTCTGTAATCCAATCGTAAAGAATTTCACGAAAATGGACTTCCGATACTCCATTTTGATTGAGTTTTTGCACGATATGCTCTACATCTTCACGTCGTATCGTCAAATCTGGAAGCTCGTCTAACAATTGTCCATCCTTCAGCATTGCAACGCCGAAGGTAGGTTGTGTCATTTCCACTTGATTCGGCACACACTCAATCACTGTAAAGCAGGGATACATAACGCGCTTCCCCCCTTTCCGGCTCTATTTTAACATGAAATGATTGTCGAAATTTGTAGATAAATCTGTCCCGTTTTCTAATCATTTCGCGAATTTTCCAGAAATAAAGAAAAACGTGTTCTTTTGACATATCTCTACAAAAAAATATTGCCTTGGAAATTTAAAAAGCACCTGCGTAAAACGCAGGTGCTTTTAACAATCAACATTAGATGGCACGGGTAACCTTGCCGGAGCGGAGGCACCGAGTACATACGTTGATATGGCGGGGAGTACCGTCGACCAGAGCCTTAACTCGACGAACGTTCGGCTTCCAAGTTCTGTTAGAACGTCTGTGGGAGTGAGAAACCTTGATACCAAAGGTTACGCCCTTGCCGCAAATATCGCACTTTGCCATTTTTCCTGCACCTCCTTATCTAAAAGGCATTGAGTAACGTCTATTATAATATCACAAGCCGCGCAGAAACGCAAGCCTTTCCGACAATTTATTTTGAAAAAAATAAAAAAACTTTTTCGGTTTTCTCACAGCCATTGAAAACCCTGTCGTGCTCCGTTATAATAAAGGTATCTTACTCGCATACGGTAGGAGGATTGAAAAAATGCAATTAAAAGAATTTGGTGTTTGCTTGGGCGACCTCATCCAGGAATTTAATTTTGAGGTCATATACGGCCCTGAAAATTTTGAACGTATCGAAATCACAAAGACCGATGTGAATCGCCCCGCGCTTCAGTTGGCTGGGTTCTTCGATTACTTTGACCCCAACCGTATCCAGATTATGGGTAAGGTCGAAAATACTTTTGTTGAACAGATGACCCCAGAAGAACGCGCTTTGTGCTTTGATAAACTCTTTGCTTCCGGTATTCCGGTCATGATTATTTCGCGCAATATCGACATTTTTTCCGAATGTCTGGCCGCAGCACAAAAATATAACGTCCCCTTGCTGCGCACCAATGAATTTACCTCCACTATCATCAATTCACTGGTCGCTTCGCTCAAAGTCTCGCTTGCACCGCGTGTCACGCTGCACGGTGTACTGGTCGAAATCTATGGCGAAGGCGTTTTGCTGCTCGGTGATTCCGGTGTTGGTAAATCGGAAACTGCCATCGAATTGGTCAAACGCGGTCATCGCCTGATTGCCGACGACGCAGTTGAAATTAAGCGCGTCTCTGACAAAACGCTGGTGGGCACCTCACCTGATGTCATCCGCTATTTTATCGAATTGCGCGGCATTGGCATCGTTGACGTGCGCCGTATCTTTGGTGTCGGTTCTGTAAAACTGACCGAAAAAGTTGAACTTGTCATCAATCTGGAACCTTGGGAAGAAGGAAAACAATATGACCGTCTGGGTCTGGAAGGACAAACCACCAGTATCTTGGACATCACCGTACCTTCTTTGACTATCCCTGTGCGCCCCGGCCGTAACCTCGCTGTTATCATTGAGGTTGCCGCGATGAACGACCGCTATAAAAAGATGGGATACAATGCAGCAAAAGACTTGCAAGAGCGTATGCTCAAGTCTTTCGGCAACAATTAACCATCCAAAAAGGCAGGCGTTCCCTGCCTTTTTCCATCTGCCTATATATTATTTTCAATTTTGGAGGACTGATGTATTATGATGAGACTCGGCATTGACCTCGGCGGTACCAACACCGTAGCCGGCCTGTGCACCACAACCGGCACTCTGGTTGACAAGCTTTCCGCCCCTACCCCTACCGGTGACCCAGAAGGCTTATGCCGCACGATGCGCGAACTGTGCTGTGCACTGTGTGACAAGCATAACGTTCCCTACTCTGAAATCGAACAAATTGGTATCGGTTTGCCCGGCACCATTGTAAAAGCAACCTGCGCCCTGACCTTCGGCACCAATCTGGGCATGTCCAATGTATGCTTCGCGCAGGCATTTGAACCTGATTTCCACTGCCCCGTAGCCATTGACAATGATGCCAATTGTGCTGCGCTGGGTGAATTTGCAGGCGGTGCCGGTAAAGGTACGCGCAACCTGTTAATGGTCACGCTGGGTACTGGTGTCGGCGGCGGCATTGTCATCAACGGCAAACTGTTCACCGGCCGTGAAGATATCGCCGGTGAGATTGGGCATATGGTCATCGTGCCCGATGGTGTTCCCTGCAACTGTGGCCGCCGCGGTTGTCTGGAAACCTACGCTTCTGCGACTGGTTTGATTCGCCTTGCTCTCGAAGCAATGGAGCACGACAGCACAACCATCCTGCATCAGCAAATGCGCAACAATAACGGCACCTTGACCGCAAAGATGGTGTGTGATGCCTGTGATGCAGATGATGCGCTGGCAAAGCGTGTATTCTCTGACTACTGTGACTACCTTGCCTGCGGTCTGACCAACCTCATCAATATTTTGCAGCCCGATGCCATTGTTATCGGCGGCGGCGTGGCTGGATATGGCGAAAAGCTGTTTGAGCCACTGCGCGCCCGCGTCCACAGCCAGCAATTTAAGATTGGCGCCGAAGGCACTCCGATTGTCGGTGCTACCCTCGGAAACGATGCCGGTATTCTGGGAGCAGCCTTGTTATAAGAAACCGTTTTTGTTAAAATCTGCTAAAAATCTCCATATCTGCGCGTTTTTCTTGATTTTCCACGACTTTTTTGTTATAATCATTCTTAAAGTGTTTTGCATTCACCCCCGGACGAAAAGGAAGACGCATCTTATGAAACGATTGGTTGCAGGTATCTTGACCGCCGCCATGCTCTCCTCGACCGCTGGCGCAGTCTCTTATGACCCGGAACAAGCAGGAACCACTTCTTCTGCTGCAACGACAACCACTACTTCAACTATGGCCGCTTCTCTTACCGCCTATCCAGCTACCATGACTGTCAAACTGGACGGCAAGCAGGTGAAGCCGGTCGGCTATAACATCAACGGAAACAACTATTATAAATTGCGCGATATCGCGCAAATCCTCAACGGCACTACCGCACAATTTGGCATTTCGTGGGACAAAAGTACCCGTTCTATGGATTTATCCCCCGGCAGTACTTATGAATCGGTTGGCGGCGAATTGGGTGCCATCCCGACCGAAAAAACAACCGCAAAGACTTGCACCGAAACGGTTCTGATTAACGGTTCTAAAGCCGCGTTGACTGCGTATAATGTAGACGGTTACAACTACTTTAAGTTGGTTGATTTAGGGGATGCGCTGGATTTTGGCGTAGACTATGAATCCAAAACGCGCACGGTCATCATGACCACCCCCGAAAAGCAGGAACCAGAGCCGGAAGAACCAGAAGAACAACCCGAAGAAACGCCTTCGGAGCCGGAAACACCAGCACCCCCTCCCGTACCTACAACGGCAGTAGACGGTGTGCTGAAAATTTGGATTGACCCCGGCCACGGCGGTTCAGATTCGGGTAACGTCGCAACTTCAACCATTCCCTTTGATGATTACTGGGGCGTGCACCACGACGGCAACACCAAAATCTATGAAAAAGACTTTAATCTTGCCGTTTCTCTGATGCTCCAAGAAATGCTGGAAGATGCTGGCGTCACCGTCCGCATGACGCGCACAGACGACAGTACAGTTGACGCAACCACCCGCAAGCAGCTATTTAGCACCGAGGGCGGCGGCTATGATATGATTTTCAGCGTACATCATAACGGCTATTCCACTTCTACACCTCAGGGTGCCGAAGTCTTGATTCAAATTGCATACGAAGATGGCGGCGTAGGCAAGGAATTTGGTGAACTGCTGAAACAGGAATATCTGGATATCGGTCAGGATTGGCGGCGTTTTGTCTTTGAACACAGTGCCACAGACCCAACAAAGGATTATTACTTCGTGTTGCGCTCGGCACAGGAAGGCGGCGCACTGGCCTTTATCAGCGAGTTCTGCTTTATGAGCAACCCGGATGACCAACTTTGGCTGATGTACACGGATAACCTCAAAAAAGAAGCGACTGCACAATATAACGCTATCATGAAATATTTTGAAACCCATCCATACTAATGATTACGCAAGGAGTATAACCGCACATCTATGGAATCTAAAGTTGAACAAGCTGTTGCCCTGCACGATAAGGGCTATAACTGTGCACAGGCGATTGTGTGTACCTACGCCCAAGACTTTGGCATTGACATCGAAACCGCATATAAGTTAAGCGAAGGTTTTGGCTTTGGAATGGGCACAATGTCTGTTTGTGGCGCACTGAGCGGCGGTCTGATGGTTGCCGGATTAAAAAACAGCGCTGGTGTACAATCTCCCGGTGCCACCAAAGGTGCCACTTATAAAATCAACCGCGCTATCACACAGGCCTTTGAACAGGCCACCGGCGCTCTGTTATGCGCAGAGCTCAAGGGTCGTGACACAGGCAAGCCGATTTGCTCCTGCGAAGAGTGTATTCGCTGCGGTGCTCGGATTGTGGAAGAGCACTTACTTTCGGACAAATAAAAATCAACAAAGGCGCACCAAATCGTGCGCCTTTTTGCTGTTCTTTTTTGCCCCTTGGTGTACATAAACTATCAGCAGACGTTGGAGGGATTTTATGAAAATTACGGCGATTTACGGAACCGAACATGTTGGCAGCACGGTGGAACTGGCACGCATGGCCATCTCACAGTTACAGCCCGAATCGGTAACCGAGTTCTTTCTGCCGCGCGACTTCGACCATTACTGTTCTGGGTGTGGTGCCTGTTTTACAAGTGCTACACCCTGCTGCGTGCAAGCCAAAGCCCAAATAGAGCCTATCTTGCAGGCAATCGAACAAGCTGACATCCTTATTTTTGCTTCTCCTGTATATGTCTATCACGTCACGGGCGCTATGAAGTCCTTTCTTGACCATATGGGCTGCCGTTGGATGGTACACCGTCCCAATGGTGCTATGTTCCAAAAACGTGCACTTCTGTTGACCACCGCCGCTGGTGGCGGTATGCGCTCCACGCTCAAAGATTTAAAAGACAACATGAATTTCTGGGGCGTAGGGCGCATTGTATGCTATGGAAAAGCCATCCGGGCACTGTATTGGAAAAATGTTTCACCGCAAATGCGCGCGACACTGGCGCGGGATATTTCCAAAGTCTGCGACAAATTGCAGCTCGAGCGCCCGGTGAAGCCCAGTCTAACGGTTCGGCTCTTGTTCCGCTTTTTCCAAAAACTGCAACCTCGAATGCAAAATCCTACCGATATTGCATATTGGCAGGCTCAGGGCTGGCTATCCGGTCAAAAACCATGGTAATCAAAAAGAGTGCGGCAAAATGCTGCACTCTTTCGTTTATTACTTTTCAAATACGCACACTACCATTTTAACAAAACACTCTTTGAGCAACGGCAATTTGGCTAAAGGTGCCAAAAATCCGCGCAGCGGTACTTCACGATAATAGGCTTGCTTCATGCCCGCTTGTGCCCGCAGTCCATCAAAGCGTTTAATGGTCATATGGTTGATATAGGAAAAATACTCTTTCCCCTGCGCATTCTTAGAAATACGGAAGGAAATGCGCTCATCACCATCCGGAACGGTCTTACACAGCTCTTTATATGCCGCTACCAGCGTATCTTCGGAAAAGAACATGTGAACCCAGGGGATGGCAATCAGGTCGGACAAATGCGCACCAAACGGATGATAATAAGGCGGAAAGTTTACATACAGTCTGCCACCCGGTTTTAAAATACGCCGTACCTCAGCCAGAACCAAATCTGGACGGTCTACATGCTCCATCGCATCATTCATAATAATGGTATCAAAATGATTGTCTGGAAATTCTGTATGGGCTGCATCCCCCACAACAAAGGTAAAGCGGTCTGCATATCCCAGTTCTTCTGCAAGCTGCTCGGCTTCTTCCTTATAGTGTGATACGATATCCATGCCTACAATATGCTGAACGCCTTGAGAGGCGTAATACATCGTTTTACCGCCTGCGCCGCAGCCAACATCTAATACCATCTTATCTGCAAACATTTCTTCAATCGAATATCGTTCCCGATAAAATGCAATCGTATTGCCACCGCGCTTATATTGCCACATGGCATAGCTTTCTTTTCCCTCGTTCTGTAAATTAAATGGGTGTACAGGAAGCGGGAACAAGCGATTCAGTGCCAAAAGAAACTTTGTCATCATTGTGTTTATCAACTCCTGTAAAATCCTGTTAATCACGTCCTATTATAATGCAAAGCACAAAAAAAAGCAATCGAAAATCCCTTTTACGACCGATTCTCTTTCATGTGTAGAATTTGCACGCTTCATCCAGCTTTTTACAAAAAAGGGCAGCCTTTGTGGCTGCCCTTTTGCCCGGTGCTCTACGCAACCCGTAAAGCACTTTATCTTTGTAATTTAAATTCGCTAACCAACTGTTTAAGCATCTGCGCTTGTGCAGAAAGCTCTTCGCTCGCTGCCGCACCTTCTTGTGCCGTGGCCGAATTGCTCTGCACTACGCCAGAAATCTGGTCAATACCCTGATTGACTTGGCTAATAGAATTTGCCTGCTGTGCAAATACACCAGAGATACCATTTATCATTTTGGTAACTTCTGCCATATCACAGTAGACCTGACCAAGTGCATCGGCTGTTTCGTCGGCAATTACCGTACCATTTTGCACCGCTTGACGACATGCTTCAATCAAAGCAGCCGTATCTTTCGATGCCTCTGCCGACTTGCCCGCCAAATTGCGCACTTCATCGGCAACAACGGCAAATCCCTTGCCCGCACTACCTGCGCGCGCCGCTTCAACTGCCGCATTCAATGCCAAAATATTGGTCTGGAATGCGATATCTTCAATGGTCTTGATGATTTTATCAATCTCTGCGGAACTTTGCTTAATATCCTCCATCGCGTTGAGCATATCACCCATGCGGTGATTGCTTTCGCCGACTTCAACGCCTACGGCAGCCATTTTTTCACTGGCCTCGCGTGTGCTCTGTGCATTCAACTGAATACTTTGCGAAACTTCATTGAGCGTAGCGGCAAGTTCTTCAATATTAGAGGCCTGCTCCATTGCACCCTGAGAGAGTTCCTGAGAGCCGTTAGAAACATGCTCTGCACCATCAGACACCAATTCAGCCGCTTGGTTGATTTGTTTGATTGTGTCGCTCAGCTTTGCAGCAATGTCTTTCGTCGCCACCTCAAAAGCAGCAAATTCGCCGATATATTCTCTTGAATCAATCTGGACACAGAAATCCTTTTGTCCCATTCGCTGCATATTCTGCTTCATATCATCTGCAACTACACTCAATCTGCGCTGCATCTTGACAAAGGCTCTGCCCAAATCGCCAAACTCATTTCGCGCACGATATGTAATTTCATGGTGCAGTTCACCGCGCTCAATCTGCTCTGCTGCATGAAGCAAAATTTGAATCGGACGGATAATACTGCGAAGCAAAACCACCAATGCACATATGGTGCAAATCAGCGTGATGACCAGAATCACCACAAATGTAATAGTACTTTGTCCCGCTTGCTCCATAACTGAATTTTTAAATTTCAGTGCATTACTGGAAGCGGTATCAATCATGGTATCGATTTTATCTTTAATGGTGGTTTCCAGCTGAATATATTGCTGCATATCCGCAGAATTCCACGGTAGCCCCTGCTTATAATCTGAGTTTATCTTTTGCCCCAATGCTTTCCATTCTTGCATCAAACCCAGAACTGTTTCTGTTTCATTGCTGGTATTACCTTGTACTTTATTACCAGAGATAGACTCTAAAATCTGAGCAGCTTCGTCAAAATTTTGTTCCAACTCGCTAGGCAACGGCGTGTTTGTCAAATAAATTTCACGCACGCCACTTCCGACTTCGACGACTGCATTTTCAACCTGCCACATATGCATTAAATTACTATGCGGGCGGTCATAGAGAATTTTTGTATTGTCAGACAATGTGCGAATATACCCCATAGATAATAGTCCCAGAATCACTTCCAAGCAGACTAAAATCAAGAAAGAAATTGCTAATAAATGTTTTATCTTGAACTTTTTTCCCTCTTTTTCCACTTTTTTCGCCTTCATCATAAAATACTCTCCTCACTTTATCTCTATTATTGCATCATACAATTCGGCAATTCAAATATTAAAGATTATGCCTTCGCCTCCATTATTACACAAATTGTCTGCATCATTTACACCACAATAACAGAACAAGAACAATCGCCGCTTAGAGAATATGCTAATGCACTATTCCTTTACTCTGATAAT
>OERG01000284.1_pt1 | contig 10523 bp, 8 predicted proteins | sample 1539951 | NCBI WGS metagenome assembly OERG01 (sample SAMEA3891870, study PRJEB23780) | metagenome | biome: terrestrial biome; feature: animal house; material: Caecal content | place: Italy | collected 2015-05-05
CCATGCCCGGCATGATGGACACCATCCTGAACCTGGGCCTGAACGATGAGGCTGTTGAGGGCCTGGCCAAGAAGACCGGCAACCCCCGCTTTGCTTACGACTGCTACCGCCGCTTCGTGCAGATGTTCGCAGACGTCGTCATGATGGTCCCCAAGAGCCTCTTCGAAGTCGAGATCGACAAGATGAAGGAAGAGAAGGGCTACAAGACCGACGCTGACCTGACTGCCGAGGACCTGAAGGCTCTGGTTGCTGTCTTCAAGAAGATCTATGAGGACAACGAGGGCCGTCCCTTCCCCCAGGATCCCAAGGAGCAGCTGGTCGAGGCTGTCAAGGCCGTCTTCCGCAGCTGGGATAACCCCCGCGCCAACGTTTACCGCAAGATGAACGAGATCCCCTACGAGTGGGGCACCGCTGTCAACGTGCAGCAGATGGCATTCGGTAACTCCGGCGACCGTTCCGGCACCGGCGTTGCCTTCACCCGTGACCCCGCCACCGGCGCCAAGAAGCTGATGGGCGAGTACCTGATCAACGCACAGGGCGAGGACGTCGTCGCTGGTGTCCGCACCCCGTTCCCCATCAGCCATCTGCAGGAGCAGATGCCTGAGGTTTACAAGGAGTTCGTCTCCATCGCAGACCGCTTGGAGAAGTACTTCCGCGACATGCAGGATATGGAGTTCACCATCGAGGATGGACACCTGTATATGCTGCAGACCCGTAACGGCAAGCGTACCGCTCAGGCCGCTCTGCAGGTTGCATGCGACCTGGTGGACGAGGGCATGATCACCGAGCGCGAGGCTGTGCTGCGCGTCGAGCCCAAGCAGCTGGATACCCTGCTGCATCCCCAGTTCGATGCCGCTGCCCTGAAGGCCGCTGAGGTCGTGGGCAAGGGCCTGGCTGCTTCTCCTGGTTCCGCTTGCGGCCAGATCGTCTTCACCGCCGAAGAGGCTGAGGAGATGGTCAAGTCCGGCAAGATGAAGAAGGTCGTCCTGGTCCGTCTGGAGACCTCTCCCGAGGACATCGTGGGTATGCAGGTTTCTCAGGGCATCCTGACCGTGCGCGGCGGCATGACCAGCCACGCAGCCGTTGTTGCCCGTGGCATGGGCGCTTGCTGCGTCTCTGGCTGCGGCAATGACAACGACGTCAAGATCGACGAGGAGGCCAAGACTCTCGAGATCAACGGCCACAAGTTCGTGGGCGGCGACTGGATCTCCATCGACGGCTCCACCGGCAACATCTACGCTGAGCAGATCCCCACTGTGGCTGCTACCGGCAACAAGAACTTCAACCGCTTCATGGCCTGGGCTGATGCCGCTCGCCAGATGCTGGTTATGACCAACGCTGATAACCCCCGTGACGCACAGCAGGCTGTGGATCTGGGCGCTGAGGGCATCGGCCTGTGCCGTACCGAGCACATGTTCTTCGCTGAGGACCGCATCAAGGCTGTCCGTGAGATGATCTGCGCCCGTACCGTGGAAGAGCGCGAGGCTGCTCTGGCCAAGGTTGAGCCCTATCAGCAGAGTGACTTCGAGGCCATGTACCGGATCATGGGCGAGCGTCCCATGACCATCCGTTACCTGGATCCCCCTCTGCACGAGTTCCTGCCCAGCAAGGACGAGGAAATCAAAGAGCTGGCCAAGGATATGGGCATGACCTTCGATGAGCTGAAGAACGTGGTTGTGAGCCTGCATGAGTTCAACCCCATGATGGGCCACCGCGGCTGCCGTCTGGCTGTTACCTACCCCGAGATCGCTGTGATGCAGACCCGTGCCGTCATCAAGGCTGCCCTGAAGGTCAGCGCTGAGACCGGCAAGATGATCACTCCTCACATCATGATCCCCCTGGTGGGCGAGGTCAAGGAGCTGAAGTTCGTCAAGGACATCGTTGTCGAGACCGCTGACAAGCTGATCGCTGAGGCTGGCGTCGACATGAAGTACCAGGTCGGTACCATGATCGAGATTCCTCGCGCTGCTCTGACCGCTGGCGACATCGCCAAGGAAGCTGAGTTCTTCAGCTTCGGCACCAACGACCTGACCCAGATGACCTTCGGCTTCAGCCGTGACGACGCTGCCAAGTTCCTGGGCGCTTACTACGATCACAAGATCTACGAGAGCGATCCGTTCCAGCACCTGGATCAGATCGGTGTCGGCAAGCTGGTCAAGATGGCTGCTACCGATGGCCGCGCAACCCGTCCCGACCTGGGTCTGGGCATCTGCGGCGAGCACGGCGGCGATCCCTCTTCTGTCGAGTTCTGCCACAACATCGGCCTGGACTACGTCAGCTGCTCTCCCTTCCGTGTGCCTATCGCTCGTCTGGCTGCTGCTCAGGCTGCAATTAAAAACCCGAGGAAGTAAGAGCTATCTTTCCTTCGATCATGATTTGACGTTTTGTGAGGCTTCTGCCTGGTGCAAACAGGCTGATTACCCATTTCGTCACAGTTCCTGGAAGGATATGACCCTCTCGGTTAACTTAGATTTGAATTAAAATCTCAGACGGAGGCAGTGAAAGCTGCCTCCGTTTTGGTTTGTCCCGATAAGCGTTTGCGTGTTTCAAAACCCGCAGACGCTTTTTTATTTTGTCCACAACAGAAAGACGGCGAAAGCCAGGAGGTGCGCGTATGGGTGATTTCTTTTACGGCGAACAGGCAAACATCTTTTCTTTCTACCGGTTCCCAAAGGCGCTGTTTACAGACAGCCGGTTCCGGGGGATTTCGGTGGAGGCCAAGGTCCTCTATGGTCTCCTGCTGGACCGGATGGGCCTCTCGGTGAAGAACGGGTGGAAGGATGAAGAAGGGAGGGTGTATATCATTTTCACGGTGGAGGCCATCATGGAGCATCTGGGATGCAGCAACAAAAAGGCGGTGGGTCTGCTGCGGGAGCTGGACGAGAAGGCGGACCTGATCGAGCGCAGGCGGCAGGGCCAGGGCCGGCCCAGCCTGATCTATGTGAAGACCTTCATGGATGCCCTGGCATGACGATTCTGGAAGTGTCGGAAGTTCACTTCCGGCGGTGTAGGTTTTACACTTCCAGAAGTGTAGAATCTACACCCTAATAAGAATGATAGAACCATACAGAGTAGAACGAGAATGATCATTTCCTTTCCGGGCGGGGGCTGGGGCTGCACAGTAAAAAAGACTGCCACACAACATTTGCTGTGCAGCAGTCCCTTTCGTCATGCAGAGAGAACGCGATTGTTAAGAGGCCAATCAGTAGGCGATATTGTTTTCCAGATCCGCTCCGTTGGAAGCAATCAGCTTTTTGTAGTAATAGAAAGATTTCTTCTTACTGCGTTTACCGGTACCATTGCCGTAGTCATCCTGATCCACATAGATCATGCCGTAGCGCTTGGTCATCTCGGAGGTACCGGAGGAAATCAAATCAATGGGGCCCCACCAGGCGTAACCGAAGACATCCACGCCGTCGGTGATGGCTTCCCGCAGCTGCTCTACATGGGCGCGCATGTAGTCGATGCGGTAGTCATCCACAATACGGCCCTCGGCGTCGGGGTGGTCCACTGCCCCCAGACCGTTTTCAGAGATGAAGATGGGCTTGTGGTAGCGGTCGTAGATCCGGTTCAGGGTGATCCGGAAGCCGATGGGGTCGATGACCCAGCCCCAGTCCGATTTGGGCAGGTGGGGGTTTTTGATGTCGGAGAGCAGACGGCCGGTGGGCTTGGGCACCGGGTTGCCCTTGTACCGCATGATATAGGTCATGTAGTAGCTGATGGTGATGAAATCCACCGCGCCCTCTTTGAGGAGCTTCAGATCGTCCGGGCCCATCTCAATCTTGATACCGTTCTCGTCAAAGAAACGCTGCATATAATAGGGATATTCACCAGTGGCTTGGACATCGGTGAAGAACCAGTTGAAGTGGTCCTCAAACATCACCTGGAGCTGATCCTCCGGCTTGGAGCTCTCGGCGTAGTTTTCCAGCCGGCAGAGCATGTTGCCCATCTTGGCGTCCGGGGCGATCTCATGGAGGGCTTTGGTGGCCAGGGCGCTGGCCACAAACTGGTTGTGGACGGCCTGGAACTTCAGCTGCCAGTGCTCCAGATAGGGGTTGCAGCTGTTGGGCTCAGGTGCGCCGGGCAGGATCACGCCGCTGCTGGTAAAGGGATTGGACAGGACGTTGTTGATCTCGTTGAAGGTCAGCCAGTACTTCACCTTGTCCTTGTAGCGGCGGATGACCGTCTCGGCATAGCGGGCGAAGGCGTCCACGGTGTGGCGGCTGGCAAAACCGCCGTAGACCTCGGCCAAATGCAGCGGGGTGTCGAAGTGGGACAGGGTGACCAGGGGCTCGATGCCGTATTTGTGCAGCTCGTCAAAGACGGCGTCGTAGAACTTCAGCCCCTCCTCGTTGGGGACCAGGTCGTCCCCGTTGGGGAAGATGCGGGACCAGGAGATGCTCATCCGGAATACCTTGAAGCCCATCTCCGCAAAGAGGGCGATGTCCTCTTTGTAGGTGTGGTAAAAGTCGATGCCCCGGCGCTTGGGCAGCTCCCAGTTCTCGGGATGGGCTTTCATGTCCTCCACCATCTCTTTCGAGGCGGCGTTGTGGGGGACATGGGCGTCAAAGGGCCCTTCGGTGTCCCGGATCTCCTTGGTAATCAGCCGGGCGAAGTCGGAGGTGGCGGGGCCGCGGCCCCCTTCGTTCCAGGCGCCCTCGATCTGGTTGGCGGCGGTGGAGCCGCCCCAGAGAAATCCTTCCGGGAATGTCTTTGCCATGGTTCAGTCTCCTTTCTTGTTCAGCAGCATCTTGACAATGGGCAGCAACTTCTGGGTCATCCGAAGCTCGGTATTGATGGTCATCAAAGTGTCCTGGGCGTGGATGAACAGGAGGGAATACTCCATGTCTTCGCCGCTGACCTGGCTCTGGATCACCTCGGTCTGGGCATTGTGGGCTTTCACAATGAGGGATTCCGCCTCGGTCAGCAGGCTTTCGGCCTGATCCAGATGGCCGGCAGCCACGGCGGCCAGCGCCTCGTCGATCTTGTCACGGCCGTCGCCGGCGTTCATAATCACTTCCATGGCGATCACGTTGATATCGCGCTTTTCTTCACTCATGTTTCTTTCTCCTTATCAAATCAGACTCAGGACTGGGCAGCCTTTTTGGCAGCCTTGGCGGCTTCCCGTTCCTGCTCTTTCTTGTATTCGGCGTTGTCGGATGCCTTGAAGAAGGGATACCAGATCAGGGCTGCGATCACAAAGTTGATGCAGACCAGAATAACGTTGCGGAAATCACCGCCCGACATGAAGAAGGCAGAGACTGCATTGGGGGCGAAGTTCATGTCAAAGTTGACGTAGTTGATGGTGCCCCAGCCGAACTGGAACCAGAAGTAGGAGAAAGCCGGCAGGATGATGGCGATCAGCACAGTGGGAATGAACATAAAGGGGTTGCCCACCACAGCGCCATACTGAAGCGGTTCATTGATGTTGAAGATGGAGGGAACCAGGGTTGCTTTGCCCAGCAGGCGGTACCGGCGGGATTTGGCCCGCAGCATGAAGAAGGCCAGGGGAAGGGTAGCGCCCTGGCCGCCGATGTGATGGTAGCGGCTGAAGCCGTAGGCGTAGATGTTCTTGGGCTGCATGCCGGCAGCCACCATGGCTGCGTTTTCCGCGATGGCAGCCTGGGTGATGGAGCGGGTGACGGGGGTGAAGACCCAGCCGGAAATGCCGAAGAAATAGAAGATATTCTGCAGGAAGACGATCAGCACCACGCCGGGAGCGCTCTGGGCAAAGCTGGTGACCGGCTTCATAATCAGCTGAACCATAGTGAAGACGTCAATCTTCAGGACAAAGGTCAGCAGGTAGCCCAGGAACAGGCTGATGAGGATGGCGATGATGTTGTCGAACCAGTTCTTGACAAAGTCGGGGATGACGCTGTCCTCACCGAAGAAGGAATATTTGGCCATCAGCTTGTAGACCACAGCCACCAGCAGGCCCACAAACATGGCGGTGAACATGCCGCCGGCGCCGAACTTGCTGAGATCCACCAGGGAACCGCCGTCCACGGCCTGGAAGTTCATGCACATCATGTAGGTGCCGATGCCGGTAAAGCCGGCGATGAGGGAGCGGTCTTTTTTATCAATCTTGTTCAGGCAGTTGTAGGGGATGATAAAGACCACAAACAGGCCGATGAGACCGAAGGAATAGGTGCTGATGGCGCTGATGTCCGGCAGGGCCGGGACGAAATTCCGGATGATGGTCCAGATGGAGGGGATGGCGCTGACCATCGAGAAGGGGACGATGTACAAAATGGCATCGGCTACAATGCCGAACCAGAAATTGGATGTAATCTTATTGATGATCGGGACCAGAACCCGCTCGATCCACGCTTGTATCTGTTTCATGTTGATCCTCCTGCACGTTTAACTTGGCTGTTGAAAGTCAGCTGTTGTAAAACTCGATGGCACTCTCCAGGATGGCCTCGCCGTCCAGGGCGGCGTAGTCATCAGGGTCGATGGAAGTGACCTTGACGTTGTGGTCCTTCAGCATCTCCACATACTTGGGCACCTCGGCGGAAAAGTGGGGGCCCAGCAGCAGCACGTCGATTTTGTCGGCGTACTCGGGCACCTGGGATTTGCTGACGGCGTGGATGGTGACATCCAGGCCCTGGGCCTTGGCGGATTTCCGCATGCTGGCGGCCATAAAACCGGTGGAAGCACCGATGCCGCAGGCGAGAAGAATACGAATCATACTTGGTTTCTCCTTTCGGTTTGACGTTTGGGGAGCTGGACCCGTCCCCTTTGACTGACTGCAGTGTACCAGAGAGACAGGAGGAAAATAAAACAGTGTTTTTTCATCCCGGCGGCAATACAGCCATATTTCCGCCAGACGGAAGATTTTGTGGTTTTCATTTGGGAGGATCTATATTACAATGATACAAGGAAAGAGAGGATCTGTAAATGAAGAACGACAAGCAAAACGAACTGCTGCGCTTTCTGGCCCAGTCAGACCGGGGTGTGCCGGCGGCAACGCTGGCCGGCATTCTGGGGGTCAGCGAGCGGACGGTCCGCAATTATGTCCATGAAATCAATACCTGGGGCGGCACACAGATCCTCTCCACCCGAGACGGCTATCGGCTGCAGGAGGGCGGCACCCTGCCCACGGCGGAAGCTGCTTCGGAGAATAACGACCGGGTGTGGAAGGTCCTCTCCCGTTTGCTGACCTGTAAAGAGGGGATGGATGTCTATGAGATGGGGGAAGAACTGTATGTCAGAGCCAGCACCATCGTCAACTCCATTCTGCCGCAGATCAAAGAGATGGTCCGGGATTATGATTTGAAGATTGAATCCCAAAAGTACCGGTACTTCCTGAAGGGGAGCGAGCAGAATAAACGCCGGCTGATTGGCCATCTGGCAACGCAGGATATCTATGGCTTTTTCAGCTCCAAAACCGCGCTGGAACAGCTCTTCCCGGACAAGGACATCCGGGGCGTCATGCAGAAACTCTATGATACCTGCCAGCAGGCCAAGCTCTTTCTGAACGATTACTCTCTCAATAACCTTCTGGTGCATATCCTCGTGATCCTGATCCGCCTGGAATCCAACGACGACCTAAGCGAAAAAGAACGCCCGGGAATCCCCTGCAGCCTGCCCGGAGTTGCAAATCTGCAGGAAGTCACTGCGCTGGCGGATATGATCGTCCAGACCTTTGACCGGGATTATGGGATTCGGATCCCGGAGCCGGACTACCAGCAGATTGTGATGCTGATTGCCCTTTCCGTCGAGCATGAAACGGCGGACATCCAGAAAGTGATTGACGAAGAGTTTATCAACAATGTTGCGTCAACCCTGTCGGGACTTTCCAAACGGTACTGTACACCGGCTTTTAGCAATGATTTTGTACTCCAGTTTTCGGTGCATATGTACTATGCCTTTCAGCGCGGCCTCCTGGGCCTGAGTTATCCGAATCCCATTGCCGGACAGTTTAAAACAGACTATGCACCCATCTACGATATGGCTGTGTACTTTGCGCATCGGTTCACAGGGATTTATAACATCGAGCTCAGTGAAGATGAGATCGCCTTTATTGCATTTCACATTGGAGCATATCTGGAGAACAGCACCCAGACTACCGAGAGGATTACCTGCATTGTTTTGGCAGAAAGCTATCATGCGCTCTCCCAGACGCTGGTCCGGGAGATCAACAAGAATTTTGCCGACCGGCTGGTGATCCTGGATGTCATGCCCCTCAACCGCTATTTACAGTACCGCCCCGACTGCGATTGTATCATTACCCTTCTGCCGCTGGAAGGGGAAACCCGTCCGGTGGTCAAGGTAAGCCCCATTCTGACCAAGCAGAACGTTGCAGCCATCCGGGACGCTTTAGACGAAATCGACCAGCGGCGGGAACTGGAAAGCGCCCGGGCTTTTTTAAAGAAGCTGCTGCACAAGGAGCTCTATTTCCGAAATATATCTTTTGCCGACGAAGCAGATTGTATCCAGTTCCTGGGACAGAAGTGTATGGAGCATGGATATGCGACAGAGGCCTTTGTACAGGATGTCCTGCTGCGGGAATCTTTGTCCTGTACAGCCTTCACCAGCGCGCTGGCGGTTCCTCACGCAGTCAGCCGGTATGCCGAAAAGTCGTTTATCTGCGTCCTGCATAACGATATGCCCATTGCATGGAAGGACAAGCGAATCCATTTTGTCCTGATGATCGGAATCACCCAGCAGGAGATGAAGTACTTCAAAGATGCGTTCAATCTGATCGTGGAGCTTTTCAGCTCTACCGGCCGAACGCTCGATTTGCTGAAGACGGATTCCTTTGAGGAGTTCTGTGAGCAAATGTATTGATTGCGCATCCAGTTGAAAAGAGAAGCTCTGAGCCGTTGGCTCTGGATTTTTACAAGTAGAAAATATCTCAAACGCAAAAAGACACCGTCTGATTGGCCGGTGTCTTTTTGCGTTCCTGTAAAGAAAGGAGGAACAAGTGAAAGATTTTATCCTGGAAGGTACGCAGATCATATGGTTTTTCACAGGAGGTGACGCCCTATGTTGAAAAAGAAACCGGAGACTGCTGCACAGGGAGAACAGATTCAACAGGTCCCTGTGGCAGAACTCCACCCATTCAAAGATCATCCTTTCAAAGTGCTGGACGATGAGGCCATGCTGAAAACAGTGGAGAGCATGGCCCGGTTCGGCGTATTGAATCCGCTGATTGTCCGCCCCCGGGCAGAAGGCGGCTATGAGATCATCTCAGGCCACCGGCGGCAGCACGCAGCCCAGCTGGCCGGCATGAAAACCCTGCCGGTGATCGTCCGCCAGCTGGACGACGACCAGGCCATCCTGCAGATGGTGGAAAGCAACTTGCAGCGGGAAACCATCCGCCCCAGTGAACGGGCCTTCGCATACAAGATGAAAATGGAAGTCCTGAAACACCAGGGAGCCAGGACAGATTTAACTTTGAGCCAAGTTGGGACGAAGTTGCGTTCAGATGAAAAAGTAGCTCAGGAAGCAGGCGAAAGCCGCAATCAGGTCCAACGCTATATCCGTCTTACCCACCTGATTCCTGAACTGCTGGAACTGGTAGACCAAAAGAAAATTTCCTTCAATCCCGCTGTGGAGCTGTCCTATCTGACGGATGCCGAACAGCGGGATTTTTTGCAGGCCATGGAGGACAGCAAGCACCCGCCGTCCCTGTCCCAGGCTCAGCGAATCAAGAGGCTAAGCAGGGCGGGTGAATGCAGCTATGACGCCATGCTGGATGTCATGAAGAACGCCCAGCTGGACCGGCTGACCCTGAAAAACGAAGCCATCCGGAAATACTTTCCGAGGTCCTACACCCCGCGGCAGATGGAGGAAACCATCCTGAAGCTCCTGGAGCAGTGGCACAGGAAGCGCCAACGCAGCCAGGAACGCTGAAAATCACAGTTCCGACATCCTTCCTTTCCGCACAGCGGCCCTGCTATAATGAGGCTGAAAGAAGGCAGCAGCAAAACAGAAAGGAGCAGACCATGGAAGAACTGAGACAGACCATCCAGGAACACGGCATCCGGTATCAGCTGGAAGGAGATTATTATCTTCCGGTTCTGGAATTGCCGGAAGAAAACCGCCCCATTGGCCGCTGGGGGCGGCTCCATAAAGCGTATCTGAAACAGCACAGACCGATCCTGTATCAATCACTGCTTTTGTCCGGGAAGCTTTATACAGTGCTGGCTGACCTGAATGAGCAGGCCGCTGAGCGGTGCAGCCTCATCATCCGGCAGATGGCAGAAGCTGAAGGCATCACTGAGGAACTGAAAGCAAACGACCCGATGAGCTGGGTGCAGACGATGAACTCCATCCGCAGCCGAGCGGAGGAGATCATCCAAGCCGAGATGATCTACTGCTGAAGGGAGGGCGGAACGATGATTCTGGAAGCAATTTATAACGGAGACTTTTACCCCAGCGAAACGGTTGTGCCGAAGTCCGAAAAGTACCGGAACGCACTGAGGGCCTGCGAAAAGATTATGGACCAGCTGGCCCAGAAGCTGACAAAGGAGGACTACGACCTGGTGGAAACGCTCCTGGATCAGTCCTCCATC
>OERG01000285.1_pt1 | contig 10498 bp, 12 predicted proteins | sample 1539951 | NCBI WGS metagenome assembly OERG01 (sample SAMEA3891870, study PRJEB23780) | metagenome | biome: terrestrial biome; feature: animal house; material: Caecal content | place: Italy | collected 2015-05-05
GCTATTAGCTAACTGTTTGATTTCGGCAGCTTCAAAATAAGAAATTTCTCTATTCTGCTCTGATGCTCGTTTTCTAATTTGCGCAATTTCTTCGTTGTTTTGTTTAACGATTTGCAAATTTTCTTCTTGTCTTTTAATTTCGTCAGATATAAGTTCTTCAGCAGCACCTTTAATATCATCTGGCAAACCTTTGACGACATCTCTTAGCCTATTAATTCGATTCGTCATTTCTGTTTCGATTGCCGTTCCCATACGTGCGAAGTTAGCAACTGCTTTATCTTTATTACTTGATATTCCTTGCTCTAGTAATGTAAACTGACCGCCTGCTGTTTGTGCGCTATTGGATACTTTGGTCAACGCTTCATCGGTTGCTTGTCCGACATCACTTCCCCAACGTTTTGTACGCTGTGCGCTATTCCATGCCTCTTCGCCCCAAAGTTTCCATGCGCCATAGCCAGCACCTAGCGCTAATACTGTTCCACCGATTGCTAAACCAACTGGACCGGTCAATACACTAGCAAATCCAGCCAAACCGCCAGCACCACTGGCAACACTAGCCGATGTGCCTACACCTGTTAGCGCTGTAGAAATACCTGTAGCAGCCGCCTTTGCTTCCGCCTGTTTAGCGATTAAGTTAACTAAGCCTTTTTCCAGTGTTCCGAACGCTTTGAACAATCCGCCGACTGTGGATATACCGCCACCTAAAATTTTAAAAGTAGGTCCAGCAGCCGCACCCATCGCAATCCATTTCAAAATACTTCGCTGTTGTTCTGGCTCTAGCTTGCTAAATCTATCTGCCATATCAGACAGTGTTTTTAACCAAGGTTTCGCTGCTTGCAATCCGTCACGTAAGGCATCCACCAATGGACCGCCCAATTCGATACCTAAGTTAACTGCTTCGTTACGTAACATTTTTAACTTAGATTCAGTCGTTTCATATCGTTTGCTCGCTTCATTGGCTAAGGCGTTATTTTCATCGAAGGCTTTATTTCCACCTTCAATAGCTTTAGTCATTAAGTCACCGGCATTGGCAGCACGAAGTAAGGTATCACGTAAACGTACTTCTGTAATACCCATTTCATCCAATACTTGTATAGCTGATTTACCGTGTTTTTCGGATTCGCCCAAACCTTTGACAAATCTTTCTAAAGCAACTTCTGGTTTAGATTTAAACAATTCAGCAAATTTATCGCTTGTCATCCCAGCCACACTAGCGAATGATTCTAATGATTCACCGCCTTTTTCGACTGCCAATTGAAGAGAGACCATCAATTTAGAAAATGCTGAACCGCCAGCTTCTGCTTCGATACCTACACTACTTAAAGCAGCTGCAATCCCCACGATAGAGCCTTGAGATAATCCTATTTGCTTGCCAGCACCTGCTAGGCGTAGAGACATTTCGGTAATATTTCTTTCTGTCGTGGCAAAATTATTACCAAGATACACGATTGACGATCCTAAATTGCTAAACTTATCTTGTGACATACCAGTGATATTGGCTAACTGTGCTAACGCTGTACTTGCTTCATCTGCTGATAAGTTAGTCGACTCGCCCATATCAATCATAGTCTTAGTAAATTCAACGATGTGGTCAGTCGATATACCCAACTGACCGGCGTTTTCTGCGACCTGTGCAATTTCTTGATGTGTAGCTGGTAACTCTGTGGCTAACTTTTTCAATTGACCTTCTAATTTAGCGTAGGAATAAGTTACATTTCCGTTTGCATCAACCATTTCGTTGACTGTTTTCTTAACGCCAGTAAATGCCGACTCCCAATCGATTGCTGCTTTAGTCACCGCGATTGTTCCAGCCATAATAGGCGCGGTAACGGATGTAGTTAAGGTCGTTCCTATGCTAGATAATCCATTACCAAACGTTTTTAAACGTTCGCCATTTTTAATCAGACTATCACCGGTCTTATTCATCCAACCGGTAAATCCTTGTGTTTCGACTTGCATACGAGCAATTGCTTTAGCTGTTTCGTTGATTTGCCCACGATAGCCTTGCAATTTAGCTTCTGCTTGTGCTAGCTGGGCAGCAAGTCGTTCTGTTTTACGAGAATACTCCCCTTTACCTGTATATGCATCTTCAAAAGATACTTTTGAATACTCTTCTTTTAACTGGTCCACGACTTTTTGCTGTGCTTTCATCGCGTTGGTCAGACCATCGTATTTAGATTTCAGTCCATCCAACCGATTGCCACTAGCAACAGCCGAATTCATGCTCGCTCGTGTAGCTTGTTCCCACATTCTGACTTCATTTTTAGCGCTTTGAAGCCCTTTGCCGAATTTTGATGAATCAAGCCCTAACTCGACAATCATCTGTCCTAAAGGTGTACCCATATTTGCCATTAAACGTTAACACCTCCTGTTTCTAAAATCCAAGTCTCCATATCCATAACTTGTGGTTGTTTTGATTTTTCAGATGCAAAGATAATATCATCTAAATATTTCACATCCGTGTTTAATAAATCTTCAAGTGACCAACTCGGGAATGCTTTTAAAATTTCTCGAGTTAACTTCAAATAGCTTTCGTGTAGGTCACTTCCACTTATTTTGGGGCTTCTTCATCCTCGTCTTCTTTTTTGTAGCCCAACACATCGTACATGATAATATTCATAATTTCGTCACTAGCGTCTGACGGTTCCATTCCATCTAAAATCGCATCTTTTGTGACTGCTTTATCATCGAATAAATTCGCCACAAACTCTGCACGAAAATTGGCTAATTTTAATTCATAGTCAGTATATTCAGCGGTCGGAATAATCGGTTTGCCGTTGTTATCTACTGGTAATTGTTGGACAAATTTTTCATATTCATCCGTAATTTCAGCTTCTTCTTTCAGATAATCCAAACGTTTACGATATGGCACGAATTCCTGGTAATACGTTTTAAATTCGCCTTTCTTGTTTCGCAATTTTAATTTAACAGCCATTGTTTTTTTCTCCTTTAAAATTAAAAGGCTAGCAATTACTCACTAGCCTTTTTCTTCGTTTTAAAACCTACCAAATCCACACGTTCGGATTCTAATCCATTCTGTAACGTGCAAATCTGATAAGTCCCTTTCCTAATCGTTTGACCTGGTTTCAATCCTTTAATTGTTAAAGGACTTTCCCCTTCTGCAACTAATTCATCTTTTTTATAAATACGATAAATCATGCTTGATCACATCCTAAGCTTCTACTGCCGGGAATAATAATGTTTCTAATTCAGTAACTGCTGTATTACCAATTGCCTTAGCCACATATTGTGCTTTATCGTCGATTGTCTTAGCAGAAATAGCCACTGTGTATTCATCTGGTTCTGGCGTAGGTGTCTTATCTTCTTTAGTATTTGCAGACATTGAATCTTTCGAGAATTTACCACAGAAAATACCTACCGCTACACGTTCGCCATTCAAAGCTTTGGATTCTAACATAATAGCCACGTTAGGCGCTTTTGTTGCTTCCCCATATAAATACAATCCTTCTGATTTCTTTAATGTACCTAAGATTTCATTTTCGACATCGAACGGTAAATCCAAAAGATTTAATTTCATATTAGGGTCTCCAACACCATCTTGCACAACGTAGTAAGCAACGTCTGAACCGTATACTTTAACTGCTTCACTTGACAATCCGCTTAACTCAAAACTAGATGTAGCACCTTTCCCTTGCTTACCTTCAACCACATATTTCTTTGTAGCAACTACTTTTAAGTCGTCGTTTAAAACTGCAATTGTCGCTTTTTTAAATCCTACAAATGACATAATTGTATCTCTCCTTTAATTAATAATTTGTTTCATAAATATTTGATACATATACGTATCGTCTAGCATCTACATATCTTTTTGTTTCTTTAAAATATGTATCCAGACCACCTTGCAACTGGCTAAATCCCAGTTGTTTCAATAGCTTTTTGACTTCTAACTGTACTTCTTTTGCTTTCATGCGTTCGGTAGCTTCCACATTGATTTGATAGGTCATTTCCATCGCTAACTCATCGTCCGAACCGTAATAGCTAGGCTCTGGCGGCACTAATGGCGAAATAACGATAAAAGGAGCGGAATTTAAATTCATGTTTTCTGGAGTTTCATAAAATTTGATACGTTTGTTGTCAATGATTGTAGATGTAGCTAACTTATTGTAAATCTCCATTAACATATCATTCATAGTCCTAACGCTCCTTTCAATGTTTCTCGAATGGTCTTTTCAAACTCAGCCGACATACTATCAGCAGTTTCTCGGACGATCCCTTCACCTCGTGGTGAGATACCGTTAAATGTACCGTGTGCATTATAGCCCCACTCTTGCAAATGCCATAACGGCTGTCGGTCCCCTTGCATACCAATTTCGACTGTCTGCTCTCCACCACGATTTTTCATGCGTGAATAAACGACTGATTTAGCCATTTCGCCAGTACGACTGTAAACCGAGATAGCTTCCGAAATCGTATCTGCGCCTTGTTCCCCAGCTGTTCGTAAGGCTTTACTTGCTGCACGATTGACCTTATTCGTTCCTAGCTTGTCTTCCAACGCTCTTAAAGTGTTTTCCACACCTTTGATTTCAAAATCAATCATCGCCAACCACTCCCAAAACAATCGTATAGCTTTCGTCAGTCGGACGAATGTCATAGATGTTAAATGTTTGATTCTGATATCTATAATCATTAACTTTAACCTGTAAATCTCGCGTCGGAATAAACGCTGTCGATTGATTTCGTATCACGATGGTCATTCCGATTTTAGCATTGACATTATTTAAAATTTCAATATCTTTCATTGATGAATTGTAGATTTCACAATATGTGGAAAATACTTCTGATAATTCATCTTCACTTGGTTCTGGACCATCATAGCTGTTACTTAAAAAATGGACTGGCGTTCTTAATCGTCCATTATTTAACGGCTTTTTCCACTCAAACGTTGGCTTCATCGTCAGTCACCTTCTTTAAGTTAGCAATGCTAGCTGTTCCTAAGTCATTGATAAAATTATCATAAAAAAATTCTAAGCTATCATTGTAAGCGTAGCGACTGCGTTCGATGACTAACTCACGGATAGCTGGATCAGTCAAATCGTCGCTACCTACTAAATTTTTAACGGCAGATACGGACGATTCCAAGATAGCTTTTAAATTTTCATCATCCGTATCATAGCCGATTCGCATACGTTGCTTAAATAATGTTAAAAGGCTATCATTCTTCATCGTCGATACCCCCATTAATTAACTTCCACCTTAGCCGTGGTATCAGTAGTAGTTACTGCGACTGAGCTAGGTGGAGTGGGGGATGTTACTCCCCCGCAATAGTCAATGTCCACACTGCTGCAGCTGTATTATCGTCTGCTTTACCATAAGCAAATGTTTTAGCAGTGTAAAGGTCCATATCTTCTAACGCTAAAGTTTCTTGGTATTTGCGCACTGTAATACCGCCACCAACAGTAGCGTAGTAACGACCTTTAACAAATGTAGTCACTTTACCAGCTGTTTGTGCTACAGATTCGATAATTTCTAAATTAAATGGCATAGCTGTCACATAAACACCCATCGCATTTAAAGTAGTGTATTGCGCTTTAACTTCCCAAGCGTCTTTTGGATTGACTACCATAGCTACTTTTCCATCAGTCACAACTGGTGTTTTGCCATCTTCTTTAACACTGTGTAATTTAAACACTTTTGTTAACTCTTTAACAGTCGTTTTAGCATCGGCAAACGTTAATGTACCACTAGGGTCTTTTTCTGGATATACGCCTCCTGATACAGAAACGCCTTTTTGTACTTGGCGAGTTAATCCGATTGGTTTATCGTTACCGTCACCTGATAGGAACGCAGCTTCTAAAGCGACTGCGAACACTTCGTCGATTTGTGTACGAACAAAACGTTCAATCCAGCCAACACCTAAATCTTGTAAATCTTTAGGAATAACCACAAAGGCAGTCAATTTAGAATCAATGTTTTCTTCTTCACTGAACGTTGCATCCAATTGACTTTTGATTTCGCCGTAAATCTTACCCCAAACTGCTTGACCACTAGTCGTTGATTTTAAGATTTTACGACGCATACCACTATTTACAATTCCGATTGCAGTTAATAATGGATGTGCAGTTTCTAAATCTTCGAAAATACGATCAATCGTTTCTTGTGGTAATAATTTTTCTTCCTTATAGCCAACAGTTTGAGTGATTTCGTTAAAGAATTTGCGTTCGCGAGCAGATAACTTTCCGTCTAATGGATTTACTGCAATCGCTGCTTCACTCGCTAAGCGTGCTTCGGCTACTACATCTTCGCGTAAAACATCTAACATTTCAGCATATAATTTTCCTTGTGCTTCGACATCTGCGCCACCTTTAATAGATGCGATAAATTGGTCACGGATGTCGGTAAATTTTTCTGATAATCGAATTGTCATTCTTCATTCCTCCAATTTTTGAGTATTAAAAAACGAATCGGTCAAATCCTAGCGATTGTTGTTTAGGCTTCGCTTTGGATTTCGGTTCGTCTTTTTCGGTATTTTTTAGTTTTTCTGCCACCTTATCGGCTAACTTGTCATAATCGATATTAAGTGGCTGTTTGATTAAATTCGCAATCTTTTCGACTGCTTGATGTGGTAATCCGCCACCGATATTCGCTGCGATATCTTGTGGCTGAATTTCTTCTTGGAAAAGCATTTCATCCGCTAATCCAATTTCAATGGCTTTTTCAGCGGTAAACCACGTTTCTTTTTCCATGATAGCTAGTAACTCATCCTTAGATTTACCAGTTTTTAGCATATAAGCATTCGCAATGGATTCATTGACGCCACGTAATACTTCTGCTTCTTTTTCAAAATCAGATGCATTACCACTGGCTGTCGTCCACGCATTATGCAACATCAATTGAGCGGTGGGAGACATTTTAACCACATCTGCTGCCATGGCAATAACTGATGCAGCACTAGCAGCAATTCCTGTAACGGTAATCGTTACTTTACCTGGATAAGATTTTAAAATCGTATAAATTTCACTTCCGGCAAATACGCTACCACCGTAGGAATTTAATTCAATTTCTAAATCTTCGCCGTTTGTCGGTAGGTTACTTAATTTTGATGATGAAATGTGTGGGATATTTAGCCATTCATAGATAAATGCATCGTCACCATCAATGACTGTTCCATTAAGTTTGATTTTCATTCGCGTTCACCTCCTTTTCGTAATTCTTGGTAATGTAGTATTCATCACCATTTTCGATTGCGTCATAGTCTAGCTCTTTTCTGATTTCATTACGATTAAATGCACCGCTAGCAATTAACTTATCGATTGCTTCTGCTAAATCAAATAAATCTCGGCGGTTAATGCCAATTACATTAATGGCTATTCCGCTTTTGATTTCTGATTCAGTTAAAAATTTCGCATTCAACTCGCCTTCGACTTTCTTGACAAGCGGCCCTAAACAATACGCGTTAAAGATTTCTTGCGCTTGTTCCAACTCGCCAATATCGCCATGTAATAGCTTAGTCGGTATTCCCAGTAAATCAGATACATCATCAATGTATTGTCGTTTCCACGCTTTCAACTCTTCAACCGACTGCGTACTGTTACCGACTTTATTGGTCATCTCGCTATACTCTAGCTTATTAGGTACATTAACCACTGATACATCATTTGTGCTAAACGATTTAAATAGTTTGTTGATATACGTTTGCAATACTTCTAAAGTCGCTTCATCCTGATACAGATTACCGCCGATTGTTTTTAAAATTCCACGTATCTGACCATTACGTTTAGCTGCTTCATACATTCGATTGTATAAGTCGTTAAAATCCTTATACATTCCATTGATGTAGTGACTTAAACTTGTATTTGCGTATTTTAAGTAAATGACTTCATCAGCGCTAAATGTACGTTTGTATTCATAATCTTTCACAACTACATTCGTAAACGTATCAACATACACGGCGTATTCTTTCCGATACCATGAGTCAGCCATCAACAGTTGGTCATCATCTGTCTTAATGATTAAGACTTCATTTTTGGTAATCAATCGATAAATGACGCTATGCCAAAACTCTGGTGACGCTTGGTCTAAATTCGGTCGCGTGTTCAAAAGATACTCAATGCTCTTTTGATAATTCGTTGGGTCGGACCTATTATTCGTGCGTATCTTAAAAGTCGACTGGCTAAATGCCCTAGCTAAAAATTCAGCGTTGACATCCAAAGCAAGTTGTTTCATATACAAGGCATTCACTTGTTCTTCAAAAGTAAGGATTTCTTCAATTGAGCTAGCTATCTGCGCTTCTCGATTGCCAAACAGCCAATCAAAAATTCCCACATTCCCACCTCCTTTCGATTAAAACTCCAAACTATTAACCATACCGAGCAAGTCCGCCATCGAGTCTTCCACTAAAATTTCACGTTTATAAAGTGCTGCAATAAACGCGTGGAAACCATCTGTCTTGCGTCTGACTGGTTCTTTCTTCAAATAGCGTATATTCCCATTCCCGTCTTGTTTTGTGTAAGTATTATCGACATACCAAAGCATAGATGGGTCATCACCAAAGATAAAACGTTCATTTTCAAATCCATCTTCAATAATCGGCGCAACTTTCGACTGTACGCCACCAGGATTCCGTAAAAATTCATATTCATAGCCATTTTCTTCAAGTAATGGTTTGATTAAATCCATTCGGAAACTATCGCCGACCACGATATCAATTACGTAGCCTTGATTTCGCCATTCGTTGATTTTATCCACGATTAAATGTGGGTCAATGGACGGTCCATCTACTAGGGTGATAATTCCTTTTTCCTCCCACTCATCAAATGGAGGTTTCATCGCAAATTCTTTAATCGCTTGTTTTCGAGCGAATGAATGTTGCTTCCACACGTATTCATCGCCATATTTAAATAGCATACCCACACTTGCAAAGTCTTTGATACTTGCAAAGTCAATACCCACGACACAAGACGAGCCACGAAAATCAAAAGGAATATTCTTTTGAGTAGCTAATAATTTCTGACGGCTAGTAACATCTTTTTCTGCATCGGCAGTTGTCATGTTCATCCGCTTGGTCATAAATTCTTTTCGTCTACTAGGCTCTGCATCCAAAGATTTCCATGCTTTCATGACCTTGTTAAATAATCGTTTAGCATAAGGTGTATCTTCATCAAACATTGGATTTGCCTTTGCCCAATTACTAGGGTCTTCCGCTTCATCTGGATGGTCTAACTTGCAGATAAACGGAAATAAATGGATATCATCTTTTGATTCGCCTTTGAGCAAATTCATTGAGCGTTCAGTCAACTTATCGTAAAATCCATCTCTTACATAGCCATTTGTACCGTTATAGAACGTTCTGGAGTGGGCAATCTTTCCAAGCCCTGACATCTGAATATCTACTGCGTCTTGATTTTCAAAACCGTGTATTTCGTCAAATTCAAGGCAACCATCACGGGCCGAGTCCATCGTCTTCGGATTGTTTGTTCGATATTTAAACTCGCTTGTATTGGCTTTTCCTAAAATCAAAGTCTTAGTCAAATAAAAATGATTTTCCAACGATTTCGTAATAGCCACATCATAGACTTCTTTAAAACTGACTTTTGCCTGGTCTTCTGAATTGGCGGTAATTGTCACGTTATAGCCGCGCACTGGATAAAGCGGTGAAATGAAAAACATATCTCTAGTAGACATAAATCCGTTCTTCCCACCTCCACGAGCAAGCGTGATGAAAAACTCATCAAAAAACGGTTCGCCATCCGATTTTTGGAATAGAAACATAAATGGCGTAATGAATTTTTGATACTTTGCCAGTGGAAAAAAATTCTTTTCAGCAAAACGAACATACTTTTTAATTAAGTCATTATCAAAATACACATCATCACGAGTCAGAATGTATTTCTGTAAATATTCAATCAACATAATCCGTTCTTTGTTTAAAGTAATTTTTCCACTCTGCCACAATTCAATATATTCATCAATTAATGGATGACTGATCATAATAGGTCACTTCCTACTGGAGAAGATTCTTTTAATTTATCTTCGACTTCTGGCGGTAAGTAACTAGCCAACTGTTTGATGATTGCTTGATACGACTTATCATAAGTGGCAAATTGTTTAACAATCGGTCGTTCACGTTCATACGGTTCTGTTTTTTCAGATTGCGAAAAATATTCGTATCGACCATTTTCGCAAATATCTATCCATGCATCATTCATCAAAATCCTTAATCGACTCGCTTGAATAATCAGACCTTCAATCAACTTCATCTGATTATCCGGAACGTGTCCTTTGAACAATTTAGTCAGCCGATTTTTCTCTTTTTTGACTTCTTTTTCAAATTTTTCTACAAGATTATTATTTGTTAAATAGAAAGTGGCATTAAGTCCATTACTTGGTACCAGTTTACTATCATCTGTTGATGTACTATTTAAGATTTTTTCTAAACTGTTAATGTTTGTATACATTTGGTTAGAACTATTTAAGGCGTTCATATTCATAAAATTAGAAGAGCTATCATCAGCTTCTACTTCAAAGATACCTATAATAG
>OERG01000287.1_pt1 | contig 10470 bp, 10 predicted proteins | sample 1539951 | NCBI WGS metagenome assembly OERG01 (sample SAMEA3891870, study PRJEB23780) | metagenome | biome: terrestrial biome; feature: animal house; material: Caecal content | place: Italy | collected 2015-05-05
TACCAGCGGCAGCCAGATCATCCTGCGGGACAACATCGCCCCCATGGTGCGGGGCAAGCACGTACTGATCCTGGCCGCATCCATCACCACCGGCTTCACGGTCCAGGCCGCCATCGAGGCGGTGGAATACTACGGCGGCCAGGTGGCAGGCCTGGCGGCCATCTTCGCCACCACCCATGAATTCATGGGGATGCAGGTCAACTCGATTTTTGACCCCAACAACCTGCCCGACTACACCAGCTATGAATCCCGGGACTGCCCCATGTGCAAGGCGGGCCAGCCCATCGACGCCCTGGTGAACAGCTTCGGCTATTCTTCCCTGTAACTTTGACCTCACCCCGACCGCGGACTGCTTTCCCCTCTCAGCAGCCGCGGTCTTTTTTTGCCCGCAAAAAGGCCCCCGGCAGAGCCGGGGGCTTTGGTCATTGGGAATGTCAAACGGCCAACTGAATCTGGATTGCAAAGATCCAGTAGACGGTGCCGTCTTTCGTCGTAGCCTTGGAACCCGCCACACTATAAGTTGTGCTGATCCGGTTTTCGCTTATATCAGACAGCCAATCAAGCTTGCTGCCTGCACCCAGAACCATGGCAGCCGCAAACTTTTCGGGCGTATTAACGGGAGCAATGGCAGTCGTATTGCCGCCCCATAATCCGGCTCCCGTATTGTTTTTCAGCTCCTCTTCGGTCACAACGGCAGTCATGCCCACTTTTATATTCGGTACGATGATGCCAAGGCTGCCCAAGAACTGCTTCCAAGCGTTGCTGAGGATATCGCTGATCTTCCAGCCCATGGCATTCTGAACACTCTTGTTCACCGAGCTGGTGGAACCACTGGACGCCACTTCCGCGGCTGCATTCCGGACTGCATTGTTCAGGGTGCTGTTATTGACCACCTGGACATCACTGCCAGCCGTGTCCAGCAGGGCATTCACTTCATTGTTGCTCAGATACCCGCTGGCACCACTGCTGCCGCCGCAGGCGGTCAGGACGCTGACAGCCATCACCGCCGTCAGTACCAGCGCAATCCAACGTTTGATTTTCATACCTGTACACCTCGCTTTTTATGGCATTGTCTGCATCCCAGCAGGCCGGCGGCCCGCTGGCTTCAAGGCTAGAATTCTTTCCATTTTCTGGCCTCATTCCAGTCTAAACTTACCATAATGCGGTCTGGTTGTCAACAACTCTATTTCACAATAGACAAATATACAAGAATCCCCTTTCCAAAGAAAGCCCCCCCGCAGCCATGGCTGCCGGGGGGCTGGGAGACTGGCCAAAACAGGAACCACTCTGTGGCAAGTCTGCCTGCATAGGAAGGGTCCGCAAAACCATCCAATGGTTTTTGCTTGGTTCTACTATAGCATCTTGCGGGGACTTCGTCCACGAAATTGTCATAACCGGTCGATTTGTTGTCACAGATGGTATCTTGTTCTGACAACCGCGCCCCGGCACAAGAAAGCCCCCGGCGGACAAGCCGCCGGGGGTATATCATAAGGGTCCGTTGAAAGCAATCAAAATACGCCCTGCAGCTGCAGATCCGAAATCAAATGTGCATTTGGGCGCCTGTCAGCAAAAGAAAGGAAAGGATTTTTCCTGTTTCAGCTGCATTGTGCAGTCATCATAACACACTTTTTACAGGTTGTCAACGCATTCGGCACATTTTATTTCGTCAAAATGCGTTCCTTTTCCCTGACGCCGGCGGCTGTGCGGCTGGCTTTGATGTAGGGATCCGACCAGTAACTCCACACCAGCTGGGCGCACATAAAGCACCAGATCACCGGCTCACAGAGGATCACCGCATTGTACCCGAACCGGGGGATGAAGAACAGCATGAACAGGATTTTGCCCACCAGCTCGATGCCGCTGGAAATCAGGGGCAGAATTTTCTGGCCCAGGCTCTGGAGGGCGTACCGGGTGGACAGCAGCACCCCCAGCACCGAGTAGAAGGGGGCGGTCCAGCGCAGGTAGCGGGCGCCGTTTTCCAGCACCACCGGCTGGGTGGAGCCCGAAATCAGCCCCACCAGCCCATCGGCATACAGCCACATCAGGGCGGTCATTACCACGGCGGTGCCCACCGCAAACAGCCAGATCTGCCGCATGCCCGCGCGAATCCGCCGGGGCTTGTCGGCGCCCCGGTTCTGGGACACAAAGGTGGAGCCGGCGGTGGCCATGGCGATCACCGGCATGTCGGTGAAGGTGAACAGCTTCCGGGCGGCGGTATGGCCCGCAATCACCAGGGTGCCCAGGCTGTTGATGCCGTACTGAAGGATCACCGAGCCCGCCGACACAATGCTGCTCATCAGGCCCATGGACAGGCCCTGGGTCACCAGCTCCCGGTACAGGCCTCTCCCGACAGAAAAGTGCTTTTTGCCGGGCACCAGATGCCGGGCGCACCTGGCAATGTAAAAGATGCACAGCACCACCGACACCGCCTGGGACAGGACGGTGGCCAGGGCTGCGCCCCGGACCCCCATCCCAAGCCCCGCCACAAACCAGTAGTCCAGCACCACGTTGAGGCAGGAAGAAAAGATCAGGAACACCAGGGGCATCACGCTGTTGCCCACTGCCCGCAGCAGGGCGGCGCAGAGGTTATAGACAAACATCACCACCACATACTGGGCGATGGGCTGAATATAGCTGTAGGCCTCGGCGATGATTTCGGGCGGGGTGTCCAGCGCTTCCAGCAGGGGGTACAGAAATACCAGCCCCACCCCGCTGATGAGGGCAGAGGCCACCAGGCCGATAACGATGGAACCGGCCACCGTCTTTTTCACCTTGTCTGCATCCCCGGCGCCGTAGGCCCGGGCGGTGACAATGGCCAGGCCGTTGCCGATGCCCAGTCCAAAGCCCACCAGCAGCTCATAGATGGAGCTGCAGGCCCCCACCGCCGCCAGGGAGGTATCCCCCAGGATGTTGCCCACGATCATGGTGTCGGCGGCGTTGTACAGCTGCTGGAACAGGTTGGAAATAAAAATCGGGATGGCAAAAATCAGCAGGTTCCGGAAAATCGGGCCGTTCATCAGGTCGACCTGCCGGCTGTGTGTATGCTCCATGGCCTTGCGGTTCTCTCCTTTGCACACCAAGACGCGGCTTCCGCCTGGGCGGGAGCCGCGTCGAATTTACATTCTCAGATTAGATCTCCTGGGTCTCAAAGCCGGCGCTGGTCAGCACCTGGACGCTGTTGAAACCTGCCGCCTTGACCTGGCGGGCTGCCTCCTCATAGCCGAAGGTGAGGCAGTCGGTGGAGTGGGCGTCGGCGGTGATGATCACCTTGCCGCCCATCCGGTTCCATTCGCCCAGCAGCCACGGGCCGGGATAGAAGTCGTCCCGGTAGCCGCGGAACACGGCGCCGGTGTTCACTTCCAGCAGGCAGTCGGCCGCCTTGGCGGCTTCCAGTGCCCCCAGGGCAGCGGCGCGGTACCGGTCCGAGTTCTCATCGAAGAAGGAACCGTCCCGGTTCAGCTTTTTGATCAGGTCGATGTGGCCCAGAATGTCGGGCTTGAGGGCAGCCACTTCGGCCACCGAGCGGAAGTAGGCCTCCGCAGCGGCCAGGGCATCCCCGCCGAAATCGGCGTTGATGCAGTCCTGGAGGTCCTGCTTGCGGAAGTCGATCTCGTAGTATTTGCCGGTGACGGCGCCGTGGAGATAATGCACGCTGCCGATCCAGTAGTCGTACCCGATGCGCTTGTCGTCCGAGAACTGATCCCACTCAATGCCGCAGAGGATATCCACCTTGCCCTTGTACTCTGCCTTCAGCTTGGCGATGGTGGCCTTGTACTCCGCGGTGCGGCGGGGGCTCATGCAGTATTCCCGGTCGCAGGGGGTATGGCTGTGCCCCGTGAAGCCCAGCGTTGTCAGGCCCTGGGCACAGGCGGCGGACGCCATCTCCTGCAGGGTATTTTTGCCGTCGCACAGCGTCGAGTGGCAGTGGACGCTGGATTTCATGAAGTCTGCCATAACCTTGCTCACTGCATCCTTTCCTGTTTGACCTTATGGTCAATGACGTGTCGTTTTTCCAGCTCACGGGTGATGTCTTCCACCGTGATGCCGGCCTGTACCATCAATACCAGCACATGGTAGGCAAGGTCGCTGATCTCATAGATCGTCTCGGCCTTATCCTCCTTTTCCCCGGCAATGATGACCTCGGTGCACTCTTCGCCCACCTTTTTGAGGATTTTTTCCTTGCCCTTTTCAAACAGGTAGGTGGTATAACTGCCCTCTTTGGGATCGGTCTTGCGGCCTTTGATGAGCTGATACAGGCCCTGCCAGCTGAACTGCTTCAGTTCGTCGCTGACATACACCTCATTGAAGAAACAGCTCTCGGCGCCGGTGTGGCAGGCCGGTCCGCTCTTGACCACCTCCACCACCAGGGCGTCCTTGTCGCAGTCGGCGGTGATGGACACCACCCGCTGGATGTTGCCGCTGGTCTCCCCTTTGCGCCAGATTTCCTGGCGGCTGCGGCTCCAGAACACCGTCCGGCCCTCGGCAATGGTCAGCGCCAGGGTCTCGGCATTCATGTATGCCAGGGTGAGTACTTCTTTGGTGTAGTGATCCTGTACAATGGCCGGGATCAGGCCCCGGTCGTCAAATTTCAGTTCCATACGCTCTCCTGCCCGTGAAACGGGATACTAACAGTTTATCTTATTCCGGCCCGATATGCAAGGGGTCAGAGCCGCATTTCCACACCATTTTTTGCGAGATACTCTTTCAGTTCCCGGATGGTGAGGAGTTTCTGGTGGAAAATGCCAGCCGCCAGGCCGGCATCAATCCCCTTGTGGCCGAACAGTTCCAGAAAATCTTCCTTTTTGCCGGCGCCGCCCGAGGCAATGATGGGGACATTCACCCGGGCGCTGACGGCGTCCAGCATTTCCAGGTCAAAGCCCTGGCGGACCCCGTCGGTGTCAATGCTGTTGAGGCAGATCTCCCCTGCGCCGTTGGCCACGCATTCGCTGATCCATTCCAGGGCGTCCCGGCCGGTGTCTTCCCGGCCGCCCTTGGCAAAGACCCGGAACTGGCCGTCCACCCGCTTGACGTCGGCGGACAGCACCACGCACTGGCTGCCGTACCGCTGGGCCGCCGCCGGGATCAGGCCGGGGTCCTTCAGGGCCCCCGAGTTCACCGACACCTTGTCGGCGCCGCATTTCAGCACCCGGTCAAAGTCGTCCAGAGTGTTGATGCCGCCCCCCACCGTCAGGGGGATGAAAATCTCGCTGGCCACCCGGGTCAGGATGTCGGTGAAGAGGCTCCGGCCCTCATAGCTGGCGGTGATGTCGTAGAACACCAGCTCGTCGGCGCCGGCGGCGTTGTACATCCGGGCCATCTCCACCGGGTCGGCCACGTCCCGGATGCCCTCAAAGTTGACCCCCTTCACCACCCGGCCGTTCCGCACGTCCAGGCAGGGGATAATCCGCTTGGTAATCATAGGCCTTATCCTTTCTTTTCGCACAGGCGGACGCAGGCAGCCAGGTCCAGCGCCCCGGTGTAAAGGCTCTTGCCCAGGATGGCGGCAGCCGTCCCCATCCGGTCCAGCTGTTCCAGTTCCTCCATCCGGCTGATGCCGCCGCTGGCCGTCACCGCCAGCCCCGGCAGGGCGGCCCGCAGCTTGCGGTACAGCTCCAGGTTGGTGCCCTGCATGGCGCCGTCCCGGGCAATGTCGGTGCAGATGACGGCGGTGCAGCCCGCCTCGTACAGCCGGCGGCAGAAGTCCAGCCCTTCCACGGCGCTGATTTCTTTCCAGCCGTGGATGGCCACCATCCCGTCCTTCATGTCCACCCCCACCGCCAGCCGGTCCCCGTAGGTCTGCAGCATCCGGGCGGTGAAGTCAAAGTCGGTGACGGCCACGCTGCCCAGGATGCAGCGGCCCACACCCAGGTCCAGATACTGTTCGATCCGTTCCTGGGTGCGGATGCCGCCCCCTACCTCGATGTACAGGCCGCCCTGCCGGGCGATGGCCCGGATGGCATCGAAATTCACCGGGGCGCCGTCCTTGGCGCCGTCCAGGTCCACCAGGTGGAGGCAGCTGGCCCCCGCCTGCCGGAAAGCATCCGCCTGGGCGGCAGGGTCGGCGCCGTAAACCGTCATTCTGTCATAGTCCCCCTGGGTCAGGCGGACCACCTGGCCGCCCCGCAGGTCGATGGCGGGAAAGATTTTCATGGTGTTGTTCCCTCTCCTTGCACATTACAGTTCTGCAAAGGCTTTCAGCAGCCGCAGCCCGGTGTCCCCGCTCTTTTCGGGGTGGAACTGGGTGCCGTACACCTTGCCCGACCGCACCACCCCGGTGACCGGGATGGAGTAATCGCTCACCGCCAGGGTGCTGGCGGCGCAGTCCTTGGCATAGTAGCTGTGGACGTAGTAGACATATTCCCCGTTTTTCACATACCGGAACAGGGGGTCGTCCCGGAGGATCTGCAGGGCGTTCCAGCCGATCTGGGGCACCTTGAGGCCGGGGTCGGCCAGGTCCGGTTCCAGGGGGCAGACGGTGCCGGGCACAAGGCCCAGGCCCTGGTGCTCCCCATACTCGTAGCTCTTGTCAAACAGCAGCTGCATCCCCAGGCAGATGCCCAGCAGGGGCTTGCGGGCCGCCTCGGCCTGGACCACCGGCACCAGGCCGGTGGCGGTCAGCTTGTCCATGGCGTCCCCAAAAGCCCCCACCCCCGGCAGAATCACCCGGTCAGCGGCCTGAATCACGGCGGGGTCGGCGGTGACCACCGCCTCCAGCCCCAGGCTCTTGAGGCTGGAGCGGAGGCTGAACAGGTTGCCCACCCCGTAATCAATCACGGCAATCATACCAGCAGTCCTTTCGTTGAGGGAATTTCATCCCGGTGGGATTCGTCGATCCGGACGGCGGCGGCCAGGGCCCGGGCCGCCCCCTTGTAGCAGGCCTCCAGAATGTGGTGGCTGTTCTCTCCGGCGAGCTGGACAAAGTGGAGGGTGGCGGGGACGCTGCGGGCAAAGCCCAGCCAGAACTCCTTGGCGCACTCCACATCAAAGTCCCCCACCTTTTCGGTGGGGCAGTGGACCGACCAGTTCAGGGTGCACCGGCCCGACAGGTCCACGGCGCACAGAACCAGGGCCTCATCCATGGGCAGATAAAAGCTGCCGTAGCGCTGGATACCCCGCATATCCCCCAGCCCCTGGCGGAAGGCCTGGCCCAGGGCGATGCCGATGTCCTCGGCGGTGTGGTGGTAGTCCACCTCCACGTCCCCATGGCAGGTGAGCACCAGGTCAAACCGGCCGTGCCGGGCGAACAGTTCCAGCATGTGGTTCAAAAAGCCGCAGCCGGTGTCCACCTGATAAATCCCCGCCCCGTCCAGATCCAGCGTCAGATCAATCTGGGTCTCGGTGGTGTTGCGTTCCACTCGTACTTCCCGCATGGCGTCAACCTCCCAGAATTTCGTCCAGTTTGTTCAGCAGCGTTTCCATCTGCTCCATGGTGCCCACCGTAATCCGCAGCCAGTCGGAAATCCGGGGGGCGCTGAAGTGGCGGACCAGCACCCCTTTGTCCCGCAGGGCCTGATAGAGGGCCCCTCCCTCCATCCGGTCGGTGCGGGCAAAGAGGAAGTTGGTCTGGCTGTGGGTGAGTTCAAAGCCCCGCCGGGCCAGCTCCCCGGCCGTCCAGGCCCGGGTCTCCATGATCTGGTGGCGGGTTTCGTTGAAGTAGCCGGTGCTTTCCAGGGCCGCAATGCCGGCGGCCAGGGTCATCCGGTTGATGTTGTAAGGGTTGAGGCTGGACCGGACCCGCTCCATGTCGGCGATCAGTTCCCGGTTGCCCATGGTGAGGCCCAGCCGGGCCCCCGCCATCTGCCGGGACTTGGAGAAGGTCTGGACCACCAGCAGGTTGTCGTGGCTGGCGATCAGGGGCACACAGCTCTGGGCCCCAAAGTCCACATAGGCCTCGTCCACAATCACCACGTTATCGGGGTTGGCGTCGGCAATGGCCCCGATGGCCTCCGGCGGCAGGGCCAGGCCGGTGGGGGCGTTGGGGTTGGCGATGACGATGGTCTCCTTCCGGCCGTGGTATTTCATCGGGTCCAGGCTGAAGTCCGCTTCCAGGGGGATGATGTCCTCGGGGATGTGGAGCAGCCCGCACCAGACAGTGTAGCAGCCGTAGGTGATATCGGCGTGGGCCAGGGGGTGTTTTTCATCGCAGAAGGCCCGCAGGGCGAAAAACAGGTTTTCGTCGCTGCCGTTGCCCGCCATGATCTGGTCGGGCTCCAGGCCGTAATAAGCCGCCGCCTTCTGCCGCAGGGCGGCACAGGCGGGGTCGGGGTAAAGCTGCAGCCGGCCGGTCTCTTTCTGAATGGCCTCCAGCACCGCCGGGGCCGGCGGATAGGGGCTCTCGTTGGTGTTCAGCTTCACATAGGACCGGTCCTGGGGCTGTTCTCCCGGGGTGTAGGGTTCCAGGTGGCTGAGGGTGGGGCTCAGGAAACGGCTCACCGGGCTGCGCCCCCTTCCCCCTCTTCATACCGGATGATGACGCTCCGGGCATGGGCGTGGAGGCCTTCCTTCTCGGCGAAGGAGGCGATCCGGTCTTTCACGGCCCCCAGGGCCTCCCGGGTGTAGTAGATGAAGCTGGACCGCTTGACAAAGTCGTCCACCCCCAGGGGGCTGGAGAACCGGGCGGTGCCGCTGGTGGGCAGGGTGTGGTTGGGGCCGGCGAAGTAATCCCCCAGTGCCTCGGGGACGTTGCGGCCCAGGAAGATGCTGCCGGCGTTCTTGATTTTGCCCAGCACCGCGAAGGGATCTTCCACGCAGACTTCCAGGTGTTCGGGGGCGATGATGTTGCACACCTCGATGGCTTTGGCCAGGTCCTGGCAGACAATGATCTTGCCGTTGTCGTCCACGCTGGCCCGGGCAATGGCCGCCCGGGGCAGCTGGGGGATCTGGACTTCCAGCTCGGCCTGGACTGCTTTTGCCAATTCTTCGCTGTCGGTCACCAGCACCGGGCTGGCCAGCTTGTCGTGTTCGGCCTGGCTCAGCAGGTCGGCCGCCACCCAGGCGGGATTGCAGCCCCCGTCGGCCAGCACCAGGATCTCGCTGGGGCCGGCAATCATGTCGATGCCCACCTTGCCGTAAACTTTCCGCTTGGCGGTGGCCACATAGACGTTGCCGGGGCCCACGATTTTGTCCACCGCCGGGATGCTCTGGGTGCCATAGGCCAGGGCCGCCACCGCCTGGGCGCCGCCGGTCTTGAAAATCCGGGTGACCCCCGCCACCGAGGCGGCGGCCAGGATGGCCGGGTTGACCTTGCCGTCTTTGCCGGCGGGGGTGGTCATGACGATTTCAGGTACCCCTGCCACCTTGGCGGGAATCACATCCATCAGGACGGTGGAGGGATAAGCGGCGGTGCCCCCCGGCACATAGACGCCGGCCCGCTCCACCGGGGTGTATTTCTGGCCCAGCAGGATCCCGTCCTGCTCGGTGATCACAAAATTGTCGTGGAGCTGGCGGCGGTGGAAGGCCTCAATGTTGGCCGCCGCCATCCGCAGGGTTTCCAGGAAGTCAGGCTCGGTGGCAGTCAGGGCCTCTTCCATCTCGGCAGGGGTGACTTCCAGGGCGTCCAGGTCGGCCCCGTCAAACTTTTTGGCATAGTCCCGCAGGGCATCGTCCCCCCGGGCCCGCACGTCGGCGATGATGGCGTCCACCACCGCCTCCACATCTTTTTCGGCCCGCAGATCCCGGTTCAGTACCTGGTCAGGGGTCAGGTCTTCCAGACGGTACAGCTGAATCATTTCATTTCCTCCTTCTGGCTCTGGCGGCGGGCCAGGGCCCGGCGCAGCTGGTCCAGCATCCGGTCGGTCTGCCGGCGCTTGAATTGATAGCTGGATTTATTGGCAATCACCCGGGCCGATATGTGCATGAACTCGGCCACCACTGCCAGGCCGTTTTCCCGCAGGGTGGTGCCGGTCTCCACAATATCCACAATCACATCCGACAGCCCCAGGATGGGGGCCAGCTCGATGGAGCCGTTGAGCTTGATGATCTCAATGTCCCGGCCCAGGGACGCATAGTATTCTTTGGCAATCCGGGGGAACTTGGTGGCCACCCGCAGGGGGCGGCCGGGGTCATCCTGGTACCCTGCCGGGGCGGCCACGCACATCCGGCACCGGCCCAGGCCGGTGTCCAGCAGCTCGTAGACGTCGGCCTCGGCCTCGGACAGGATATCCTTGCCCACAATACCCACGTCGGCGGCGCCGTGTTCCACATAGATGGCCACGTCGCTGGGCTTCACCAGGAAGCACCGAACCCCGGCGGCTTTGTCCTCCACCACCAGTTTCCGGGAGGCGTTGTAGTCCTCAGGGGTGATGCAGCCTCCCTCGGCCAGCAGGTTGTAGACTTTGTCTCCCAGCCGGCCCTTGGGCAGGGCCACATTCAGCAGCCCGGCGCCGGTGGTCTGGACCGGAGGCGCCGGGGCGGTCAGGCGGTCCAGCTCATCCAGATAGACCGCAAAGCCGATGGCCCCGGCCCCGGGGG
>OERG01000289.1_pt1 | contig 10392 bp, 11 predicted proteins | sample 1539951 | NCBI WGS metagenome assembly OERG01 (sample SAMEA3891870, study PRJEB23780) | metagenome | biome: terrestrial biome; feature: animal house; material: Caecal content | place: Italy | collected 2015-05-05
GGGCGGTGATCGCCATGGCCTGGCTGCCGGTGAGCGGCGCCGCCGCAGCGGTGCTGGCGGTGCTGGCTGTGGCCATCGGGGCCACCCGGGTGCTGGCGGGGGTCCACCGGGTGAGAGATGTGGCCGCCGGGGCGGCCCTGGGCTTTGGGCTGGGGGCCCTGGGGATGCTGTTGTAAACCACCAAAACAAACACAAAGGCCCTGTCCAGCGCGGACAGGGCTTTTGTGCTGTCAGAAAGGAGGATGGGGAATTTTTGTCAGTGGCCGCAGTGGCAGCTGCCGCTGCAGTGGCTGCATCCGCCGCTGCACCCGGCGCACTTGCCGGACCGCAGGCTGCGGATGGTGGCCCGGAGGGACACCCCTGTCACCCCCAGCACCACAGCGCCCACCAGGATGGTGGAGAGGTTTTCAGTGATCCATGCCAGCATACGGGCACCTCCTTGAAGATTGAATCAGGCCCGGAGGGGGTCCTGCCGGCCCAGCCGGACAGCGCCCTCACGGTAAGGGTTTTTGCGGAACAGCAGATACAGCAGCCCGGGCCAGCAGCTGCATAGAATCCCCACCGGCGGCCCAGCGGAATCCCAGCAGGGCCAGCAGCGCCAGATAAGCCGCTCCCTGGACCAGGGGCAGCAGCCGGCTGCAGAGGGCCAGCGCTTTCAGCGCCGCCGGCCGGGCCGTGAACCACTCATAGATTTTCCGGTATTGTTCGGGCCCCATGCCGGCCCCCTCAGAAACAGGTGTCGAGGTATTCCTCGACGTCAAAGGGCTCGGGGACGGCGTCCTTCCGCAGGTAGAGGGGGTGGTGGGGGTGGCCCTTCTTGCTGCGCTTGCCGATGGTGACCCAGGGGATATTTTTGGCCCGGGTCAGGGCCACCATCTCCCGCATCAGCCCCGGCAGGTAGTCCCGCTTTTCGATCAGGGTGCCCCAGGCCGCCCACATGGTGGGGCTGGTCTGGGACAGCACCGCCTCCAGCCACCGGAGGTTCTCATCGCAGAGGGCCCGGTCGGGGGCCTTGTCCATATCGTTGGGGTCGGTGGCCCGCTGGGGGTAGACATTGAACATGATCCAGCTGTCAAAGCCGTTGGCCAGGGCCAGCCGCTCCACGCTCTTGACGGTGGGGTCCAGGGCCCCGGGCTGGGCGGTGCTGGGGTTGATGCCGATGCACACCAGGGGCCGCTGCCCCGGCCGCCCCAGCACAAAACGGTAGGGCATGTAGACGTGGGGCTCGTAGTACCACAGGCCCCCGGCGTATTCCCCGGCCTCCAGAACCGGGAGGGTCGTTGTATCCATCATGGTTTGGTTCCCTTTCCTTTTTCTTCTTATCCTACCTGAAAATCCGCCCCGGCGCAACACCCCCGGCCCAAAAACCGCCGGGCGGGGCCAAACAGCCCCTTTTTTTCACAATCTTTGCGCAGCAGCAGACAAAAATGCAAAAAAGTGGTATACTGTTTCAAGAGCCCTGCCCCGGCGGGGCCTCCGTTTGCAAACCGGCTTTTCGATCTTTATGTGAAAGGAGCCTTTTCTGATGTCGATTGACGAATATAAACTCGCCCTCAAGGCAGGCCAGAAGGATTACCGCGCCCACGTGGCCCGGGGCCAGAGCCCCTACCTGCCGGTGCTGGACGATATCCTGGTAAATGTGGACATTGTGGCCACCGAGCCCCTGGGCCTGGTGAACATGCCCAGCGAGAGCATTGTGGGCACCAAGACCAGCGGCCGCCACACCGCCTTCGCCCCCAACTTCATGCCCCTGCTGGAGGTGGACACCGAGTTCGCCTCCAAGTGGTCGGTGCTCTGCGACGCCCATCTGGAAGAGGGCATCCGCAACCCGGTCACCGCCTATGAATTCCTCAACCAGTTCTACATCGAGGAGGGCAACAAGCGGGTGTCGGTGCTCAAGCACTTCGACGCCGCCAGCATCCCCGGCACCGTCACACGGCTGATCCCCGCCAAGAACAACAGCCTGGAGAGCCGGATCTACTACGAGTTCCTGGACTTCTACAAGCTGTCCAAGGTGAACGTGGTCCAGTTCTCCCGCCCCGGCAGCTACGCCAAGCTCCAGAACCTGGTGTGCAAGGCCTCGGGAGAGGCCTGGACCGACGAGGACCGGAAAAACTTCAACTCCCTCCACACCAAGTTCCGCCAGCAGTTTCTGGGTCTGGGGGGCGACCAGCTGCCCCTGACCCCCGGCGACGCTCTGCTGGTGTATCTGTCGGTGTACCGCTATTCGGACGCCTGCGACTCCACCCCCGCCCAGATCAAGGCCAACCTGGCCCGCATCTGGGACGAGATCACCGTCCTGACCAAGGACCAGGCGGTGGAGGTGGTGCTGGAGCCCGCTTCGGACGCCAGCGAGCCCCTGATCAGCCTGTCCAAGCTGAACATCTTCAGCACCCGGCCCAGCGAGCTCCATGTGGCCTTCCTCCACGAGTACAGCGCCCAGAACAGCCCCTGGGTCCAGGCCCACGAAAAGGGCCGGGAGGCCCTGGCCAACACCTTCACCGACCGGGTGATCCTCTCCTCCTATGAGAACGTGGACCCGGCGGTGGACGCCGAGCAGATGCTGGAGGAAATCGCCCACAACGGCGCCGACGTGGTGTTCACCACCAGCGTCCGGATGCACACCGCCTGCCTCAAGGTGGCGGCCCAGCACCCCAAGACCAAGTTCCTCAACTGTTCCCTGAACACCCCTCACCCCCTGGTGCGGACCTACTATCCCCGCACCTACGAGGCCACCTATATCCTGGGAATGCTGGCCGGCATCCTCTCCCCCACCAACACGGTGGGCTATGTGGCCGCCAACCCGGTGTACGGCGCCCCCGCCGCCATCAACGCCTATGCCCAGGGCCTGCGCTCGGTGCGGCCCCAGGGCCGGGTGGTGCTGCGGTGGGCCTGCCTGCCCGACCCGGCCCACCCCCTGGACTTCTCGGACCGCCCCGACGTCACCCTCTTTTACGCCCGGGACAGCCGCGAGGCCCCCGATTCCTTCCGGGATTACGGCCTGTGCCAGCGGATGGAAGACGGCACCATCCGGCCGGTGGGCCTGCCCGAATGGCGGTGGGATGTGTTCTACATCGAGATCATCCGCTCCATCCTCAACGGCAGCTGGAACGACGCCGACACCGGCAAGGCCATCAACTACTGGTGGGGCATGAAGAGCGGCGCCGTGGGCATCCATTACGACCAGCAGATCCCCGGCGGCCCCCTCCAGCTTCTGGGCCTGATGGAAACCCAGCTCCACAGCGGCCTGCTGACCATCTTCCCCTCGGAAGTTTACGCCCAGGACCATCAGATGCACTCCCCTGAAAAGATCGTCTACACCCCCAAGGAGCTGATGCTGATGGACTGGCTGGACGCCTGCGTGGATGGCACACTGCCCAGCTACGACCAGCTGGATGTGAAAACCCGGATCCTGGCCGATGTCTGCGGCCTGGATGTCATCAAGGAGCAGCCCGCCGGCCAGGCAGACGGCCCTGCTTCCCCGGCCAGCGTCTGACCGGCCCGCCTGCCTGCTGCAAACCGAAATGGTACAAGGATCGAAAAAAGATCGGAGCTTGAAGGAACGTGAAGATACTAGCAATATCCGATGTCGCCTCAACGGCACTGTGGAGCCCCCAGTGCCGCGAGCGGCTGGAAGGGATCGACCTGATCCTGTCCTGCGGGGACCTGCCCCGTGCCTACCTGGAATTTCTAACCAATTTTACCCCCGCCCCCATCCTCTATGTCCACGGCAACCACGATGAAGCCTACGCCGAGCAGGAGCCGGGGGGCTGCATCTGCGTCGACGACGAGGTCTATGTCTGGAAGGGCCTGCGGGTGATGGGCCTGGGCGGGTCGATCCAGTACAACAAGGAGAGCCCCTTCCAGTACACCGAGCAGCAGATGCGCCGCCGGATTTCCCGGATGCGGTCCAAGGTGCGGCGGCTGGGAGGCATCGACCTGCTGCTGACCCACTCCCCCGCCCGGGGCCTCAACGACGGCGACGACCTGCCCCACCGGGGCTTTGAATGCTTCAACGGCCTGCTGGACGATCTGAAGCCCCAGTGGTTTGTCCACGGGCACATCCACCTGTCCTACAATTTCCGCCTGCCCCGGGTCTGCACCCACAAGGGCATTACCGTCATCAACGCCAGCGAGCGCTACATCTTTGAGATCCCTGATCTGGAGGACCGGCCCACCGGCAAAACCTTTTTCCTCCGCTCCCTCCTCACCTCGTTTATCCGATGAAAAAAAAGACCCGCTGCACAGCGCCAAGGCCGTGCGGCGGGTCTTTTGGTATGTACAGGCGGTTTATTTCAGACTGACGTCGTGGCGGGTGGGGGTCCCGTCGGCGAAGGCGGCGGCGCTCTCAAAGACGCCACGCACCATGCTCTCCACATTCTCCTCGGTGTAGAAGGCGGTGTGGCTGGTCAGCAGCACGTTGGGGAAGCTCCGCAGCAGGGCCATCTCCGGGTTGGCGATGGGGTCCCCCGAGCGGTTGTAGTAGTACAGGCCGTTCTCGTTTTCCAGCACGTCCAGGGCGGCGGCGCCCACGTGGCCGCTCTCCAGGGCGGCGATCAGGGCATCGCTGTCGATCAGGGTGCCCCGGGCGGTGTTCACCAGCACCACCCCGTCCTTCATTTTGGCCAGGGCCTCCTGGTTGATCAGGTGGTAGTTGGCCTCGGTGGCATTGGTGTGGAGGGTGATGACATCGCTCTGGGCGAACAGGGTGTCCAGGTCCACATACTGGGCGTACTTGGCGGCCTCCTGGCTGGGGTACAGGTCATAGGCCAGCAGCTTGCAGCCAAAGCCCGACAGGTGCTCCATCACGGTGCGGCCGATCCGGCCGGTGCCGATGACACCCACGGTGCAGCCCGACAGGTCCCGGCCGATCTTGCCTTTCAGGGAATAGTCCTGCAGCTCGCCCCGCTTGAGGATATGGCCCACACGGCGCAGGGACATCATCATCAGCATGATGGCGAAGTCCGCCACACCCCGGGGCGGGTAATCCACGTTGGACACCTTCATCCCCAGCTCTTTGGCCTTGGCGCGGTCCACATGGTCATAGCCGATGGAACGGCAGCAGATGTACTTGACCCCCAGCTGATGGAACCGCTCCACCATGGGGGCGCTCATATCGCAGGGCGTCATCGAGACGGCGTCGCAGCCGGCGGCCAGGGCGGCATTCTCGAGGTTGGGGTATTCCTCGCAGCCGTCAAAGGCGATGCCGGTTTCGGCGCTGAGTTTCTGTGCAAAGGGCAGCTCGTCGTAGGGGCGGAGGGTATAAAAGAAAATCTTCATGTAGTATTCCACCTTCCCAGTCTCAGATTGTGAATTCCCCGCCCTTATGATAGCACGTTTTGTCCCGGCGGGGGACAGGGCCGGCAGTGAATTTTTCTCACCTGCCGGATGAAGGCCGGGCAGGATATCGGCCCTTGTAAAAGGGCGAAAAATGGAGTATCCTAAAAGACAGACCATTCAAACTGCACTGCCGCCCGGCCGGCTTTGGGGACCGGACGGCTGAAAGGAGAGCTTTTATGCGCGCTTATGAACGCCTTCTGCGGTACGCCCAGGTGTACACCACCTCGGACCCCCACTCCGGCACCCACCCCTCCAGCCAGCGCCAGTTCGACCTGGCCCGCCTGCTGGTGGAAGAGATGAAGGAGCTGGGCATCCAGGACGCCGCTGTGGATGAGCACTGCTATGTGTACGGCACCATCCCCGCCACCCCCGGCTATGAAAACCAGCCGGCCCTGGGCCTTATCGCCCACATGGACACCGTGGCCGACGCCCCCGGCGAGAACGTCAAGCCGGTGCTCCACGAGAACTACGACGGCCAGGACGTGGTGCTGCCCGGCACCGGCGCCGTTCTGAAGGTTTCCGCCTTCCCCTTCCTGGCTTCCCTGAAGGGGGAGACCCTCATCACCTCCGACGGCTCCACCCTGCTGGGGGCCGACGACAAGTCGGGCATCGCCGAGATCCTCACCGCCGCCGAGACGGTGCTGACCCAGGGCCTGCCCCACGGCAAGCTGTGCATCGGCTTCACCCCTGACGAGGAGATCGGCGAGGGGGCCGACCTGTTCGACCTGGACCGGTTCGGCGCTGACTTCGCCTACACCGTGGACGGCGGCGACGTGGGCGGCATCGAGTACGAAAACTTCAACGCCGCCTCTGCCACCGTCACCATCCACGGCCTGTCGGTCCACACCGGCAGCGCCAAGAACGCCATGATCAACGCCTCCAACGTGGCCATGGAGTTCCACATGGCCCTGCCCCTGATGGCACGGCCCGAGACCACCGAGGGCCGCCAGGGCTTCTTCCACCTGTGCCAGATGTACGGCGACGTCAACGAGGCCAAGCTGGGCTACATCCTGCGGGACCACGACGCCTCCCGTCTGGAGGAGAAGAAGGAAGAGATGCTCCAGCTGGCCGACTGGCTCAACAGCCGCTACGGCGAGGGCACCGTCACGGTGGAGCTAAAGGACGGCTACCGCAACATGATCGAGAAGATCAAGCCCCACTTCCACCTGGTGGAGAACGCCCGCACCGCCATCCGGATGGCCGGCCTGGAGCCGGAGGAGATCCCCGTCCGGGGCGGCACCGACGGCGCCGTCCTGAGCTGGAAGGGCCTGCCCTGCCCCAACCTGGGCACCGGCGGCTTCAACTTCCACGGGGTGTTTGAGTGCACCACCGTGGAGCGGATGGACAAGGCCGCCCAGGTGCTGCTGAACATCATCCACCTATACGCCCAGTACAACAAGTAAAGCACCCGCGCCCCGCCCCTGGCAGACCAGGAACGGGGCGCTTTTGTGGGGCGGGGCCCCGCCGGGGAGAAAATCCCCTTTTCCGGTCTTTCCAGCAGAAACCTGGTTTTAAATCCTGTCAAAATATGGTATACTAGACCTATATGATGCGGATTTCCCTTTCCAGGTCTCCGCGAAAGGAAGGATTCACCATGAAGGAACCCACCCCTGACACTTCGGGCCGCCTGGGCGGAACGGTTATCAGCGACCGGGTGGTCGCTCAGCTGCTGGAGGAACTGCGCACCGGGCGCTACGCCGGCGCCGACCGCCTGCCTGCCGAACTGGACCTGGCCGCCGGGCTGGGGGTCAGCCGGACCGTCATCCGGGACGCCCTCAGCACCATGGAGCGGGCCGGCTATGTAGAGCGGGTCCGGGGCATCGGCACGGTGGTCAACCGGGCCGTCCTCAACCTCCGCAGCCGCCTGGACCAGAAACTGGAGTATTACCCCCTGATCCGCTCCTTCGGCAGCTATCCCCACGCCGACGGCATCCAGATCCTGCCCGCACGGGCCAACGAGGACCTGGCCCGCAGCCTGGAGCTGGAAACCGGCGCCGAGCTGATCTGCATCCGCAAGCGGGTGCTGGCCGACTCTGCCCCCGTCATTTACTCCATCAACTACCTGCCCAAAGCCCTGCTGGGCGGGCGGGACTATACCCGGCTGGATCTGGCCGGGTCCATCTTCGACGTGCTGGACCAGGTCTGCGGCCAGCAGGTGTCCTCCACCGTGGCCCACATCAAGGCCAGCTGCGGGGACGACGCCATCCGCTCCGCCATGCGCCTGGCCCCCGGCGAAGCCATGCTTCTGCTGGACGAGGTCTGCTACACCCGGCTGTGCCGGCCGGTGCTGCGGGCTTTCAGCTATTACACCAATTTCTTCGACTTTTCCATTTTACGCAAGCTGCTTTAAGGAGGCAAACTGCCCATGCGCCATCTGATTGATCCCCTTGATTTCACCCGAGAAGAGACCGACGCCCTGCTGGACCTGGCCTGCCGCATCCGGGAAGATCCCGCAGCTTATCAGGACGTGGCCACCCACAAAAAACTGGCCACCCTGTTCTATGAGCCCTCCACCCGCACCCGCCTGTCCTTCGAGGCCGCCATGCTGAACCTGGGCGGCCATGTGCTGGGCTTCCCCAGCGAGAAGGTCTCCAGCGCTTCCAAGGGCGAGAGCGTGGCCGACACTATCCGGGTGGTGTCCTGCTATGCCGACATCGTGGCCATGCGCCACCCCAAGGAGGGCGCACCCCTGCGGGCCAGCCGCTACTCTCGGATCCCGGTGATCAACGCCGGCGACGGCGGCCACCAGCACCCCACCCAGACTCTCACCGACCTGATGACCATCCGCAGCCGCAAGGGTACCCTCAGCGGGCTGACCATCGGCCTGTGCGGCGACCTGAAGTTCGGCCGCACCGTCCACTCCCTCATCAAGACCATGGTCCGGTACGAGGGGGTTCGGTTTGTCCTGATCAGCCCCGAGGAGCTGCGGGTGCCTGACTACATCATCACCGATGTGCTGGAGGGCAGCGACATCCCCTACGCCGAGACCCGCAGCCTGGAGGAATCCCTCCCCGGCCTGGACATCCTCTACATGACCCGGGTCCAGCAGGAGCGGTTCTTCAACGAGGAGGACTACATCCGCCTGAAGAACAGCTACATCCTCACCCGGGACAAGATGGCCCTGGCCAAGCCCGACATGGCGGTGCTGCACCCCCTGCCCCGGGTCAACGAGATCGCCCTGGATGTGGACGACGACCCCCGGGCCGCCTACTTCGAGCAGGTGCAGAACGGCGTCTACGTCCGGATGGCACTGATTATGACTCTGCTGGGTCTGGCCGACCCCAAAGCGCCGAAGGAGGGCGTCTGATATGCTGAACATTGACGAGATCCAGAACGGCATTGTGATTGATCACATCAAGGCCGGCACCGCCGTGGGCCTGATGGACCTGCTGGGCATCAAGGGCAACCGCACCGCCAGCGTGGCCCTGATCCAGAATGCACGGTCCCACAAGTCCCCCACCGGCCGCAAGGATATTATTAAGGTAGAGGGGGACGCCTCCTGGCTGAACCTGGACGTGCTGGCCTACCTGGACCCCAGCATCACGGTGACCACCATCCAGAACGGCAAGGCTGTCAAGAAGGAAAAGCCCCAGCCCCCCCGCCGCCTGGTGAACATTGTCCGGTGCCGCAACCCCCGGTGCATTTCCACCATCGAGGAGGAGTGCGACCAGATCTTTGAGCTGAGCCCCAACGGCAAATACCGCTGCATCTACTGCGAGCAGGAGCTGCAGGTCAACCGGGATTGATTTCACATCCGCAACAAACAAAGCAGGCCGCTTGCCTCGAGGGCAGGCGGCCTGTTTCTGATTTTTAGCGATGGTTCACGAGTTTTCGCACAGCATCATCCGGCGCAGGGCCTTCATGGCGGTGCTGCGGGGGCGGGAGGTATCCTCCACCAGCGTGATGGACCGCTCGGGCACCGCGATATCCAGCGGGATGCAGAACAGCTCCCCCCGGGCAATCCTGGGGGCCACCAGCTGTTCGGGGTAAAAGCCCACCCCCAGGCCGTGCTCGATCATGGGCAGGATCTGGTCCATGGTGGCGGCCTCCACGTCGGCCCGGAAGGTCACCCCGTTGGAGGTGAAAAAGCCCTGGTAAAAGGCGTATGTACTGGTGTCCTGGCCGATGCACACCAGGGGGTACCGGGCCAGGTCGGCCAGGGTGCACCGCCGGGCGGCCACCTCGCTGTAGGCGGGGCCGCAGACCGGCACCTCCTGGAACCGCAGCAGCTCGGTCTGCTGGAGGTTCCGGTCGGTGATCTGGGGGGCGGTGATCACCGCAAAGTCGCTCTCCCCGTTCCGCAGACGCTCAATGGACTGGGGGGTGGTCTCGTTGGTGATCCGCAGGTGGACCCCCGGGTACTGGACCCGGAAGGCCGACAGCTTGTCCAGCAGCACCATGTGCAGGGCCGCCTCGCTGGCACTGATGGACAAAGTGCCGCTCTCCAGGCTGCCGTCCTGGCGGATCTCCTCCTCCCCCAGCTGGATCTCCTCCACCGCCGCCGCCACACGGCGGTACAGCCGCTGGCCCTCGGGGGTCAGGGTGATGCCCCGGTTGGACCGGTGGAACAGCTTGCATCCCAGTTCCTGCTCCAGGTTTTTCATGCAGCGGGTGATGTTGGGCTGGTTGTTTTTCAGCACCTCCGCCGCCCGGGTGAAGCTCCGGCACTGGGCTACAGCGTAGAAAATCCGGTAATAGTCATAGTTGATCGTCATAGAAAATTTCCCTTATTTTTTATGAATTGTGCTCTATTTGTCATACAAAAATAGTATCGCAAACATACCAATAAGATATTTTACAATTTTCACTATAAATAGTATAATACGCTCGGTCCAAAATTTCAATTTGACAAAGTGCGCCCTTTGGGGTGCACCGCAGTCGAAACCCCGGTGATTCTGTGCAGAATCGCCGGGTTGGCAGGTTAAAATCATGTTGGATGAAAGGAGTCTTTCCAAAACCATGAAACAGAATAAGCGTGGTCTTATCCTGTGGCTCGTCCTGATCGTGGTGCTGGCAGTCGCCTCTGTCCTGACCGGTACCTCCGGCGGGGAA
>OERG01000290.1_pt1 | contig 10390 bp, 23 predicted proteins | sample 1539951 | NCBI WGS metagenome assembly OERG01 (sample SAMEA3891870, study PRJEB23780) | metagenome | biome: terrestrial biome; feature: animal house; material: Caecal content | place: Italy | collected 2015-05-05
CAATAACGCACTTGCAGATATGGTTGCAAGCAAACTTGATGACACTTTGCTAGATGCAAATGGACAAGTAAATAAATATGCAGTTTCCACTCTTATGAATAATGCAGAAAATTCGCTAACCGCACTTACAAAAGCAGGTTTTTCATCAGATGATGCAATGGAATTTTTAAAGGGCACAGACCTTAATATGCAAGGAAAATTGCCGACAGTGGTTGAACAAATTAAAACAAGTTTAAGCAATCTCGGAGAAGATGCAGTTCTTGGAGTCAAAGATATAGATAAATTACTTAAAAATATGGATATAAGTTCCGTCAAATTCGATGAAGCAGGCAATATAACCGCATTTTCATCCAAGGTTGGTATGGATGATACTATGGTTAATTTCCAACTGGATAAAACGAGTTTAACTTTCGACTCTTCACAAATCAATACCAATATTATACAAATTATCGCCCTCCGATATGTTTATTATTTACTCTGACTTAGCTTTTTCAAGAGTTTGCTTCCCTTCTTCGCTGATTTCGGTTAATATTTTCTTGATTGTGTTTAAATGGTTTTCGTTTTTAATCTTGATTTCTGAATCTCCAACCGCTATCGCAACATAATACCCTTCCCTTATTCCCTCAATAAGCCGATCTGCTTGTTCTCCCCTTTTTATTTTTTCAAGAAGTTCGTTTAACTGTGCCTTATTCATCTTTTGAATCTCCTTTCATCTCAATCATCTTTTCTCTAACCAGCTTGTCTACAACCCGTCCTATACACTGATACTCGCAAATTCTCCTCAACTTTTCGAGGTTGTGTACGGTTTGCGCTGTAACTAGGATTGATATTCTTCTAAGGTTTTTGTTACCCATGACTACTTACCTTCTTCTTCAAATTCTTTTACGAACACCTGACCGCATTTCTTACAACAAACCAAGGTTTTCTTTTTATAGCCGTCAGCTCTTTCGACCCAAACGTTGTTATTTGTCATGGTAAAGTCAGCATAATACAAATCCTCAAACTCATGCTCACAAGGCCCAGCCTTGCTTGGCATTTGCGGTTCAGCCATTTTAAGAGGGATAGTAACGGTAATGGTATCAGGAACAATAATGGCGTCAGGATTCAGTTTAAAAAGCGGGCGCACCCCATACGCGACGTTGACGCTGTAGTTGATGCTGAGACCACCAGCAACCGTCACCTGATACGCTGTGAGCGAATAACCATTTGCTTTTGTGCTATATGCAGTTGCTGTCCACTCCCAATTCCTTTTCGGGTTCGGAATTAAATACCGATACTTTCTGTGTTGGTCGCATGTCCTGGGGGCCAAGAAACACTCACAAGTTCCATAGTCTTTCAACCCATCGTTTGCTGTAAGATCAACTTGCATAAGCACAAAAGACTCTCTGTCTGCTCCATCCTTAACCCATTCGTCAAGGTACTCGCCGTTCAATTTTTTTCTCAACTCGGATTCAGCAAAATTGTTATTTCCCCCAAATGCTGACTCAAAATCCTCATCCAGCACCATGCACAAGATTCCGTCATCCATGTGTTCCAGAACCATACAGTTCTTCTTTCCATAGACGAAGTGTTCACCTTGATGGTAGTCTTTAATTGTTTTCATCTTTGGATTCCTCCATTTAATTTAATTCACCGTGCGTGTTTATTTGCCGCTATTTTCTCTTCGCACTCTGGACATTCCACACAAGCAAAATCCAAAGACTCGTCCCAATAAACGTCTTTTTCGCAAGCTGCAAAAACACATCCGCAGTATGTGCAGGTAAAAATTTTATATGTCTTACCATGTTCGATTATTTCCACGTCTAACCCTCTCTCTTATCAAAATAGCTGCAAAAGTCTTTACACCAAACTTCTCTTTCCCAGAAGTCGCAAACCAAAGAATCTTTATAGGAAAGCAAATCCCTATCAAGCTCTTTGTAATCTTCTTCGGTCGGCTCTCTGCTCCACATACAATCCTTGCATCTTCCAATTGCATCAACAGCGGCATTCCATCCCTTGCAGTAATCGGACGATATGCACTGGGACATGTATTTTTTCTCGATCATTTCTCTCAACTCCTTTACGCGCCCTTAGAAGAAACTACTATTACTAATACAATCAACGAAAATAAAAATATACCAACGCCCAAGATCATGCCAGACCACTTAAAATCCAGTTCTTCCAAAGAATACCCAGAAATCATACCGCCTAGCCACATAAGCACTATGGGCAATATAATCCCAAATATCCAGAAATTCAGGCTTTCCACTAATCATCCTCCTCGATTTCAATGTACGGAAACCTTTCTAGTGAGTGATAGGTGGATTCTAACGCAACGATAACCCCTTTTAAAAACATATCTTCCTGATTGTCTTTGCGTTCTTCTCTGAATCTATTTGCCATTTCGCAAACAAGGTTTAATACATCATCTCGACTAAACACTTTTGCTTTCACTATCCTATCCTCCTTTCTCTTTCAAACTTCATCTATCCACGCATACTTTTTGGATATTCTCTCGATCTCACTCTCCACCCAATCCCTAATAGGGTCTGCGGGAAAAATCAGTCTGTCCAGCCTTTCTATCCAAGATTCCCGTTTTGGCGGTATATATTGACACATACTGCTATCCACACGATTAAATGTCGCACAACACGCCATAGGATTATAGGACGGTGTAATCGAATTAATTGACTGGTTTATCATATCTGTCTGAAACCGCATCGCCTGCTCTATTTGCATTGTCTGCAAGGCTATGGCTGATTCTGGATTCCAGCAGATAGATTGTGAAGGGGAATACATTGTGTAGATACATGGGCTTTGGTCGTCCACGGTTAGTCCTCCTTTGGCTCAAATTCGCTACAAAAGTTTGTTTCCTCTCGTCCTTGATCGTCCAGGCTACAATAACCTACCCCCGGCCCTTCACTATGATACTGAAAACAATCTCTGCACCTCCCAATTGGCGGGGCTGGGCGGGTGTTCCATTCTGCTATCAGTTTCTTTTCTGCATCTTCTCGTTCTTCCCCATCCTCTACAGTGATGCAATTAGAGCACAAATTGCAACTATCACAGGTTACATAAAGTATGCTGTCCGGGACACTGTCTAAATATCCCAAAGTATCAGGGTCATAAATGTCACGCCCATCTCCTTCAATTTTTACTCCATCACTAAAACATTTCGGACACGGAAGTACAATTCTCTTTTCTGTGCATTGTTTCTGAGCTTCCTGATCTCCCATCAGTGCGCGGCGGATCAGTTCTTTGTCGGTCATTGTCCATCACTCCAATACTTTTTTACTACTTCTATAATTTCGTCGAGATAAATTTTGATTTCACTAATTCCGAAAGCGTGTCCCTGATCGTAAGCATATGCCCAGATTGCGATAGCTTTATCTCTTGACAAATCTTGTCCGACCTCACGCTGAATTTGCTTGTAAATATCTTCATAAATACTATTCTCCACGGTTATTCCTCCTCCAATTCGTCCAGTTTACCTGATAGCACCAATGCGACAGCTTCGCAAAGTATCCCCATTTTGACGCGTTCTAAGTTGTCCCAACTTAAATCTTTGCCGCCACGCTGGCCGGCAGTCTTTTGGGTTGTCATCTTAATCCAGTCTTGCACAAGTTCCTTTAACAACGGAATGTTGGCTTTCTGCCCTTTGTTTTGCAACGCGGCCCACATCGAAAAATCTTCCAGAGGCTTTGGATCCATTCTTGCCACACTTATTCCTCCTCCACCGGCATATTCCAACAGTCTACGCAACTTTCTTTAATTGGATCACAACCTTCTTTTCGATACCCCAAATCAATACAGCAGATCGCCGGTGTCCCATCAGTCTCCATTGATGCATGAGGATATTTCTCCCTAAAATCCTGCAATCTGGTTTTTTGAGGATGCTCCTCGGTCCACATTTCTACATCATTCTCTAGTTCTTCAATGGCATCCAGGTCCATATCAAACTCCAAACATCCTTTACCATTCCTCGGACATCCTTCGCAATTTTCGTAGGATTTGCACATCCTCATATATTTTTTGCAAAATTCTTTAAACTCCATGCCTTATCCCTCTCTTTCATCTTTTTCTGAAACTGTTCGCATGCGGGCAGGTACTCCAGTGCGGGATATATCCAATTCCTGTCATTTCCTCCGGTTTGGCATCAAACGTGCAACTGATTACTTCACCGTTGGAAGTAACGATTTTCTCTTTGCCTCCTTTGATCTCTTTATAGGCTACCGGTTCAGCGTCGCACGGCATTGATTTTCCTTTTGTGGTACGAATCCAGACAATAGGTCTTCCGCAGGCTTTACAAGTGGTTGTTTTCATTTTTCTTCTCCCTCCACTCTTTCCAGAGCAGCTCTTTTTGTTTTTCTACCATCTTTTATTTTTAAAGATTCTTCTTCCGTCCATCCATTTTTTAACCTAAAACTAATCACTCCTCTCCCTAATCCTAAATGTTCTTCCCACTCTCTCATGGTTTTAGTATCTCCCTTATAAGTTATAAATCTGCAAGAACGAGTATTGTTCCCCTGTTGTTTGCAAGTAGCCCATCTGCAATTTTCTGGACAATAGTTCCCGTTGACATCTATCCTATCAATGGTTAAATTATCAGAATATCCATTTAACATTGCCCATTTTTCAAAGTTCTCAAATGTCTTCCAATCTTCGCAAACCGATATACCTCTTTGTCCGTAAAGTTTATAAGCATCGTTTGACTTGCACTCACATCTTGATTTCATATTGCACCATATTCGATATATTCTGCTATTACACATTCCGTGCTTTTTATGTGATGTGGATTTAACTTCCATATTCCAACATCCACAGCTTTTAGTATGCCCTCCCGTCAAATTATTAGTCACCACATAAGCGATATTTCCGCAATCACAAAGGCATTTCCATTTTCTTCTGCCTTCTTTAGTTATCAAAAATTCATTTGTTACAACCAATCTTCCAAATCTTTTCCCGCTTAAATCTATGTGCTTTCCCACGCTTATTCCTCCTTTAATCCATGCCATTCGCTTTCGTATTCCCATATTGAGATCGCATCAAAATTTTCCCTAAGCGATAAGTAAAGGCTATAATCAACAATCGGATGCACTTCGCTGTCAATCATATCAGATAGTTCATCAACAGCAGCAGACACACGATTTAGCTCTTTTATTGCCGCGTTCCTCTCCCTCTCTGCCTTTTCCGCTCTGGATTCAGCGGCTTCAACACGAGCAAGTAAATCAGTAATTGCGGTTATAGCCTGCTCAATAAAGTATGACTCTGGTTCTTCGTACACCATTTCCCCTTGCCCAGTATAAGGCCATGGCGCACCGACTAATTCTCCGTATGGAATTTTAGGCGGAAGCATTTTTTCTAGGCTTTCCACAAGTTTCTTGTAATCCATGTTAGTCCTCCTTGTCGTGAATGTTTCCGATGACCTCGCTGTATACCCCACTTTCCTCCATGTCAAACCAACACAGCGTATCAACGTTTGCTTCTTCACCAGAAATATACACAAGTTGCCATCCCCATGTATACCTAGCGTTTGGATTTCCGAATTCCATTCTTCCTATCCACTCATAGCCACTAAACTCATCTGTGAATTTCAGAATGTCACCCTCAAACACTTTCATATCGTTACTATCAGTCAACCCAGTATATTGACATACTGTTTCGGGGTCAACATTATAATGTCCTCCATTGTCATCTGGGTCAACAGGTGGAACATTAATATACCAGCAAGAACCATTTCCGATTTGTACCGCACACGGGCATTTAACAATGTAACCCTCTACCCATTCTCCGTTGTCAGTTCTTTTCGCTTTAAATAAAATCTCTCTCATTCTTATTCCTCCTCTGCTGGCTGTTTAAGCCACTCTAACATGTCCATGTGATAGCCGTATTCGTTTATTGGCGTTATAGAGCTATCTTGGTATCCTTTTCCCTCACATTTGTCCAAAAAATCCGCCAATTCCTCATCCGTCATGCTGCGGATTTTGTCGGCGTTGGTCTGCGTTTTTTGCTCTTTCCGCAGCCGCTCCATTTCTTGCTTAATGTCCTGCTTAACATTTTTTTAATGGCTTCAATCAGTGCCATTTCTTCTTCTCTAGGTTCCTCGCACCAGTTTTCCTCAAACCGACTATCGTAGTAACACATAAAATTCCCTCCTTATCTTTTCGTTACTCTAAAGAACATCAAAATTGTAACGACTACTGCAATCCAAAACATAACGAATAAAATCATTTGTTCTCTACACCACATCTTTCGTTTTCACATATTTTAATTGCCTCAATCTGTGCGTTTGCAGAGCAAATTCTATCCTTCACAGTCTCGAAATAAGACTTCTCGATTTCGCATCCGATAAACCTTCTGTTCGTCTCTATACAAGCCACACCTGTTGAACCAGCACCCATAAACGGGTCTAAAACAATATCGTTTTCGTTTGATGAATTTTCTATGTAGAACCTCATCAGTTCTACTGGTTTTTCCGTTGGATGGGTTTTGTTTGAGATTATATTATTAAACCTATGAACCGTCTTGCTTGCCCCAATATTGTTTATCCACTTGGCTTTTCCTTTTCTTAGAAGCAAGACATATTCGCAGTTTTTCATATAATATTGTGATGGTGTACAGTTGTTCTTTTCCCAAACTAGCAGATTTACTAATTTAAAACCACACTGTTCTGACAAATTCAACATATCTTTTAAATTTAGCGAGTTTGAGAATACATAACAATGAGCATTGCATTTCAACACTCTATACAGCTCCGGCATCCATTCCGATATTTTGATTTGATTGTTCTTGAACAGTTTTCTGTTTCCCCTCAATATTCCCTGTGGTCTAACAGAATTCTTACCGTTCTTATCACCTCCCGTTATTATTTTATACGGCGGGTCTGTTACAATCAAGTCAACAAAATTGTCTGGAATTTCTTTCATAAACTCCATGCAATCTTGATTTCTTAAAATTACCTTTTTGCCTTTATCAAATTCAATCATCTTTCTTTCCTCCCTGCTCAATTCTCGAAAATGCTACAAGCCTCGTTGCCTATTACTTCATCAATAGAAACTTCTTCGGTTTCCCCCATATTCTCGAACATACCTTTAGGAAAATACCCTCCGAATCCATCTTCGGTTCCCCAATATGCTACCGCCCCTTTACGAACTATACGGCAAACACCGTACTTCTTCAACATCTTTGCTAACTGAACTTCATCTTGCGAAAACCGGCTATAAACCCACTCATCAGGAATACCCTGAATATTGCAGCAGTCAAGGTCAATGTCGTAAAAAATACAGTGCAAGCAATTGTCTTGATTATAGCAATAGCTTTGCACCTTTTCGATTGATCTTATAAGTTCTTTGGCATCATTCATAACGCTTACCTCTTGTTTTTTATATCATTTCTGGAATATGCTACCGCTCTGAATACTTTGCGATTTCCTCAATCGGTATTTCTTCATCTTCCTCAAAAGAATAGAACATTCCCTTTGGCAAAACACCCCCTATCAAATCGGAGGTTTTCCAAAACACATTTCCGTTAATCTTTTTTATGCTTTCCGCACCATACTTCTGTAAAATATCTGCCAAATCCGCTTCATCTTTAGAATATCGACAAAAGTACCATTCATGCGGCTCCGTTCCAATTGAACATTCACCGTTATCAGGATTTAAAAATACGCATTCTTCACAATTTTCTTGTCCTTCGCAATAGTCTTTCAATAGATTATACGCTTCCAAAAGTTTATTAATTTCCTTCAAGTCCATAACCTCCTAAACGTTCTTTACAGTCTTAATATTGACCGGTTTAAGTCAATGCTACCACAAAACGATTTCTTTTTCCATTCGCATTTTACACAAATATTATCCTTTTGTTTTGATTTCTTGTCAAGTTGAAAACTCATTGCTATACGGGGTCAAAATGCTGATATAGGGATAGAAGTGCAGATGCATGGTATGCTATACTTCATTCTGGTTAGTGAAGTCTAACTAAAATGAAAAGTTAGGAGGACATTCTCATGAATGAAAAGAAACTAAAGGCAAGAGACTTCATCACCATTGGTATCTTTACCGCAATCCTGTGGGTTGTGCAGATGGTTATCATGTATCTCGGATTTTTGTCCCCGTTTATCGTTGCCGGTTATGCAGTTCTTATCCCTATTGTCACTGGTATTCCGATGATGCTTTATTATGCGCGGATTGAGAAGTTTGGGATGCTTACAATAACATCGGTTATTGTTGCAATCCTGTTGTTTATCTTTGGCATGGGCTTTCTTGGCGCACCTATTTGTATTGCAGCAGGAGTGATTGCAGATTTGATTGCCAAGTCAGGGAAATATAAAAGCTGGAAAAAAACCGTTATCAGCTGCGGCGTATTCAATCTTTGGGTCAGTGCAAGTTATCTCCCACTCGTCCTCACGGCAGACTCTTATAAGCAAAGTCTGATTGAAGGCGGATTTGATGCTTCTTTTGCCGATACCCTGTTTACGCTCGTAACTCCCGCTACATATCCAGTCATTATTCTGCTCTGCTTTGTGTGCGGAGTAATCGGTGCGTTTATTGGTAAGGCCGTTGTACGGAAGAACTTTGAAAAGGCGGGAATTGTATAAATGGAAAATGGATATAGAAAAAGCCTCAATATCCGCTTCCATCTTGATCCTAGAATAAAACTACTTTTGCTGATTTTGTTTTCCGTTGTTGTGATGATTGATGTAACGGATGGCCCGGCTTATATTGTCCGGGCCATCATGACCTACATTCCTGTGGTTCTGGTCTGCCTGGAAGGGAAACCCCATGTAGGCGCAAGGTTTACTGTTCTTTTCATTTTGGCTACATGGCTTATGGAGATTACACAGGAAAACATCGGTGGCATAGCAGGCATGTTGATTCTGTTTCTATGCTACATGATTACGCAGTTTGCACCAACGATGATTATGGTCTGGTACTGCATTTCAACAACAAAAATCAGTGAATTTATGGCTGCTATGAACCGTATGCGCCTGCCACAAGGACTTGCAATTTCTATTGCCGTAATGATGCGTTTTTTTCCGACCCTGTCAGAAGAATACCGGTCAATCCGTGATGCTATGCGTATGAGAGGAATTACTTTTGGCGGCGGCAAGGTAACGAAAATGATTGAATACCGCTTAGTTCCTCTACTGTTTTCCTGTATCAGTATCGGGGACGAGTTATCAGCGGCGGCAGTCACCAGAGGCCTTGGAGCCCCGGCAAAAAGGACGAATGTTTGTGAGATTGGGTTCCATAGCAGAGATTATGTGATAATTGCAGTAACTTTCGTGTTGTCAATTTTATATATTTACCTTTCGGTGTGAGTGGAAGTGGGATGATATGATTGAGATAAAAAATGTAACCTTTCATTATTCAGGATTAGACCAAGCGGGGCTTTGTGATTTTAATCTGTCTGTTACAGACGGAGAATGTATTCTTTTGTGCGGTGCATCAGGCTGTGGTAAAACAACTGTGACGAGGCTTATCAATGGTCTTATCCCCCATTTTTTCAAGGGCGAACTTACCGGGGATGTTTATGTAAATGGGTTAGACATCAAGCAGCAGGAACTTTATAATCTGGCCGGAATTGTCGGGTCTGTTTTCCAAAATCCCCGCAGCCAATTCTTTTCCGTAGACACAGACGGAGAAGTGGTCTTTGGGCCTGAAAATATTGGCTTGCCAAAACCGGAAATTTTATCCAGAAAAAAGCAGGTAGTCCAGGAGTTAAATCTAAATTATCTTTTGGGCCGCAGCCTTTTCGACTTATCTGGCGGCGAAAAACAAAAGATTGCCTGTGCATCGGTGGCGGCTCTCTTACCGGACATCATCATTTTGGATGAGCCATCCTCAAACCTGGATTGGGCGGCAATCCGCGATCTGCGTGATGCTATGCAGCTTTGGAAATCTCAAGGCAAGACGATCATCATTTCAGAACACCGCCTATGGTATCTGAAAGATATTATTGACCGGGCAGTTTATATGGAAAAAGGCCGTATTGTCAACGAATGGACAAGGCAGGAATTTTCTCAGCTTACAGAAAAGGAATTGAAATCCTATGAACTTCGGCCTGTTACATTGGAGGAACGCTATATCCGCCAATTTTCTAATGTTTCAAAGTCAGGCGATGAAAATTCCGCAGATCAAAGAAATCTGGAAACAGGCATTGACGGAGATGAACTGTTGTGCCTTACGGATTTCTATTTCACCTACACACCGCGAAAATATCTTTTCGTAAAGAAAAAGCTGACACCAGAAGATGAAGAAATCTGCGATTTGCGGATACCACATCTTCAAATTGAAAAAGGGAAAATCGTCGGAGTGATTGGGGATAACGGCTCTGGAAAATCAACCTTTCTTCGATGCTTATGCGGATTAGAAAAGACCTGTATAGGGACTGTCGAAGTCTCAGGCAGAAC